>Ga0134128_10001034_pt1 | contig 37291 bp, 33 predicted proteins | sample KB31754_FD_96462 | JGI IMG/M metagenome (GOLD analysis project Ga0134128, IMG submission 96462) | Terrestrial soil microbial communities with excess Nitrogen fertilizer from Kellogg Biological Station, Michigan, USA - KB3-175-4 | ecosystem: Environmental > Terrestrial > Soil > Unclassified ...
GGCGAGAAATCGCACGTCGTTTATCGCGACAATGAGTCCGGCCGACTCATTTCAAAAGAACAGGCCGACCGCTCCTCAAAACCAGCTTACACGCGCGACACATGCCCAACCCTGGGCGTGGCGATACTGGTCACAGCAAGCACAAGTAGGGGCACCAAATGATTATCCAGAGAACCAAGATTCACAACGTCGACCGTTATCTGAGCATGCTTCCGCCGCGGAGCACCTTCAAGATCATCAGCGCGGCCGATGCGGGGGCGATTGCCCGGGCCGGCCTCGATGAGGGTGCCGAAACCGGCATCACGTTCCTTCCTGCCATTGTTGGCCGGATGACCAAGTTAAACGCGGAGGGCAGTTTTGTTGTCCGTCGCGACCTTCCAAAGGAGGGGCGCTATGTTGGAAGCCGGGAGTTCACCCGGACGGAGTGGCACGGCCGCGACCGTTTCGAGGTTACCGACACGGTTGACTATTACCGGATGTGCTATCCGCGTGAGCAGTTGGCCCCGCCGGGCGTCGAGCTGATGCTTGTCGATGACGGCGAGGGCAAATTGTTTGTCTCTCCCGAACTGACTTACATTCCTGAGAGTGGCGAGCAAAACAAGCACGTCATCAATATGATGCTCGAGCTTTTCGGCTCGTGCGAAATTGTACTCGAAAACCTTGCGCGGCTTACGCCTCCGGGCGCGCGCCGAGTGAGCTGGGTCATGCTCCCGCCTGGAGAGTATCCTTGGGAGCGCATCGAGGCGCACATCAAGTCGGTGTTCAAAGGCAGAACTCCAACCGTGGCTCGGGCGGTATTGGTACGCCAGGAAGTCATTCAGGCTCATGCGCCGTCCGCTATCTATAGCGGTTTCGCCGGCTTCAGCAACTATATCGCCTACGTCTTCGGCGAGCGTGGGCTAGTGGTCCTTGAAAGCATCTTCTACGGCAACGCGCTCTATGTCTTTGGGGAGAACTGGGCAGCATTGTCGACGTTCACCAAGGCTGAGATTATCCGCAACGACTTGGCCGTGGCTCGTATTGTCCATAGTAAGGACTGGATTGCTCATCTCGCCAGCGCATTGCGCAAGAAGGCAGCGTGAGGGGCTTGGTCCGGCGCGATTTAGATGCAGCGCGGTGGCCACGCCCGCAATGAAGCTAAGGGGCGACCAACTCTGCGAGCTTTGCCGCGACGGTTGCCATCGGGTTTTCTGCAGTACTTAAGCCGCTTCGCGAGGCGAGCAGGGGACTGATGTCGCGGAGAGCTTCGTACGTCGTGTGGTGCACAATGGGGACGAGCAGGTCAGTCGCAAGGAGTGCCGATAGCTCCTTGTCGGCGATCCCCTCTCCTTGGAGGCGCTGCAGCAGCGCGGGGGTCACAAGCACAACCCCGACTCGCGACTTCGCCAGTCCTCTGTCGATTTCGCGGAGCAACGGCTGGCCGAGGGCAACGTCCTTCTCACTGAACCAGACTCGGACACCGCGCGACTCCAGCAGATCGTGAAGTTCCTTGGCGGCCCCCTGTCTGTCGTCCCATGCGTGGCAAAGGAAGACATCCCGAAGGTCAGGCAGTGTCGCTCGCTTTTCAACGCTCTCGCGGACCGGCGTGAGTGCCCGCACTTCGGCAGGCGTGTATACCACAGACGAACCTGCTCGCGACCATCGTGGCCTTGCGCTGCCGCTAGACCCGCCACTGCTTCGGCCACCGCCGCCACCGCTCACCGATGGCGAGTAGGAGGGAGGCGAGTACGACCCGTAGCTGCTGTAGCTGCTATAACCCCTGGATCGACCACCGCATGCAGGGCACGCCGCCGCAGCGCTCGCTGTGCGATGGCCATATACTGGCGCTGTGCATCTAGCCATGTGGCCGATCCTATCCTTTATGAGCGATCACTGGTGGATTATTGGTTCCACGTCAGCTGCACCCGGTCGTCGTCCCACAATCCTCGCACACCATGCAGTGGCCGCTGACCTTCATCCGCATGGAGCTGCAGTTGGAGCATTGGTCGCCGGTGTAGCCTTTCATGCGGGCTTCGGCGCGCAGTTCCGCGAGGTCGCGGGAGGGCGGGGGTGAGGGGATGGGGTCGATCTCGCCGGCATTGAAGGCGGGCGGGGCGACGTTGGGATCGGCCTTGTAGGCGGTCGAGGTGCGGAGCGCCATCACCGTCGAGCTCTGGATGCCGCCGACGGGGTTGAACGTCTTGGGCGCCGAGGTGGGCACCAGCATCAGGCTCTGGTCCTTCACCCGCCCGCGCGTCATGCCGCGGCTGACCAGCGATTGCGCCGGCACCGGGGCAGGGGCGTTCGAGGAGCCGCGGGCCGCCGCTTCCTCGGCCGCGCCCTTGGAGAGCGCGGTGGGGGCGGCTTCGCCTGAGACGTGGGCCAGGTCGTCGCGATCGAGATAGGAGATCGCGAGCTCGCGGAAGATGTAATCGAGCATCGAGGTCGCGTTCTTGATGCGGTCGTTGCCCATCACCATGCCGGCCGGCTCGAACCGGGTGAAGGTGAACGCCTCCACATATTCGTCGAGCGGCACGCCATATTGCAGGCCAAGCGAAATCGCGATGGCGAAATTGTTCAGCATGGCGCGGAAGGCGGCGCCTTCCTTGTACATGTCGATAAAAATCTCGCCGAGCCGGCCATCGTCGTATTCGCCGGTGCGCAGATACACTTTGTGGCCGCCGACGATCGCCTTCTGGGTATAGCCCTTGCGGCGGAACGGCATCTTTTCGCGGTCGCGCGAGCGCTCGATGACGCGTTCCACGATCTTTTCGGCCACCTGCGGCACGCGCGCCATCGGGGCGGCGGCGATGAGGTTTTCGAGGGTGTCGTCGTCCTCGTCTTCGTCATCGGCGAGGAGCGAGGCATTGAGCGGCTGGCTGAGTTTTGAGCCGTCGCGGTAGAGCGCGTTGGCCTTCAGCGCCAGCCGCCAGGAGAGCATGTAAGCTTCCTTGGCGTCCTCGACCGTGGCGTCGTTGGGCATGTTGATGGTCTTCGAGATCGCGCCGGTGATGAAGGGCTGCGCGGCGGCCATCATCAGGATGTGGCTCTCGACGCTGAGGTAGCGCTTGCCGAGCTTGCCGCACGGCGAGGCACAGTCGAACACCGGCAGGTGCTCAGCCTTGAGGAACGGCGCGCCCTCGAGCGTCATGGCGCCGCAGACGTGGACGTTGGCGGCCTCGATGTCCTTCTTCGAGAAGCCGAGGAAGCCCAGGAGGTCGAACGAGAAATCGTCGAGCTGCGCCTGCGTGACGCCGAGCGACTTCAGGAAATCGGCGCCCAGCGTCCACTGGTTGAAGATGAATTTGATGTCGAACGCCGAGGCTGTCGCGGCGTTGAGCGCGGCGATCTTGTCGTCGCTAAAACCTTTGGTGCGGAGCGTCGCCGGGTTGATACCCGGCGCCTGGTTGAGGTTGCCGTGGCCGACCGCATAGGCCTCGATCTCGGCGATCTGCGATTCCGAATAGCCGAGGGTGCGCAGCGCCGGGGGCACCGCGCGGTTGATGATCTTGAAGTAGCCGCCACCGGCGAGCTTCTTGAATTTTACCAGCGCGAAATCGGGCTCGATGCCGGTGGTGTCGCAATCCATCACGAGGCCGATCGTGCCGGTCGGGGCGATCACCGAAACCTGCGCGTTGCGGTAGCCGTGCTTTTCGCCGAGCGCGAGGGCTTCATCCCACGATGCCTTGGCACGAGCGGCGAGCTCCGCGTCCTTGAGGGACGGATGGTCGAGCGGCACCGGGTTGATGCTGAGGCCTTCGTAACCCTGCGCATTGCCGTGCGCGGCGTTGCGGTGGTTGCGGATGACGCGCAGCATCGCCTTGGCGTTGCGCTTGTAGTCGGCGAACGGCCCAAGCTCGCCCGCCATTTCAGCCGAGGTCTTGTAGGAGATACCGGTCATCACCGCGGTGATGGCGCCAGCGATGGCCCGGCCTTCCTTGCTGTCATAGGGGATGCCCGAGGTCATCAGCAGGCCGCCGATATTGGCGTAGCCGATGCCCAGCGTACGGTATTCGAACGAGCGCTCGGCGATGGCGCGCGAGGGGAACTGCGCCATCATCACCGAGACTTCGAGGACGATGGTCCAAAGCCGCGTCGCATGCTCGAACGCCGCGACATCGAACGACGAGTCCGCGTTGCGGAAGGGCAGGAGGTTGATCGAGGCGAGGTTGCACGCCGTATCGTCGAGGAACATGTATTCGGAGCAGGGGTTCGACGCGACGATGTCGCCGGCGGCCGGGCTCGTGTGCCACTCGTTGATGGTCGTGTGATACTGGATGCCGGGATCGGCCGATGCCCAGGCAGCGTAGCCGATCGACTCCCAGAGATCCTTGGCCTTGAGCGTCTTCACCACCTTGCCGGTGATGCGGGCCTTGAGGTCCCAGTCGCCATCGGCCTCGACGGCGTTAAGGAACTCGTCGGTGACGCGGACGGAGTTGTTGGAGTTCTGGCCGGCGACGGTGAGATAGGCCTCCGAATCCCAGTCGGTGTCGAACACCGGGAATTCCATCTCGGTATAGCCCTGCCGCGCGAACTGGATGACGCGCTGGATGTAGTTCTCGGGCACCGAGGCTTTCTTCGCCGCGCGCACTTCGCGCTTCAGCGCCGGGTTCTTCAGTACGTCGAAGCAATCGTCGCCATTGCCTTCGCAATTAACGGCGGCCTTCATGATGGCCTTCAAGTGCTTGGAGACGATCTTGGAACCGGTGACGAGCGCCGCGACCTTCTGCTCCTCCTTCACCTTCCAGTTGATGTAGGTCTCGATGTCCGGGTGATCGATATCGACCACCACCATCTTGGCGGCCCTGCGCGTCGTGCCGCCCGACTTGATGGCGCCGGCCGCGCGGTCACCGATCTTGAGGAAGCTCATCAGCCCGGACGAGCGGCCGCCCCCCGACAGCTTTTCGCCTTCGCCACGGAGTTTCGAGAAGTTGGAGCCGGTGCCCGAGCCGTATTTGAACAGCCGCGCCTCGCGGACCCAGAGGTCCATGATGCCGCCGTCGTTGACGAGGTCGTCGCTGACCGACTGGATGAAGCAGGCATGCGGCTGCGGATGCTCATAGGCCGATTTGCTGGCCATGAGCTTGTGGGTGAACGGATCGACGTAGAAGTGTCCCTGGCCGGGGCCGTCGATGCCATAGGCCCAATGGAGGCCGGTGTTGAACCATTGCGGTGAGTTCGGCGCGACCTTTTGGGTCGCGAGCATATAGGCAAGCTCGTCGCGGAAGGCCTTGGCGTCTTCCTCGGAGGCGAAATAGCCGCCCTTCCAGCCCCAATAGGTCCACGTGCCAGCGAGGCGGTCGAACACCTGCCGGGAATCGATCTCAGAGCCGTAGCGCTCGTTCTCGGGGAGTTTCGCCAGTGCCTTCTCGTCAGGGACCGAACGCCAGAGCCATGACGGCACGTCGTTCTCTTCGACCTTTTTCAGCTTCGCCGCGACACCCGCCTTGCGGAAATACTTTTGGGCAATGATGTCGGCCGCCACCTGACTCCAGGTCGCGGGAACCTGCATGTCGGCCAGCCGAAAGACCACCGAGCCATCGGGGTTCTTGATCTCGCTTGTGGTCGAGCGAAATTCGATTCCGGCATAGGCCCCGCCCTCGGCGGAAGTGAAGCGACGTTCAATGCGCATTCTCTAAAATCCCCAAAATAGCGGGCGCACGCTCCCGCAACCGTTCCGCAACGGCATCTGCCTCTGTTTTGACGCTTGCCAACCGAACCCTTGTGCGTGGGTCCCGCTTTGCCCCGACTGCCTCGAGTTGAACCGGTCTGGTGCCGGCCCTTGCCTCGGGGACTTTGCTGCTCTTTCCGACGGGTATTCGCTCCCATCCGGACCGTCGAAAAGGTTGTGCCGATTCAAATTCGGCGTCAACAGCGAGATTGCATCTTCCGTCTATCGCTAGTGGTTGGCGAGCTACAGATCGCTACTTCTAGTGGGTCTAATATGTGGATTACGGGGATAAACGGCAAGGGAAAACTGCGTCCCGGCGCCGCGAGAATCAGCTTTGTGAACGAGCTATGTCGCTCATCTCACGCGCTCGATTTTCGAGCTAAACCAGCGCCGCAACTTGACTCTTTTTCGCCATAATTGCTCAGAGGGAACTTCATTAACCATGGAGAAAGGCGCTCGACTCGATGGGCCCGAAAGTGTCGCAAAAGCGTCAAGGATAAAATTTGAAGCGGTTGATGGATTGGCGTCAGTAGCGCAGTTTTTCCCGCAGGGAAGATGCCTAGCCGGTCAGTGGGGTTGTTTGAGCCAATATCGCTGATATGGGCCGCTATGAGCGCAAATGGCCATCGCCCAATCGACGATCTCGACAATGGCTCTCATGACCCAACATTTCGAGAGCGTTGACTTGCATTTAACAGGCATAAGAAGCTTGCGTGGAGTGGCGTTGCCAAATCTAGACGACTAGGACGACTATCGGCATTCCTTTGGGGGGAGAGTGTGGGCAGAACGTTGCTGGTTTCGATCGCTGTCGGCATTCTTGCCGTCGTGCTCACATTCACCGTGATGAGCCTCTGGAGCCGTTTTCATGGTGGTACTCAAGGCGATAGTTCCCCGAATTACGATCTGTGGCTTGCCATATTCACCGGCGTGACGGCCGCTGTTGGTCTTATTCAAATTGGGTTCCTGCTGTCGGCCGATGACACGGCAAGGCGGTCAGCCGATGCCGCTACCCTCGCCGCGCAGGTCGCTCGGGATACCTTGGTAGCAACTCAACGGCCCTGGCTTTCCGTTGAAGTTGCGCTGACCGGTGCCGGGCTAGTCTACGATGGCAATGGTGACGGTCACATCGATGTCGCTTTTTCGGTCAAAAATACCGGCCCCTCGCCAGCTTTGAACACACATATCGACGCGAAATTCGTGCCGTTTATGACGGCGACTGGAAGAACGGGTGTGGACGACCTCAGGGATACCTGCGTTGCCGCAAAGAGAGCGCCGGCCGGCAATGGCCTTCTTGGCCAAACAGTTTTTCCACAGCAGCTCTATTCTGAGGTTCCAAATCTATTGATTACTAAGACACTATTCCAAGGTGCCATGGAGCCGGTGGTCGCTGCGAAAGATGTAACGAACTTCGTTGCGACCTTGGTGGGATGTGTCAGCTATCGATCATCGGTTGACGATCAGTGGCACATTACGCCGTTCTATGCCGACATGCGGCAGGTCAATCCGGCAAACCCCAAACTCCCGGACTCTATTGAATGGTCGCGCGGAAACCAGCCCGTGTCCGCTTTGGTGTTGCAGCGATCATTTGTATCGCTACCGGCAGACTAGCGGATGCAATGAGTCGTACGGCGTTGCAAGGGAGCGAACCGTTCGCCTCAATGGTTTCCGCTTTTGCCTAGGCGGGGCGAAACGGCCATGTTAGACGAAGCGAACGGCTTCCAGCCGCCTACCTACCGATGCGGACACGATCATGAAGCCATTCTTAGCCGAAGTTTTCATCTGGTGGGGCGGCAACACCTGGGGCACGCGGCTCGATACGTGGCTGCACGGCGAATATGTTGGCGCGGACGATCAGGGCAATCTCTACTATCGCTCGAAGGCCGGTACCAGAAAGCCGAATCGCCGTTGGGTGATCTACAACGGCTACCCCGAGGCGAGCAAAATCCCCCCCGGCTGGCATGGCTGGATTCATCACCGCACCGATGTGGCGCCGAGCGAGGAAACCTACACCCCGCGCGAGTGGGAGCTGCCGCATCTCCAGAACTATACCGGCACATCTGCGGCCTACCGGCCGGATGGCAGCCTCCTCAACAAGGGTGAGCGCCCGCGGGTAACCGGCGACTATGACGCCTGGTCGCCGGAGTAGGCGAGGGCGGTCTGCAGGTGGCTTCGCCTCGAGGAGGCGAGCCGCCAACGATTGCCGGATGCTTCTAGCTCAACCGAAAAAGGCCCCCTCGCCCGGATTGCAGGGGCAATCTGACCTATCCCCCAAGGGAGAGGTGAAGTTGGGGCAATGCCGTGCCGAACTTTCACCTCTCCCTTGGGGGAGAGGTCGACGCGAAGCGGCGGGTGAGGGGGCCTTGGCCAAAGGAATAAGGTGCGCACTCTTTACCTTGGTCGCCGTATTTTCGCTGCCCGCTGCAGCCGCATTCGCCGCCCAGATCGCCAATCCGGTCGCGACGTTTTCCGGGCTCGACAAGATCACGGCGCGGGTCACCAATTTCGACGTCTATATCAACGAGACCGTGCAATTCGGCTCGCTGCAGATCACGCCCCGCGTCTGCTACACGCGGCCGGCTTCGGAGACGCAGCGAACTGCCGTGTTCGTCGAGGTGGACCAGGTCAACCTGAAGGGCGCCACCGACCGCATTTTCACCGGCTGGATGTTCGCCGACAGTCCGGCGCTGAATGCCGTCGACGACGCCGTCTATGATTTCTGGCTGGTCGACTGCAAGCGCAGTTCCAGCGTACCGCCGCCGACGGCGATCAATCCGGAGCCGGCCGTACCGGTGCCTTCGGAATCGGCCCCGCAAGCCCCGGCGGCAACCGTGCCTCCCGCCACCACGGCAGACACCACAAACACGCCCTCGGAGACGACCCGGACCGAAAGCGGCTCGATCATCACCCTGATGGACCCCAAACCAGCGGCCGAGAACGCGCCGAGCGGGCAATAGCGGCTCGCTTCAGCGACGGCCAAAACCCCCGGGTCATTCCCGCGAAAGCGGGAATCTCCGTTTGGGGGCAAGCTAGCACTTACGAGGCAACTGAGATTCCCGCTTTCGCGGGAATGACCGGTGTCTTTAATGGGCCCTTAGTTGGCATCCCGGTTTTGCAGGATGCGCTTGGTTCATTCACGCGGTGCTTTTCGCTCAAAGCGGAACACTATCTGCGCACACCACCCGTTGACAAATCGCCGTCGCAGGCAGTAATTAACCGATCAGCAAATTAACTGTACGGTTAATCTGGATGAACCCCGATCACCTCAGCGCCACGTTTTCCGCCCTGGCCGATCCGACGCGGCGCGCCATCCTTGCCCGGCTCACGACGGGCGAGGCGTCGGTCAACGAATTGGCGGAACCATTCGACATGAGCCTGCCGGCTGTTTCGAAGCACCTCAAGGTGCTGGAGCGGGCGGGGTTGATTTCGCGCAGCCGCGAGGCGCAGTGGCGGCCGTGCAAGCTCGAGGCGGGGCCGCTCGAGGAAGTGTGGGGGTGGATCGAGGTTTACCGGCGTTTCTGGGAGCAAAGCTTTGACCGCCTGGACGAGTACCTTAAGGAAATCCAGACCGGAGGCGACGATGGCAGCCGCAACTGACCGGAAGCCGGCGCCTGATGATCTCGTCCTCAACCTAGAACATGTGTTCGACGCGCCGCGCGCGCTGGTGTTTCGCTTGTGGAGTTCGCCCGATCACATCAGCAGATGGTGGGGGCCACGAGGTTACCACCTCGGCCATTGCGAGATGGATTTCCGCGTCGGCGGGAGCTGGCGCTTCTGCATGCAGCCCGAAGGCCGGCCAGGTCACTGGATTCACGGCGAATATCGTGAAATCCGGCCGCCGGAACGATTGAGCTTCACCTACATCAACGACAGCGACGGCCACGAAATGCTGGTCGAGCTCGATTTCCTCGTAGAGGGCCAAAAGACCCGGCTGATTTTCCGCCAGGCCGAATTCCTCAATGTCGCTGAGCGCGATGGGCACCGCGGCGGCTGGTCGCAGACTTTTGGCATCCTTGATCGCTATGTGGGCCTTTACAAGAGCAGAGAACTGCCGGAATCGAGGCTCGGCTGGCGCGATGTTGCTGACGGGGGTGACCTGCCAAGTGCAGTCGCCGGGGCGGATGGAGGTCACTAGGCCATGCTGCTCACCGACAAGGTTGCTGTTATCTATGGGGGCGGTGGGGCGATCGCCGGAGCCATCGCCAGGAAATATGCGCTGGAGGGCGCGACGGTCGCCCTGGCGGGGCGCACGCTGGCCACCCTCGAGACGGTCGCGGCGGCGATAGAGCACGACGGTGGCCGCGCCGAATGTGCGGTGGTCGATGCAACCGATCAAGCAGCAGTTGATGCGCATACCGCCGAGGTGGCGGCGCGTCACGGCAGGATCGACCTCCTGTTCAACGGGATCGGCCTTGGCGATACGCACGGCGCCAAGCTCGGCGACATGGCGGCGGCGAAATTTCTGACGCCGCTCGACATCGCGATGCGAGCTCACTTCTTTGTGGGTAATGCCGCGGCGCGGCATATGCGGAGCGGCGGCGTTTTGATGTCGATCATCGCCAATGCAGGCCTGCAGCCTCGTGCCGACGTCGGCGCTTTTGGCGTCGCCTGCGCGGCGATCGCCGCGCTGTACCGGCAGTTTGCCTGCGAGTTGGGACCGCAGGGGATTCGCGCGCTTTGCCTGCTATCGGCGGGGTCACCCGATTCTGCTGGCGTCAGCTATGCTATCGATCTTCTCGCCAAGAACGAGGGGGTGAGCCGGGAAGCGTTCGAGCGGAGGATGGGAGAGGACGCGCTCCTCAAACACCTGCCGAGCGTCGCAGAAGTCGCCGATGCCGCAGTGCTCATGGCGAGCGACTATTCGCGCGGCATGACGGCCACGCTGTTCAACGTCACGTGCGGGCAGATCGCAAACTGAGTGAACAGAAGAGCCGGCCCATGATGACTTCGCCGAAAATCGTCGAACGCCAGGCGCAGCCTTACGTGGCGATGCGCCGGACGGTGAAAATCCCGTTCAACGCCGTAATCGATGCGACAATGCCAAAACTTTTCGAATGGGTTGGTGCCCATCGCGTCGAGCCGGTTGGTCCGCCGTTCTTCAAGTACAACGTCATCGACATGGCGCATGAGCTTGAGATTGAATTCGGCGTGCCCACAGCAAGTGTCCTTGCCGGCGATGCCGAGGTCGTCACCGCCACACTGCCGGCGGGCAGCTACGCGACCGTGACCTATCACGGGCACTATGACAAACTCATCGAGGTAACCGCGGCGCTTATCGGTTGGGCCAAGGAGCGGGGCATCATTTGGGACATGGAAGCGACGCCGAAAGGCGATAGGTTTGCCGGGCGGTTCGAGGTTTATCCTAACGATCCGCGCGAAGTGGCCAATCCGGATGACTGGGAGACCGAGATATGGATCAAGGTGGCGGAAAAATGAGCGTTCCGTTTTTCGATACGCCGGACGGGCAAAGCCTGCCGTTCGTCAGCAACCGTCTCCACAGCGTCAACGGCGAGCGAGTGCCGCAAACCATGCTGTTCCCCTCTCGTGAGATGATCGAAGAGCAGATGCGCGCCGTGCCGATGGGCCAGACGGCTGATCTGGCTTTCATCCGCACGGCGATGGCGGCCGAGCAGGGGGCTGCCACGACATGTCCGGTGACGACGCAGCGCCTGCTTCGTGAGATCGCCGAAGTCTCGGTCGACGCCTGGCGCGGCGGTGATAAGCATGCCGTGCCGTTCTGGCGTGTCATCGACCCGGCGACACCCAACGCGGCACGGCTCGCCGGTGGCGCCGACTTCATTCGCGATCGCCGCGCGGCCGAGGAACGTCGCTAGTTATCAGCCTGCCCACGGGAGAAACGACATGCTCGACGACAAGGAACCGATCGCTACGGTCGCGGTTCGCGATCTGACCATCGCCAAGAAATTCTACCGCGACACGCTCGGCCTGAAACTCAGCCACGAGACCACCGAGGTTTTGACGTTCACGGCTCGTGCGTTCCGGCTGTTCGTCTATCGCTCGACCTTTGCTGGGACCAACCAGGCCACCGTTGTGACCTGGGCCGTCGGCACCGAAGTCGCCTCGATCGTGGCTGAGCTCGGCAAGCGCGGCGTGCAGTTCGAGCACTACGAGATGCCGGGGCTGAAGCTCGAGGGTGACCTCCATGTCAGCGAGGGGCTCAAGGTGGCATGGTTCAAGGATCCCGACGGCAACGTCCTTTCCGTCAACGGCATGTAGCCTCGGGACTGGCGCAACCCGACCGATACGTTCGTAGTCAGTTCAGTCCAGATCGTCTGCCTCACACACCGAGTCATTCCCGCGAAAGCGGCGGGAATCTCCGTTTGACCGCAAACTCAGCGCCGGCAGGGAAACAGAGATTCCCGCTTTCGCGGGAATGACCTCGTTGGGGTTGTCTGCGCGGAGCCCAACTCTTCGGCTCTATCCCTGCCGGTCGATGGCGAAGAAATCACCTTTGTGGGCCAGCGCCTCGGCCAGTTGCACCTCATAGACCTCGCGCGGGATTTCGATGCCGCCCAGGCTCGCCAGATGCGGCGTGACGAACTGTGTATCGAGCAACCGGTAGCCGCCCGCATTGAGCCGCTCGACGAGGTGGGCGAGGGCGATTTTGCTGGCGTCGGTCACCCGATGGAACATCGACTCGCCGAAGAACGCGGCCCCGAGCGATAGCCCGTAGAGGCCGCCCACCAGCTCGTCATCGGCCCATACTTCCACCGTATGGACGAAGCCGCGGCGGAACAACTCGCCGTAGAGGCGGCGGATTTCGGGATTGATCCAGGTCGAATCGCGGTCTTCGCCTTCGGTGGCGCAGCCTTCGATGATGGAATCGAAATCGCTGTCGACTTTGACCGAAAACTCCCGCGTCTTCATGGTCTTGCGCAGGCTTTTGGAGATATGGAATCCGTCGAGCGGGATAACGCCGCGCTTCTCCGGCGAGACCCAGAACAGATCCGGCGACTCCGCATCCTCCGCCATCGGAAAAATCCCGGCGGCATAAGCCCGGATGATCAGCTCCGGCGTGAGCTCGATGGCGAATGGGTCGGGGCGCTTGGTCATAGGGGGCAATATGCGCGCCGTGAGGCCGAATTTCAGCCCCATTGTTTCTTCCTTCTCCCCTGTGGGAGAAGGTGCCCGAAGGGCGGATGAGGGGTAGGCCCCAGACTCGGCGCCTGCGCCCCACCCCTCATCCGTCTCGGCCTTCGGCCGATCTTCCTTGTCCCACAAGGGGAGAAGGAAGACCGTGAGGCGCTATTTCTTGTCCGCCGCCAGGTACTTTTCCAGCCAGTGGATGTCGTAGTCGCCGGCGATGATGTCGGGCTCGCGGATCAGGCGGGCGAAGAGGGGGAGGGTGGTTTTGACCCCATCCACCACGAACTCGTCGATGGCGCGGCGCAGGCGCTGCAGGCATTCGGGCCTTGTGCGGCCGTGGACGATGAGCTTACCGATCAGGCTGTCGTAATAGGGCGGGATGACGTAGCCCTGATAGATGGCGCTGTCGATGCGCACGCCAACGCCGCCTGCCGGGTGGTAGAAGGCGATCTTGCCGGGCGAGGGGGCAAACGTCTGCGGGTCTTCGGCGTTGATGCGGACCTCAATGGCGTGGCCCATGAAGCGGATGTCTTCCTGCTTCAGCGACAGCGTTTCGCCGGCCGCGACGCGGATCTGCTCATAGACGATGTCGACGTTGGTGACGCGCTCGGTCACCGGATGCTCGACCTGGAGGCGCGTGTTCATCTCGATGAAGTAGAACTCGCCGTTCTCGTAGAGGAACTCGATGGTGCCGGCGCCCGAGTAGCTGAGCTTGCGCATCGCTCGGGCGCAGACCTCGCCAATCCGGTCGCGCTCCTCGGGGGCGACGGTCGGGGCGGTGGCCTCTTCCCAGACTTTTTGATGCCGGCGCTGCAGCGAACAATCGCGGGTGCCGAGATGGACGGCGTTGCCCTTGCCGTCGCCGATGACCTGCACCTCGATATGGCGCGGCTTTTCGAGGTACTTTTCGATGTAAACGGAATCGTTGCCGAAGGCGGCCTTGGCCTCGGTGCGCGCCGTCGAAATGGCGATAGCCATTTCCTCGTCATTGCGGGCGACCTTCATGCCGCGCCCGCCGCCGCCGGCCGTGGCCTTGACGATGACCGGGTAGCCGATCGATTTGGCGACCGCCTGCGCTTCGGCGGGCGTCGTGACTTCGCCGGTCGAACCGGGAACCACGGGGATACCCAGCTCCACCGCCGTCTTCTTGGCGGTGATCTTGTCGCCCATGATCTCGATATGGTGCGCCGAGGGGCCGATGAAGGTGATCTTGTGCTCGGCCAGAATCTGGGCGAAGCGGGCATTCTCGCTGAGGAAGCCGTAGCCCGGATGCACTGCATCGGCGCCGGTGATCTCGCAGGCAGCCATGATCGAGGGGATATTGAGGTAGCTGTCCCGGGCCGGATTCGGGCCAATGCAGACACTCTCGTCGGCGAGGCGCACATGCATGGCGTTGGCGTCGGCCTGCGAGTGCACGGCCACGGTCGAAATGCCGAGTTCCTTGCAGGCGCGAAGAATACGAAGCGCGATTTCGCCGCGATTGGCGATCAGCACCTTGGAAAACATCAGGTGCCCTTTCTACTCGATGACGAGGAGCGGTTCGCCATATTCGACCGGCTGGGAATCCTCGACCAGAATGCGCGTGACAGTGCCGGACCGATGCGCCGGAATCTGGTTCATGGTCTTCATCGCTTCGATGATGAGGACGGTCTGGCCCTCCGAGACCTTCGCGCCGACTTCGACGAAGGCCGAGGCGCTGGGTTCGGGCGAGCGATAGGCCGTACCGACCATCGGTGAGGTGAGCGTGCCAGGGTTCGAGGCAAGGTCCTCGGCCGCAGTCGGCGCCGGTAGCGCGGCGGCCGTGGGTGCGGCGCCCGCCTGGGCGATGTGTACCGGCTGCGGCGCGCTGGCATAGACCGGCACCGGGGCGCCCGCCGCACTGGCGTGGGCGCGGGTGACGCGGACGCGAAACCCTTCCTGCTCGATTTCGATCTCGGCGAGGTTCTGCTGGTTCAGCAGTTCGGCGATGGTCTTGAGAAGGTCCTGATCGACCTGTGAGGACGGTTTTGCAATCACTCTGGTTCCTCTCGGCAACGCGCTTATTCCTTTCGGAGCGGTCGTTCGCCCGCTTTCCTATTCAATGGTCGCATCATGGGTCGCATCACGCGTGATGCTTCAGTTTTTCGGCCAGCGCCAGAATCGCGAACCTATACCCGGCCGGCCCCAGCCCGCAAATAACGCCGGTCGCCACGGCCGATACATATGAATGATGGCGAAATGCCTCACGTGCGTGAATATTGCTGAGATGCACTTCCATGATCGGCACATCGAGCATGCGCAGGGCGTCGTGGACGGCGACCGAGGTATGCGAATAGGCGGCAGGGTTGATCACCAGCCCGTCGAATTTTCCCCGCGCCTCCTGAATCCAGGTGACGAGTTCGCCTTCGTGGTTGGACTGCCGGAAATCGAGCTCCAGCTTTTCAGCCCTGGCCGCTGACCGGCAAAGCTTTTCCACGTCGGCGAGGGTGTCCGCGCCGTAGGTCTGAGGCTCGCGCACGCCGAGCAGGTTGAGGTTCGGGCCGTTGAGAACGAGGATGTGCTTGGCCATGTTCGCCGGGTTGTGCCTTCTGACGCCTGACTGGCGCAAGCTCGACTATACGAAATGCACTAAAAAGCAAAGGTTAGTGGGCGACGGCGCGGTAGGTGGAATGCCTTGATTCATTCACCATGTCATTCCCGCGAAGGCGGGAATCCAGTATGCGCTGAGCTAGCTATCGGCACCTGCGTCGCCGAATGGCCGATTCACCAGGTACTGGATTCCCGCCTTCGCGGGAATGACACGGTGTATCTGGCAGGTATTCGGGCGGCGTTACCCCGCTTTCGCCGGGCAGCTTACGGCGCTGCCGCAGGCGCGCATGTTGGCGATTGCCGTGCGGAGGTCGTCGATCGGTACGGCGCCGGGAATGATCTCATCGCCGATGATGTAGGTCGGCGTACCGCTGACATTGAGCGCCCCGGCAAGATCGAACGATTTTTGCAGATCGGCGCTGACCGACTGGGCCTGCATGCCGGCCTTGAGGGTGTCGGGATCGAGGCCGAGCGCCTTGGCCTCATTCAGCGCGGTATCGCCCGTGACTTCGCCGCGGCTGGTGAACAGCGCCTGATGGAAAGTCCAGTAGTCCTTGCCGGATTTGGCGACCTGCACCGCGACCCGCGCCGCATCGACCGACCCGGCGGAGAGTATCGGGAATTCCTTGAGCACGACACGCAGGTTCTTGTCCTCGGTAATCAACGTCGCGAGGTCGGGCAGGGCGCCCCTGCAGAAGCTGCAATTATAGTCGAACATCTCGACCAGCGTGACGTCGCCATTCGGGTTGCCGACGACGATCTTGTCGGGGTCGTTGAAGATCGCATCGGCATTCTGGGCGATCAGCCGCTTGTTCTTGAGCTCGGCGTCGGCCTTGTTCTGCTTGTCGAGCGCATCGTTCATGCGCTGCAGAATCTTCGGATTGCTGGCAAGATAGTTGTCGATCAGCGGATCGAGGGTCTTGGGGTCGAGCGAGGCAACCGTCATCAGCGAATTCTGCTTGTTCTTCGCATCCTCAGCCGCCAGCATGTCGGTGACGATCGACTTCACCTCGGCGGTGTCGACACCAGGGACGGGCTTGGGCTGCTTGGCCAATTCCTCGGCCACGATTGCGGCGACCGCCGGCCGATCGGTTTGCACGGGCGCCTGGCGGAAATACCAGGCGCTGCCAACCGATCCCCCAAGGACGGCAAGCACGAAAAACACGGCGGCTTCCAGACGGCGCATGAAGTCTCCCAAAGCAAGCGTAGGCCCGGCGCCAGCTTATGAGGCAATTCGCGCGGAAGCGTTAGCGCCCTCGCGTGGAATCCATCAATTCTTGTTGAGTGTGCACCACAAATGACCTATGCGAACGGAATACTAAAAAGCGAGCCGGCCATGGACGAAATTGCTGGACTTAAGCCGTTTCACGCAATGGAAATCCTCGCAATGGCCAAAGCGCGCGAGGCGCATGGCCATTCGATCTGCCATCTCGAACTCGGCGAGCCTGCCGCGCCGCCCGCGCCGAGAGTGTTGGAGGCAGTGGCACGGGCGCTGCCCGAAGGCCAGCCCTATACCCATGCCAAGGGCCAGTTAGCGCTGCGCGAGGCGTTAGCGGGATACTACGAAAGCCAGCATGGCGTCCGCGTCGATCCCGAAAACATCATCGTCACTATGGGGTCGTCGGCAGGTTTCATCCTGGCGTTCCTTGCTGGCTTCGGGCGCGACGGCACCATCGCGATAACCCGGCCCTCCTATCCGGCCTACCTGAATACGCTGCATGGGATGGGGCTTGGCACCGTCGAGATCGAGGTCAGCGCGGCGAATGGCTGGCGGTTGACAGCGGCCGACATCGAGGCGGCGTTCGCGAAGCAGCCGTTCGATGGCTTGCTGTTTGCGAGCCCGGCCAATCCGACCGGGGCAGCGGTGACGGGCGAAGCGTTACGGGAAATCGTCGCGACCTGCCGGCGGCTCGGCGTGCGGTTGATCTCGGACGAAATCTATCACGGCCTCGACTATCGCGGGCCTTCGGTCAGTGCACTCGAATTCGGGCGCGACGCCGTCGTGGTCAATAGCTTCTCGAAGTACCACTGCATGACCGGTTGGCGGATCGGCTGGATGGTGCTGCCGGATGATCTCGTGCGGCGCACCGAGATGCTGCAGCAGAGCCTCTTCATCTCGGCGCCGACGCTGAGCCAGATTGCCGGACGCGTGGCGCTCGGCGAGCGTGATTATGCCGAGGAACAGAAGGCCCGCTACGCGCGAAATCGCGAAATATTGAGCAGCGGTCTTGCGGCGCTCGGTTTTGCCGCTACGGCGCCGGCGGACGGCGCATTCTATGCCTACGCAGACGCGTCGGCCTTCACCAACGACACGATGGCGTTCTGCAAGGGACTGCTGGAGACAGCCGGCGTTGCTGCAACCCCCGGCGTCGATTTCGACCGCTCCGGCGGCCAGCGCTTCATCCGGTTTTCGTACGCCGGGTCGGAGGCAACGATCGTTGAGGCGCTGGAGCGGATGGCCAGGTTCATTCCCCAGCCATCGCTCGGGCCGCTCAGCTAATTCGCGTTCGGTGCAAAGACCCGGATGCGGTGGCCGTCCGGATCGGCCACGGTGAAGGTGTAGCCGAAATCCATCTCGGTTGGTTCCTGCAGGACCTTCAGGCCTAACGCGCTGAACGCCTCAAGGCGTTCTCGCACGGCGGCGGCGTTAGCCTCGGTGAAGCTCATCTCGATGCCGCCGGGCGGGTTGGCCCTGGGTTCGACATCATCCTTGAGCCAGAGACCGATCTTCATGCCGTTGGGCAGCACGAACATCGAAAACGTGGCGGCGCGATCCGCTGCATCGATCCCGAAAATTTTGGCGTAAAGGTCTGCGCTTTTCAGCGGATCGGCAACGTAAAGCAGGGTCCAGTCGAATACCGGGTTCGAAAGAGAGGTCATTTTGCGCGCTCCTTGTTGGCGACAAGAAGACGGTATGCGCAATGACTGTCATTTTTTGGCAGTAGATGCGATGTCCGATTTCCCGGCCACCGGGTCGCGGGCAGATGCGGGCGCGCCGATATTCTCGCGCTCCCGCCAGTCTTTGAGCATGGCCGCGCGGCGGCGCGGGTAGCGTTCGTCGATGGTGGCGAGGGCAAAGATGCGGTCGACGCGGAAATGGCGATAATCCTGGCGGAGTTCGCACCAGGCGGCAATGACGCGTGATCTATCGAAAAAGCCGATGGCGAACGGCCAGATGACGCGACGCGATTCCATGCCTTCAGCGTCGCGGTAGCTCACCGCGATCTTGCGCTCGTTGCGCATGGCGCGGCGGATGACCGAAAGGTCGATCGTTGCCACGTGTGGCTCGCCCGGCGCCACCAGCAGCGAGCCGGCATCGACCTCTTCGCGGAGGTCCGGCGGCAGCACGGCGGCGATCTTGCTGAGCGCCGCGGAGGCGGCCGCCCCGAGCCGGTCATCGGCCCGCACGGCGACCCAGCGCGAGCCCAGCACCAGCGCCTCGATCTCATCGATCGAGAACATCAGCGGCGGTAGCATGAAGCCGGGCCTCAGGACGTAGCCAAGGCCCGGTTCACCCATGATCTCGGCTCCCTGCGCCTGGAGCGTAGCGACATCGCGGTAGAAGGTGCGGATGGAGATGCCGAGGTCATCGGCAAGGATCTGGCCGCTCACCGGCGCGCGGTGCTGGCGCAGAAGCTGGATCAAGTCGAGCAGGCGGGCGGCGCGAGACAATTTCGGGCTCCAGATCGGGATAGTCCGTGAAGCGGCATAGCACAAACGGTGTCAAAAATTGTCAGTAGCCATGCAGTGCCGCGGGTGTGGCTTTTGACTCGGCCGGCCTCGATGAGCGATGCTGAGGTGTTGCAGCCGCAGGGTTTGTGAACATGAAACAGCCGATCATCGACTTCGAGGTGCTGAGCCGTGTCGGCGCCGACCGCCGCTCGTTCAAGGCCGGTGATGTCATTTTCAAAGCAGGCGAACTGGGCAGCGAACTGTTCGTCATCAGGGACGGGACAGTCAGCGTCCAGGTTGGCGGGCGGACGGTGGAAACATTGGGTTCATCCGAAATCTTCGGCGAGATGGCGATTGTCGATGGCAAACCGCGCAGCGCCACCGTGGTCGCCGAGACGGATTGTGTCGTGGTGCCGGTCGGCGAGAAACTGTTCCTGCTGATGGTCCGCGAGGCGCCGTTCTTCGCGCTGGCCGTCATGCGCGTCCTCGCAACGCGGCTCAGGGCCGCCAACGAAGCAACGACGCGGTAGTTCGCCGGCCGCCGCGCTCTCGCACCTGCCCAGTCAGGCAGCGTGACTCTGGCTGCCCGTTAGGTGTAGATACAGCTAAAGATTTGGAGCCGCCGTATGGACGACAGGCAGGAATTCGCCGATTGCCGAAACTGCCGCTGCCTTGCAACACGAAAAGAAGCGCAGCGGCTGAGCAGGCTTTATGACCGGAAGTTGCGGCCGCACGGCCTGACGATCAATCAGTTCTCGATGCTGTCGACGCTCATCCTTGCCGGGCCGTTGCCGATGGCCGCGCTTGCCGAGTGGCTTGGCATCGAGCGGACGACGCTCACCCGCAACGTATCAGTTGCCGAAAAAGCGGGCCTCGTGGCGCTTGGCCATGGGAACGATCGCCGCGAGCGCATCGTCAGGTTGACCCCGGCCGGCCGGCAGCGCGCCGAGGAGGCGCTGCCGGCCTGGCGAGCGGCGCAGACAAGCGCCTCGGCGGCTGAAACGAACATCCCACTCCGATAGCCGGCGACTTTTTTCGACGGCGTAGGGTAACGCATCCGCAATGTAGGTGTAGCTACAGCAAAGGAGAAGAAGATGCTTTTGGACTTCATCGGAGGGGCGGTGCTGATCGCGGTCATATTGATCGACCTCAGCACGCTGATCGCGGCGCTTACCGGGACGCAGCGCGCCCGATACGTCGTGACGGCAATTGCTGGCCTCTGGGTCGGTGCGGCAATCGCCGTTGCATCGGCAGGTGCCTTGGCAACCAATTATGGCTCGAAGGTGCCGCTTATCGGGGTTTTGGGCTTCGGGCCGCTCGTGGTGTTCGCCGGCGTCGCGCTGCTTTCGCCAACTGCTCGTAGCAGGATGCTGGCGATCCCGATGCCGACGTTGATCGGCCTCAACATCGCGCGTGGGCTCGGCGTGTTTTTCCTGCTGCTGGCCGCGGCCGACCGCTTGGGCGGCCCGTTCCCTCAGTTCGCCGGGTGGGGCGACATCATTACCAGTCTCGATGCCATCCTGCTGGTGGCCATGCTGGCGCGCGGGAAGGCTACGGCAGGGTGGATCGTGGCCTGGAATGTTTTCGGCGCCCTCGACCTCGTCGTGGCCACGACGCTTGCTCTGTTCTCGCTCAACGGCACGCCGTTTCAGTTGATCCACGTCGGCGCCGGTTCCGACGCGATATTGCATCTGCCGTGGTCGCTGATCCCGACGGTGCTCGTGCCGGTCTATCTTTTGACGCACGGCATCATGTTCGGTCAGCTCAGGCAAAAAGTGGCCGTCCGCGATATCGGAGGGGACGCCGCCGGGATGCCATCCACTGCCTGACCCGGCCGCCCCCTGTCGGCCGACGGCATTCGACCGAGGCCATGATCACCCACCCGAATAGCAAAACAGCCCCGCCAATGGCGGGGCTGTTGAACTCGGGCTGAGCAGATTGCCGTCAGCTTCCGAAGAAGCCGCGCTGCCACCAACCGGCCTTCTTGGGCTTGGCGGGGTCGTCGCCTTCGGCCGGAGGAGCGGCCGAGCTGACGATGATTTCGTCCGGCGGCAATTCCTTGCGGCGCCGGCGCGGCGAGGCATTTTCCTCCGTCTCGTCGCCCGTCGCCGCAACGGCGGGCGCGGCAATGGGGGCCGGGGCAGGCGCGGCAGGAGTTGGCTCGGCCAGCGCTATCGCGTCCGCCGAAGCGAGGGCTTCCGCCTCGGTTGGCGGGGCCGTCTTTGGCTTGCGAGCTCGGCTGCGTTTCGGCTTGGTCTCTTCCGCTGCTTCCATCGGCGTGGGAGCATCCTCAGCCACCGGTGCCGGCTCAGCGGGCGCTTCACCGTCGGCGGCTTCCACCGGCGCGGCCTTCGCCTTGCGGGCCCGGCTGCGCTTGGGTTTTACCTCTTCAGCCGCGGCAGGCTGTTCGGCGACAGGCTCCGGTGCCGGGGGTTCGAGGTTCGCTACTTCGGCGATGGCGTCCTGGCTCAGGACGGCAGACGCGATCTGATGCTGCGCATCGGCACTGATGCCGGGCGTCTGCGGCTCGTTACCATTCAGCGGCAGTTCGCCCTCGCGGCGGTTGCGGCGTCCACCGCGGCGGCCCCGGCGTCGGCGGCGGCGCGGCTCATCGCTGCCCTCCTGCGCCGGCCCACCAGTGCGGACCTCGGCTGTGCCGGTCGATTCTTCGCCGTCATCGGTTGCGTCCTCATCGTCGCCGTCAGCGGCTGCCGCGACCTGGGGCCTTGGCTGCTGGTTCTGCTGTTGCGGACGATGCTCGTCACCGCGCTCCCCGCCCCGACCACGGCGGCGACGGCGACGGCGCGAACCGCCTTCGCCTTCGGCGCCATTGGTGTTGCTGGCGTTGTTGGCACGGACTGGCGCTTCCTCGGCGTCTTCTTCCTCATCTTCAACTTCGTCGCCCGCTTCGACCATTTCGGCCGAGTCGACGCGTATGTGGGTCGGCGCTTCGGCCAGAATGGCTCCGGCGCGCGGCTCGCCCTTTTCGATGGCGAAATGATTGCCAACGAGGTGATCGTCGGCCAGCACGTTGATCGAGAGCTGGTATTTCGCCTCGAGCTGGGTGAGCGTCGAGCGCTTCGAGTTGAGGATATAGAGCGCGACGTCCGTCGGTACCTTGACGTTGATCGACTGGCCGGGACGGCGCAGCACATGATCCTCGATCTGGCGCATGACCATAAGCGCAAGGCTTTCCGTCGAACGGACCATGCCTGTTCCCGCGCAGACCGGGCAGACATGGGTCGAGCTTTCGACCACGCCGAAACGGATGCGCTGACGGCTCATTTCCATCAGGCCGAAATGGCTGATGCGCCCGACCTGGATGCGGGCGCGATCATTCTTCAGCGCGTCCTTGAGCTTGCGCTCGACCGCCCGGTTATTGCGGTTCTCCATCATATCGATGAAGTCGATGACGATCAGGCCGGCAAGGTCGCGCAGCCGAAGCTGGCGGGCGACTTCATCGGCCGCCTCGAGGTTGGTCTGGAGCGCCGTATCCTCGATATTGTGCTCCTTGGTGGAGCGGCCCGAATTGACGTCGATCGAGACCAGCGCTTCGGTCGGGTTGATGACGATGTAGCCGCCGGAGGGCAGGGTCACCTGCGGCGAGAACATCTGGTCGAGCTGGCTCTCGACGGTATATTTCGAGAAGATCGGCTGATCATCCTTATAGAGCTGCACGTTTTTGGCGTGGCTCGGCATGATCATCTTCATGAAGTCCTTGGCCTCGCGATATGCATCGTCGCCGGCCACATAGACTTCGTCGATTTCCTTGGAGTAGAGGTCGCGGATGGTGCGCTTGATCAGCGAGCCTTCCTCGTAAACGAGGCAGGGCGCTTGAGATTGCAGCGTCAGCGCGCGCACGTTTTCCCACAACCGCTGCAGGTACTCGAAGTCGCGCTTGACCTCGGCTTTCGTACGTGAAGCACCGGCCGTGCGCAGGATAATGCCCTGGCCCTGCGGCACTTCGAGATCGCCCACGATATCCTTGAGGCGCTTGCGGTCGGCGGCGTTGGTGATTTTCCGCGAGATACCGCCGCCGCGAGCGGTATTGGGCATCAGCACCGAATAGCGGCCGGCGAGCGACAGATAGGTGGTGAGCGCCGCGCCCTTGTTGCCGCGCTCTTCCTTGACGACCTGCACCAGCATGACCTGCCGGCGCTTGATCACTTCCTGGATTTTGTAGCTGCGGCGTGACGGGGCCGGACGGCGGCGCTGCTCCTGCATATCCTCAAGGGCATCGCCGGCGCCGATCTGCTCGACGGGCTCCTGGTCGTGCGGCGCCTGTTCGATGTGGCTGGCGTCGTCGCCGTTGTCGCTCTCGTGCTCCGCATCGTCGGACGCGGCTTCGGCGACGGCCTCGGCCTGCTGGGCCTCGGCCTCCTCGCGGTCGTGCTCTTCGTCGTCGCGCAGCAGCGCTTCGCGGTCGGCGACGGGGATCTGGTAATAGTCGGGATGGATTTCGCTGAAGGCGAGGAACCCGTGGCGATTGCCGCCATATTCGATGAAGGCGGCCTGCAGCGAGGGCTCTACGCGGGTGACCTTGGCGAGGTAGATGTTGCCTCTGAGCTGACGCCGCGAGGCCGATTCGAAGTCGAATTCTTCGAGCTTATTGCCGCTGGTGACGACAATCCGTGTTTCTTCCGGGTGGATGGCATCCACCAGCATTCTCATCGTTGCCATAAATTGATACTCCATGCCGTCGCGCGCCCAGGGGCAAGACCCGGCGAGCCGGTCTTCCGCGCAGGGCGCCATGCGAGGCATATGTTTTGAGGGGGTTGGCGCACGGTACTGCCGCGTGCTCAGCACGCAGTCGGGCGCCGCCTAAAGAGACAGCCGAAAAATGGCTGCCGGGGATGGTCACAGTCCAGGGATCGCAGACAGGAATGACGTAAGCCGCAACTCGATACGCGCCGCCTTCCATCCGTCCTCTGGCCATCTGACCTCTTCCATTTCACGCGGTCCCTCGGCCTCTTCTGAGGCATGAACCGCTGTCCGATCCGTCTTCGGATCGAGCTTGTCGAAACGGCCTGGTGCCGCAAGCTGGCCAGTCGCAGCGCAATTCGGCGCCGCAACTATCCGCCGCCCCAGCCGGCCTGTCGCAATTGTTGCGCACGACCGGCAAATGGGCGGAATGCCGTCTCACGACAGGCTTTAAGTGATCTTGTCACCGAAAGGCAACAAGAAAGTCGTGATCGCCCGGAGGCCGCCACGATCCCGCCCGGCTCGGTTGCGACACGGCCTCGATAGCGCCTAATGACGCCCGACGATGCCGAATCGCCTATTCCAGGACCGTTCAATCCCGCCTCAATTGGGGAGCCCTGCGCCGTTGTTCAATGCCCTGCTGCGGATCGCAGTCCTCGCCGTGCTGTTGCTGCTTGCTCTTGCGCCGGCGCAGGCGGACAACCAGCCGGCGCCGGTTTCGGCGCTGCCCGACATCGTTGCGGCAAGAGTCACGACGACGCCCGAGCGGGCGCGGCTGATCGTCGACCTGACCAATCCGACCAAGTTCGCCATTGTTTCGCTCGTCAGCCCGAATCGCATTGCCGTCGACATGCAGGCGGGATCGGTGAAGTTTGATACCGCGTCGGCGCCTGCCGGGGCGGGGCTGGTGGCGGGCTATACCGTCACCATGACCGAGCCGGGCAGGGCGCGGACCCTGCTGACCCTTGCCGGCCCGGCGCAGGTGCAGCAGGCCTACGTGCTCAACGCCTTCGCCGATCAGCCGGCGCGCCTGGTGGTCGATCTCATTCCCGATACGCCGGAGGATTTTGCCAAGCGCGCTTCGGTTGATGCGGCGGCGGCCGGCCAGGCGGCGCCGGCCCTGGCCAACAATTCGACGCCGCCGGGCGGTTCTGACGCGAATGCCGCGGCGGCTGCGACACAGGCGGCGGCAGCTTCGGCGGCTACGCCGTCCGCCAGTACGGCGACGCCACCGGCGGCGGCGCCTACGCCGTCAAGGGCGGCGCCGGCAACAACCCTTCCCGGCCCCGCAACCACTGCGGCCGCACCGGCCGCCGCGAAACCCCTGATCGTGCTCGATCCGGGGCATGGCGGGATCGATAACGGCGCGACCGCGCCGAACGGCGTACATGAGAAGAACATCGTTCTGGCCTTCGCCCTGAAACTGCAGGCGCTGCTGATCAAGTCCGGCCGGTTCGATGTCGCCCTGACCCGCACCGACGATACTTACCTGACGCTCGAACAACGCGTCGCGCTGGCCCGCCAGAACAAGGCAGACCTCTTCATTTCGCTGCATGCCGATACCTTTGGCCAGCCCGCGATCCGGGGTACCAGCATCTATACCCGCGATGAGCAGGCGACGGACGTGCTCGACAAGGTGCTCGCCGACAAGGAGAACAAGTTCGACATTGTTTCGGGCTTTGCGGTGCCGAAAATGACGCCGGCGACGGTCGACGTGCTCGTTGACCTGATGCGGCGGCAGATGCGCAAGCAATCCTTTCTCGCCGCCGAAGCGATCATTAACCAGTTGCAACCGAGCATCGAGCTCCGGCGTTTCCCGATCCGGCAGGCGGATTTCTTCGTGCTGCAGGCGCCGGATGTGCCCTCGATGCTGGTCGAACTCGGTTTCATGTCGAACGCCGACGACATCACCAATCTCACCGATCCACAGTGGCAGGACCGTGTGGCGGACGCGCTGGCGCGCGGCATTGGCGCCTATTTTGATGAGATGGCCAAACCCTGATGGCAGCCCGAAGCGATTGTGATCAAAGGCCGTTTCCACAAATCAGAGCCGCTCTGGTAGCATCTGAGTCGCAGCGGCGGTGGGGTGCGTAATGCCGGCTCACCTTAGAACTAGAGTCTGATGCTTCGTCTTTTTGGTTGGCTGTTCGGGTTTGCGGCGTTTTTGCTGATCGGCGTGATTGGTGTTGCGGCCGCCTATCTCGATGGCGTTACGAAGGATTTGCCGGACTACACGGTGCTGAAAGACTATCAGCCGCCGGTGACCACCCGTGTCCATGCGGCCGACGGCACGTTGCTCGCAGAATATGCGCATGAGCGGCGGCTGTTCCAGCCGGTAGAGACCATCCCGCCCTTGGTCATCGATGCCTTCATCTCGGCCGAAGACAAGGACTTTTTCACCCATCACGGCATTTCACCCGATGGCGTGATCCGCGCCATCCGCGACAACCTGTCGGCGCGGGCGAGCGGCGACGATTCCATTCAGGGCGGCGGTTCGACCATTACCCAGCAGGTGGCCAAGAACTTCCTGCTGAGTTCAGCACAGACCTGGGATCGCAAGATCAAGGAGGCGGTGCTCGCCGTCCGCATCGACTCGACCTATTCCAAGGACAAAATCCTCGAACTTTACCTCAACGAAATCTTCCTCGGCCTCAACTCCTATGGGGTCGCGGCGGCGTCGCTGAACTATTTCAACAAGGCGCTGTACCAGCTCGACATTTCGGAGACGGCTTATCTTGCCGGCCTGCCCAAGGGCCCGAACAACTATAATCCGTTCAAACACCCGCAAGCGGCGATCGACCGGCGCAACTATGTGCTCGATCGGATGCTGGAGAATGGCTATATCAGCGCCGCCCAGCACGATGCGGCCGAGCGCGAGTCGCTGAGCATCAATCCGCGTCAGCCTGGCAGCCAGCTCTATTCGGCCGAGTATTTCACCGAGGAGGTCCGGCGTGAACTGGCCTCGCTTTATGGCGAGGATCAACTTTATGGTGGCGGGCTCTCCGTCAGGACGACACTCGAGCCGACGATGCAGGAGCAGGCGCGCAAGGCGCTGATGGACGGCCTCATCAACTACGACCAGAACGCGGGCTTCCGAAAGCCGGTCGCGACGGTCGACATCTCCGGTGGTGATTGGGCCAAGGCCGTTTATGCCATCCAGCCGCTGGGGGACGTGCCGGAGTGGACGCTTGCCGTGGTGCTTTCCACCGACAAGATGGGCGCCCAGATTGGCCTACGCCCCGGCGCCGATATCAACGGCGCCATGCTGGGCGACAAGAAGACCGGCACGCTTGCCAATGCGGACTCGAAATGGGTGCGCAAAGGCGTATCGGGTGTGCTGAAGCCGGGCGACGTCGTTTATGTCTCGCCGGTCGTGGGGAAGCCTGGCGCTTACGCCGTCGAGCAAGTGCCCGAGATCGAAGGGGCGCTGGTCGCCATGGACCCCCGCACCGGGCGTGTCGAGGCGCTGGTGGGTGGATTCTCCTATTCGGAATCGGAGTTCAACCGGGCCACCCAGGCGCTGCGGCAACCGGGGTCGTCGTTCAAGCCGATCGTCTATTCGGCGGCGCTCGACAACGGCTATACGCCAGCGTCCGTCGTGCTCGACGCGCCGATCGAGATCAAGAATGCCGACGGCACGATCTGGAAGCCTGCCAACTACGAGCAGGATTTTCTCGGACCGCGCACGCTGCGCCGCGGCATCGAGCTTAGCCGTAACGTCATGACTGTGCGACTGGCCCAGGACATCGGCATGCCGCTGGTTGTCGATTACGCAAAGCTCTTTGGCATCTACGACAACCTGATGCCGGTGCTGGCCATGGCGCTGGGCGCAGGCGAGACCACCGACTACAAGATGACTGCGGCCTATGCGACCATCGCCAATGGGGGCCGCAAGATCACCCCGACGCTGATCGACCGCATCCAGGATCGCTACGGCAAGACGGTTTACAAGCACGACGAGCGGGTGTGCGACGGCTGCAACGTCACGGCATGGCACAACCAGCCGGAGCCGCTGATCGTTGACAATCGCCCGCAGGTCCTCGACCCGATGACGGCCTACCAGATCACCTCGATGATGGAAGGCGTGGTGCAGCGCGGCACCGGCACCTACGCACAGCGGCTCAACCGTCCGGTAGCGGGAAAGACCGGCACATCGTCGGATTTCAAGGATGCCTGGTTCATCGGCTTCACCCCGCAACTGGTGTGCGGCGTCTATATCGGCTTCGACAAGCCGCGCTCGATCGGCAACGGGCAGACCGGCGGCGCGCTGGCGGTGCCGGTCTTCACCGAATTCATGCAGGCGGCGCTGCAGGGCCAGCCGCCAACGCCGTTCAATATGCCGCCCGGTATAACCGAGACGTGGGTCGATGCGCGTACCGGCGTGCAGTCGCAGCAGGGACCGGGCGCAGTCCTCGAAGCGTTCAAGCCGGGGACCGGGCCAAATCTTCCCTCCTCCGTGATCGGTATCGGCGATGCCCCGATACAGGCTGACAACGCGGTGCAGGACCTGCCACCTTCCGACAACGGCGATTTCACCTCCGGCTCGTTCCGCGGGCTCGGCCAGGACCTGCCGCCACCTTCGCTGGTAGAGCCGGGCCGGGGCGGATTGTTCTGAGTGCGCCGTCCCGGGTTGATCGTGGCGCGCGGCTCGATTACATCCCTCCCGCGAACGAGAAGGTCCCCATGAAAGCCGAAACCGAAAAAGCCATCGCCGAAATCGAGCAGGTATTGATCCTGCTGAGGAGGCATCTTTGACTGGGATACTGCCCAACTGCGCCTCGACGCGCTGACTGCGCAATCCGAATCGCCCGATCTCTGGAACGATCCCGACAAGGCGCGTGAAACCATGCGTCAGCGGGATGAGCTCGACGCCGCGATCAAGCATGTGCGCGAGTTCGAGAACGGCATCCGCGACAATCGCGAACTGATCGAACTCGGCGAAGCCGAGAACGACGCGGCGGTCGTCAAGGAGGCCGAGCGAGCAATCGACGACCTGCGCGGCGCTGCCCATCGCGTGCAGATCGAAACGCTGCTCTCGGGCGAAGCCGACGCCAATGACTGCTTCGTCGAAATTCACGCTGGTGCTGGCGGCACCGAGAGCCAGGACTGGGCCAATATGCTGCTCAGGATGTATTCGCGCTGGGCGGAGCGGCGGAAATTCAAGGTCGAGGTGATGGAAGTGCATGACGGCGAAGAAGCCGGCATCAAATCCGCCACCATTCAGGTCAAGGGCCACAACGCCTATGGCTGGCTCAAGACCGAGAGCGGCGTGCACCGGCTGGTGCGGATCTCGCCGTACGATAGCGCAGCGCGGCGGCACACCAGCTTTTCGAGCGCCTGGGTCTATCCGGTGGTTGATGATTCGATCGACATCGCGATCAACGAATCTGACCTCAAGGTCGATACTTACCGCTCGTCCGGCGCCGGCGGGCAGCACGTCAACACCACGGACTCGGCGATTCGCATCACCCATGTGCCGACCGGCATCGTGGTCGCCTGCCAGGCCGAGCGCAGCCAGCACAAGAACCGCGCCACGGCGATGGCGATGCTGAAGTCGCGCCTCTACGAGGCCGAGCTCGAAAAGCGCGAGGCGGCGGCAAATGCCGAATCGGCGGCAAAATCCGAGATCGGCTGGGGGCACCAGATCCGCAGCTACGTGTTGCAGCCCTATCAGATGGTCAAAGACCTCCGGACCGGCACGGAGACGTCCAACACGGCGGCCGTGCTCGACGGCGATCTCGACGATTTCATGGAAGCCTCGCTCGCCCAGCGCGTGCAGGGTTATGCCGACACCGTGGGCGATATCGAATAGGCGCTCAGTAGGCCATCTTTTTGAGTGTGTGCGTCGTCCCGAAGAGTGGGGCGCGGCACTCGAAATGGCCGGCGTCGGTGCCAAAGACGTAACGGAGCTGAAACGCCTGATCGAGCGCCGCGAGATCGGCCGCGGGGCCCTTCGCAGGCGTTCCTGCAGCCGAGAAATAGTCGGCAAAGCCACTGTTCTTCATGCCGGCCTGGAGTTGTCCCGTCGCCGGATCGAGTTCGGCGAGCAGGCGCAACAGGCTCATGCCCTGATTGCAGACTGCGTCAGCACCGGCGGCATCGCTGACATCGACCTTGTCGATCAGGACGAGGTTGACGGTGATCGTACCGGCATCGGCGTCGTAGAGAATGGTCGCCAAATCGGCGATCTTGCCGGAAAGCGGCGCCTTGAATGTGGCGAAGCTCGGCGGCGTCTTGCCGCCGCCAATACCGGCGGCAACCCCGGCGCCCAGGGCATCTAGCCCGTAGGTGAACAGCGAGACAGGGGTTTGCTGGAGCGCATCGATCGCCGGGTTCGATGCCGCTTGTGCAGGAGCCATGCCGGTCGCCGCTGCAATGGATATTGCTGCGGCAAATGACCATTGCGCGAGTCTGTTCATCGCTTCCCCCCTAGCCTGATTGAGCCGAGGAAAGCTGCATTTCGGGGTTTGAACCGGGGCTGAACGATCGCCGTGGCTGGCGTTCATTCTATGGTCGCGGCGCCGTCTCAGGTCACGGAATCGGTTGCGTCCGTGTCCGTCACTGTCGTGTCGGGCGCATCTTTGTCCGGGTCGGTTTTGGCCACCGTGGTTGCGGGTGCCATGAAGTGCGCGAGCCTGCGTCCGGCGGCGAGGTAGTAGGTTGGGTCGACCGCTTTGTCGTTGCGCCTGACCTCGAAGTGGAGATGCGGGCCGGTGGAGCGGCCGGTCGAGCCGACGCGGGCGATCGGCGTGCCGGTTTTTACCATCTCGCCCTGGCTGGCAATGAACGCGGACAGATGGCCGTAGCGCGTCACGATGCCGCCGCCGTGGTCGATGTCGATGCAGTTGCCGTAGCCATTGATCTGGCCGACGAAGATCACCTTGCCTTCGCCAGCGGCCATGACCGGGGTGCCGGTGGGCCAGGGGAAGTCGATGCCGGGGTGGAAGGCCTGCCGGCCGGTGAAGGGATCGGTCCGGTTGCCGAAGCCGGAGCTAATCCGCTGAGGGGGGCCGGAGACCGGCATATGCACCGGAGCCTCGGCAATTGCCGCGCGAGCATCCTTGAAACGGGCGAGGGCCGTCACAACGGCATTGGCCTCGTCGACCATACTGCCGTCGTCGGCGGTATCCTGCGGCGGCAGCAGCGGGCCGCCCATGCCGTCTTCGTCGTCGGCGCTCGCAGGCGGCATATCCGGCTTGATGCCAAGTTGCTTGAGGGAGCCTAAAATCTGGTCGGTAGAGCTCGTCGCTTCAGCCGAAAGCGCCGCGAGTGCGATGCGCGACTCGTCCATCATCTGGCGCACATGATGCCCAGCCTGCTCGATGGCGTCGGCTCCTGCGTCGCTGGTCGAGAGATCAGCGGGCGTCGTGGTGGCTGTTGCCGGTGCATCCGGCGCCCTGGCGGCATCCGTATTGGCGATGGGTGCGATGCCCAGCTCGGCCGCCTTGTCGGCCAGCGCTTTCACATACTGGTGCTGCTCGGTCAGCACCTCCTGCTGCTGGGCCAGTTCCTGAAGCTGGAGGTTCATGTCGCCGGTCGTTGCATATTGGCGGGAGTGCAGCCGATCGACTTCGAGCCGCAACTGCTCGATGCGGTCCTGATAGCCCGAAAGCGTTGCCGCCATCTGGCCGTTCACCAGCCCGGCGATATCCGGGCTCATCAGCAACGCCAACACCGCCAGCAGGTTGGTGGCGAAGAGCGTGCCGAATACGGCATAGAAAAACCCCGGCCGGATGCCGCGCGCCGCGGCAGGTCTGGCTTGCGGTTTTGCGGGGCGGCCGAGGCGCGTAGCCTGGAGCTTGTTACCCACGGGCAGGTCTCCGAACGCAGGAACACTGGCCGGTGATAATGGACCGTTAAGGTTAACAAACGGTCGAAAGCGCCGTCCGTGTTGTACCGTAGCTACGACCCGCCGAGAGTCCGCGCAGCGGCAAGTACTTTGTCGGCGTGGCCCTTTATGCGCGTCACGCGCCATTCCTCGGCGAGCCTGCCATCGGCGCCGATGAGGAAGGTCGAGCGGATGAGGCCGATGAGGTGATGGCCGAAGGTAACCTTCGGGCCCCAGACGCCATAGGCATCGATGGCCTTGTGCTCGGGATCGGCGACGAGGACCGTTGCGAGCTGATATTTGCCGCGAAATTTGCAGTGCTCGGCGGCACTGTTCTCGGAAATGCCAACCACGGCCACGCCGAGTTTCTCGAACTCGGGCAGAAGCGCGGTGAACTCCTGATTTTCAATGGTGCAGCCTGGCGTGTCGTCCTCGGGGTAGAAGTAGAGCACCACCGGCTTGCCAAGCTGAGCGGATAGCCGAAACGCCGGTCCCTCCGCTGTTGGTAATTCGAAATCTGGCGCCTTGCGTCCCCTTTGCGGCTTTGCCATGTTGCCTCCAGCCTTGGCGCCTTCACGCTACGACAAGTATTTCAGGGTATTGGTGCCATATTCCAGCCGGTATGTTTGGGCAAGAGACCGCCCGCACAAGGTCGATTCTCGCGGGGGCGAGATGGCCAGGCAAGCTCCAAGACGGTAGCCAGTGAAACCAACGCCTCCACCAAACCAGGCTGCCGTTCGGAAACGTTGGCGCGTGGGACGGACGGCGCGCATCTGCAGCTGGGTGCTGGCGATCCTGCTTGCGCCGTTGCTGGTGCTCTACGTCACGCTGCTGATCACGCCGATTCCGCTGCCCTTCGTGCGCGATCAGGCGCGGAACGCCGTGCTGGCCTCGCTGCCGCCGAGCGCCAATCTCGAGCTTGGCGATATGGCGCTGGCGCTCGAGGGCGCGGCGTGGCCGGTGGTGCAGTTCACGCCGGTCGTTTACACCGACGGCAAGAGCGGCGCGAAAATCCAGATGAAGGCGCTGGATGTCGGCTTCTCGCCCATCCGGATGCTTATCGGCCAGCCGGGCGCCACCATCACCATGGTTGGCCCGCACCTTCAGGTGAATCAGGATCTGCTCGGCCCCCGGCTCGCCAACTATCAGATCGTCAACAATCCGAGCGACGGCGGCCGCGCCATCGTCAAGGTGCAGGAGGGGCAGGACTCGTTTCCCTCGGTCGGCATTTCGTCGGGCGGCCTCTCCGTGCATGGCAATATGCCGAACGGCCAGACGCCGGGACTCAGGTCCGACAATGACTGGCTGATCTACAACATGGAGGCAATGGAGCAGGGGCTGGCCGGCATCCTGACCCAGGCTCAGTCGGGCCGCTTCTCCCGGCTCACCATTCGCGACGGCATCATGGACATGAACGACGCCGTCTATGGCGTGTTTCGGCAGTTCACCGGCATAGCGCTTGAAGTCGCGCCAAGCGTCGACGGCAAGGATGTGACTGGGAAATTCTCGGCCAAATTCGCCGGCCAGACGATGCAGGGCGACGTCGACCGCAAAGTCGACGCGGATGGCACCATCCATCTGGCGTCCAATATCACCAACATGGATTTTTCGTCCTTCCTGCCGTTCCTTGATGATCCGGACAGCGTCACCGGTATCGTTGGCACCGGCGCGCTGTCGATCGACGTAAACTTCGACGGCAAGACCGAAAAGGTGACGGGCGGCACGTTCCACGTCGACATGACCGGCATGGACCTCAAGGTCCAGGACGATCGTTTTCCGATTGCCACAAGCATCGCCCAGATCAACTGGACGCCGCAGAACGGCCAGTTCGCGCTCCAGGATGCCGAACTCAAGGTGGGGCAGAGTTCGGCAACTGTCTCGGGGATTTTCGGGCTTGGTCTCGACCCGCAATACGGCCCGACCGTCGCCATATCGATCAAGGCCAAGGACGTTGACCTGACGCCGAACGATCTGGCGGCGCCCAAAGCACCGTTCCAGATGACGCTGTCCGGCTGGTCGGCGCCGCTCTACGGGGCCCTTGGCATCGACCAGCTCGATGCCACCAAGGCCGACGGTGCGCATATCACGACCAAGGGCCGTATCGACATGCTGCGCAAGGGGCTGGGTTTTGACCTGCACGTCGCCGGCGCGGGCGTCTCGGCCGACGACCTCAAGCGTCTCTGGCCTTACTTCCTGTCGCGCGACAGCCGCGACTGGTTCGTCAAGAACGTCAAGGCGGGAACCGTCGACACGGCCGATATGCAGTTCTCGTTCCCCGTCGGTACCATTGCCACGGCCAAGGGAGATCATAAGCCCATCCCCCAGAACGCCATGTCGATCGATCTGGTGGGCAGCGGCGTGGTCGTCGGGGTATTCGATACCATGGCCCCGGTCGCTATCGATGGCAAGACGCGCCTGCAGCTCCGCGACGCCAAGGTCACCGTCTCGGCGGATGGCGCCAATATTCCGGCGGGTGATGGCGGCAGCGTCAGCCTCGCAACGCCCGCTGTCGTCATCGACAATTCGAGCCCGGACGGGCGCGTTCTCGAGATTTCCGGACAGGTGAAGAGCGGCATCAAGGCGCTGGTGGCGCTGGCCAAACAGCAGCAGCCGCAGGCGATCGACAATTCGCAATTGCCGGTCGACCTCAACGCCCTCGCAGGCGACGCCGATCTCAGCCTGATTTCGACCATCACCCTCGACAAGGCGGGTGGCCTCAAGAATTTCGACTACGCGCTGAACGGCGCCGTGGCGAATTTCGCCAGCACCGCGCCGATCCAGGGCCATCAGATTACCGCTGGCCAGATGTCATTCACAGCGTCGCAGAAGGGCTATCAGGGCACCGGCAAGGCCAGCGTCGATGGCTTTCCGGCCGACCTCAAGCTCGAGGGAGTTCCTGGCAGCGCGCCAAGCTTCCTGTTGTCCTCGACGCTCGATGTAAAGGACCTCAAGGGCATGGGGTTCGACGTCTCTGACTTCCTCTCCGGCCAGGTGCGTTTCGTCGCCAAGCCGATGGAGGATGGCTCCATCCAGATGGCGGTCGATATCAAGGATGCGGGCCTCACCATCAAGGACCTCGGCATCACCAAGGCCAAGGGCGTCCCGGGAACGCTCGACGCTGCGGTGAAGCAGAACGGCTCCGTCACCGAGCTCAGCCAGGTCAATCTGGCGTTTGGCGACGTATCGCTGCAGGGCGGCATCGAATACGACGACAAGAAGGGCCTGCAGTCCGCCGAGTTCACCTCGTTTGCCCTCAGTCCCGGGGACAAGGCGCAACTGTCGCTGACGCCGTTCCGCGACGGCTATGCGATACGCCTGCGCGGTGACCAGCTCGACCTGAAGCCGATGCTGCAGCGCTTCTTCGGCCTTGGCGGCGGAACCGGCGGCCCACAGGCGACGCAATTCTCGCAGACGCTGGCGCTCGACCTCGATCTGAAACGGGCGCTGGGGTTCTATAAAACCACCGCCTACAACATGCAGTTGCAGCTGACGATCAAAGGCAGCGACATCCAGAAGGCAAGCCTGCAGGCGCAACTCGGCGACAACAAGAGCGTCTCGGTGACCACCAATCCGACGCCCGACGGCAAGACGATGTCGGTAGCGTTCAACGATATGGGGACGCTGCTGCGTTTTGCCGGTGTGTACGGCCGTATCGAAGGCGGCGACGGCACGATGGTGATGAACACCAACGACGCCCAGCACGCCGACACCGGCGATCTGCAGATCCACAATTTCTCGCTGGTCGATGAGGCCAATGCGGCACAGATTCTCGAGAACCACCAGCAGTCGCGCGATCTGATCGCACGCGGCAACACGCTGAATTTCAACAGCGGCCGGGTCGAATTCACTCGCCGCCCGGATCGCATCGAGGTGACGGACGGCATGCTGACCGGTGATTCCGTCGGCGGCACGATGCGCGGCTTCATCTATACCGATCGGCGCCAATATGACTTGAACGGCACCTATGTGCCGCTCTTTGGTCTCAACTCGATATTCCAGAAACTGCCCATCTTCGGGCCAATTCTCGGCGGCAGAGAGGGCGAAGGACTGATCGGCGTGACCTTCGCCATCAGGGGCAGCCTCGACAAGCCGACTTTCCAGATCAATCCGGCCTCGATGCTGGTCCCCGGCGCCTTCCGCGGCCTGTTCGAATACCGCTCGAAGGAACTACCCCAGCAGCCGACGACCCCGGCGCCGAGCGGGAAGTAGGGCGGCGGGGTTCATCTCGTCCTTGCGGTATGGAGGCTTTCATACCGAAGATTGTCCATTGGCCAGGAGGATCGGTAATGGCGAAGGTCCAAAAGCGTACGTTCAGCCTCACCGAGGAACAATCGAGCTTTATTGACCGCAAGGTCGCCTCAGGCGAATACGCGTCGGGTAGCGAAGTGGTCAGAGCCGGTCTTCGCGGCATGGAGGAAGAGGAAGCCGTGCTCGAAAAGTGGCTGCGCGACGAGGTAGCGCCGGCCATCGAGGAACTTGAGGCTCATCCTGAACTGGCGAGGCCTGCCGACGAAGTCTTCGAGGAGATACTCGCCGACCTTCGCCAGAAGGAGCAAAATGCCCGCAGGCGCGCATGAAGCAGCGAGCCATCAAGGTTGGACCGCGAACTCATGCCGACATTGCGCGCATTGGTCGATACATCGCGATTTTCGGCGCGCCCGTCACGGCCGAAGCCTATGTGGTCCGCCTATATGAGCTTGTGATGCGGCTCGACATTGCCACCAAGCGAGGCATCGACCGATGCGACATCCGACAAGGTCTTCGCATCATCGCCTTCGAGAAAGGCGCAAACTTGGCGCTGCTTGTCAAAGACGACTCAGCGACGTTGGTCCGTGTTTTTCATCGCGGACAAAACTGGGAGCGGGCGCTCCAGGCGCAGCATAGGAGTTCCTAACCCGGCCGCAGTAGCGCGTGTTTTTTGCGCCCGACCGAAAGCTTGATCACACCTTCCGGCAGCAGATTGGCTGTGCCGATCGTCGCGCGCTCATCCTCGATCACCGCATCGTTTACCCGCACGGCGCCGGACTGGATGTGACGCCGCGCCTCTCCATTGGATGCCGCCAGCGACGCCTTCACGAGCGCGGCCTGAATGCCGATGCCCGATGCGAGTTCGGATTTGGCGATTTCGGCGGTCGGCAGCGACAGGTCGATGGCGCCGGCTTCGAACGTTGCCCGCGAAGTGACCTCGGCTTGCTCAGCGGCCTCGCGGCCGTGAACAATGGCTGTCACTTCCGTCGCCAGCACCTTCTTGGCATCGTTGATCTCGGAGCCGCCCAGCGCCTCAAGCCGCGCGATTTCGTCGAGCGGCAGGCGGGTGAAGATTTTCAGCCATTTGCCGACGTCCGCGTCTTCGGCGTTGCGAAAATATTGCCAGAAATCGTAGGGCGAAAAGAGCTCGCCGTTGAGCCAGACGGCGCCAGAGGCTGACTTGCCCATCTTCTCACCCGAGGCCTTGGTGAGCAGCGGCGTCGTCAGAGCATAGAGCTGCGCGCCGCCCATACGATGGCTGAGATCGACGCCGTTGATGATGTTGCCCCACTGGTCGGAGCCGCCCATCTGCAACACCGTGCCGTAGCGGCGGCTGAGCTCTACGAAGTCGTAGCCCTGCATGATCATGTAGTTGAATTCGAGAAAGCTCAGCGATTGCTCGCGATCGAGCCTGAGTTTTACGCTGTCGAACGACAGCATGCGGTTGACCGAGAAGAACCGGCCGACATCGCGCAAAAACTCGACATAGTTGAGCTTCAGCAGCCAATCGGCATTGTTGA
>Ga0134128_10001035_pt1 | contig 37290 bp, 35 predicted proteins | sample KB31754_FD_96462 | JGI IMG/M metagenome (GOLD analysis project Ga0134128, IMG submission 96462) | Terrestrial soil microbial communities with excess Nitrogen fertilizer from Kellogg Biological Station, Michigan, USA - KB3-175-4 | ecosystem: Environmental > Terrestrial > Soil > Unclassified ...
GGCACTTTACCTCTTTGGCATTATCAAATTCCATCACGATCCGCCGCCCGTTAAACTTAGTCTGGGCCGGAAGATCATCGCCGTGCTATTCCTGGCCTTCGGCCTTTACCTTATCCCCGGTCTTACGAACACCCGTTACGCCAATATCTCGCTGGTAAGCGGTTTCCCGCCACCCCTGTCCTATAGTCTCTACGGCGGCGCGGCTTCCGGAAAAGGCGTAGAAGCCAATGTGATCAACGATTTCGACAAGGCCCTGCAGCTGGCAAAAGCGCAACACAAGCCGATTCTCGTGGATTTCACCGGTTGGGCCTGCGTCAACTGCCGGAAAATGGAGGAGAACGTGTGGCCAAAACCTGGCGTGGAGACGCTGATCAACAACGATTATGTCCTCGTTTCGCTTTATGTGGACGATCGCAAATTGCTTCCCGATGACCAGCAATTCATCTTCACTACCGGTGATGGCAGCAAAAAGGCTATCCGCACGATAGGGGACAAGTTCGCAACGCTGCAATCGGAGAATTTCAGCAACGCTTCCCAACCGTTCTATGTACTCATCAGCCCGGATCAGAAGCTGCTGACACGCCCCGTGGGCTATACCCCCGATCCCCAGACCTACGCCCAGTGGTTGCGCTGCGGGCTCGACGCCTTTAAGGCGGAGGGTAAGACAGCCGGCCGGTAAATGCGCGGCGGGGCCACCGTCGGACTGCCGGCGCGCCCCTGTCTTGCGCGCCTGTCCGACTTCCGCCCAATCGCTTGTTAAAAAAAATTTAGGTGCAACGCCCGGACGGAAGTCCTTGTCAAGCGTCATAGATCCGCACCATAGATAATAAGAAAAGCCCATCTTTTTTGCGAGATGGGCTTTTGTTGTGAGAAAGCTTAATTAGGCGTCATTCCGGCCCGGCCTTCCGGCAAGACTAAGGGCAAGTGCTTAAACACCAGATGGAGGGCCAGAATGACAAGACATTTATCATGATCGACAAGAAGTTAAAAAGGTTGTTACCCTTTCGAGTAACAACCCTTTGAATAATTTTTTTTAATCGATCTTTTCACACAATGAAGTTAGCGGTTCTATCCGTTCCCCGTACCTAAAGGTAGTTAAAGATTGTTAAAAAAACTCGTCCATCGTATTTTTCGTACCTGCGAATGGACTACCATCTTCTAATCCTTTTTACAAAGTAAAATTCTTTACAAGGCAATCTTTTTTTCGGTCATCATTTTGCGCAGATTGATCAAACCATAACGCATACGGCCAAGGGCAGTGTTGATGCTGCAATTCGTCAAAGCGGCGATCTCCTTGAAGGAAAGATCGGCATAGTGACGAAGAATGATCACTTCACGCTGATCCTCGGGCAACAGATCCAGCATCTGCCGAACCCTGTCGTGACTCTGACGTTTCATCATCTTGGTGTCCGCTCCTTCTTCCGTGAAGTGGATCACTTCGAAAATGTCCCGGTCATCACTGGTCTTGATGGCAGGAGTCCTTTTTACCTTCCGGAAATGGTCTACACAGAGGTTGTGTGCAATACGCATCGCCCAGGGAAGGAATTTACCTTCTTCCGTGTAGCGGCCGCCGCGGATGGTGTCGATGATCTTAATTAAAACGTCCTGGAAAATGTCCTCGGCAAGATATTTGTCCTTGACGAGGAAAAGGATGGAGGTGTACAGCTTATCCTTGTGACGGACAATCAACGCCTCGAGGGCATACAAGTCTCCGTCTCTGAATTGGTGAATAAGCTCGTGGTCAGTTTTTTTGCGTAGCAATGTCATAAACTTCTACGGGTTTTAAAGGTGATAGGATATATTTTGGATTTTAAAGATGGTTCGGTTTTTCTGTGTAGAAGTGCTCAGTCGATAGGCAATGCTTTGTTTAACGTTATTTAATGTCTGTCCTTGCGGACAAGCCGTCCTCCGACGGCTTTGTTGATATTCACACTCACTGACCAATTGTGTACAAATAAAACTTGCTTGTACTAATAGGGTTTAAAGATATACATTTTTTGGAATAATCTACATTTTGGGAAATTTTTTGTTTTTTAATTCTCCTTCACCCTAAATGATCGATAAGGGTACCACCTAATTTGTCCTATCTCGGCCACCATTTTTGGAAAACAGCTACATAGCTGCGGCTCCTAATTTTTTTGGCAAAATTGATCTATTTTGAAGTAAGTTTGTATATATAATGTATGGCTACATCCACGGGTAAGACGAAAGCAAAAAAAGAATCCCTCACTCCTTCAGGCTCCGTTTCAGCAAGCGCCCCGGCCGGCAAAGCCAAAGCGCCCACCACCAAGGCGGATGCTATCTTTATTAAAGGAGCAAGGGTCCACAACCTGAAAAATATCGACGTGTCCATCCCCCGGAATAAGTTGGTGGTGGTCACCGGCGTTTCCGGCTCGGGGAAATCTTCCCTGACGATCGACACCCTTTTTGCCGAAGGACAACGTCGCTATGCAGAAAGTCTTAGCGCCTACGCGCGCCAGTTCATGGCCCGGATGGATAAACCGGATGTAGACTATATTAAAGGTCTCTGCCCCGCCATCGCCATCGAACAGAAGGTCATTACCCGCACCCCACGTTCCACGGTGGGTAGCATGACGGAGATCTACGACTATCTCCGCCTCCTTTTTGCCCGCGTCGGCAAGACCTATTCCCCCGTCTCCGGCCGCATCGTCAAGAAAGACGACGTGACCGATGTCGTCAACGCCATCAACGCGCTGACTCCGGGAGATAAGGTCCTGCTGCTCACACCCTTTAAACAACACCGGAACCGCGATACCAGGGAGGAGCTCAATATATTATTGCAAAAAGGATTTTCCCGCCTTTACGTCCCCGGGGGCACGAAGACGGCCGGCGAAACGCTGCGGATCGAAGATCTTCTCGAGATGGATGAAAAGACGTTGAAAACCAAATTGCCGGCGCCGCCCGAGAACAAGAGCCCCGCCAAAGGTTCCGATTCGGCCAAAAACGCCGACATGACCAAAGGGTCCGATTCGCGCGGTCCTGCCGTCCAGTTCGGCGTGAGCATCCTCGTGGACCGCCTCGTGGCAAAGACCTTTGACGAAGACGACCTCCACCGCATCGCCGACTCCGTCGGCACGGCCTTTTACGAAGGCGAAGGCGAGATGCAGCTCGAGATCAACGGCGGAAAAAGGCTCAATTTCTCCAACCGCTTCGAACTGGATGGCATCAGCTTCGAAGAACCGGTTCCCAATTTGTTCTCTTTCAACAACCCCTTTGGCGCGTGTCCTACCTGCGAGGGCTTTAGCCAGGTGCTGGGCATCGACGCCGATCTGGTGATCCCCGACAAACGCCTCAGCGTCTATGAAGGCGCCGTAGCGCCCTGGAAAGGGGAGAAGCTGGTGTGGTGGAAGGATCAGTTCATCAAAGCCGCCAAGAAATTCGATTTCCCGATCCATAAACCGGTGATCGATCTCACCAAACAACAATATAAAACGCTTTGGGAAGGGAACGAACATGCCCATGGCATCAACGATTTCTTTGCCGAAGTAGAACGCAATCTCTACAAGGTACAATACCGGGTGCTGCTGTCCCGTTACCGCGGCCGCACTGCCTGTCCCGATTGTCAGGGCTACCGGCTGCGGAAAGAAGCGCTCTATGTGAAGATCGGCGGCGGCCCAGGATCGGCCGGAGGCGAGGCCGACGGTCGCAAACATATCGGCGAACTTTGCGAGATGCCGGTAAAATATCTCGTGCAATGGTTCGAAGCCCTCGAGCTCGAAAACCACGAGCGAACCATCGCCAAACGCATACTCATCGAGATCCGCCACCGGCTGGGCACCCTGATGGACGTGGGCCTGGGCTATCTCACGCTGGCCCGCCTGGCCAACAGCCTCAGCGGTGGCGAAAGCCAGCGCATCCAGCTCACCCGCTCGCTGGGTAGCAACCTCACCAACTCGCTGTATATCCTCGACGAGCCGTCCATCGGCTTGCATTCCCGGGATACCGAAAAGCTCATCCGGGTCCTCAAGGAATTACGCGATCTGGGCAATACCGTCGTCGTGGTCGAACACGACGAGATGATGATGCGGGAAGCAGATTATATCATCGACATGGGCCCCCTCGCTTCCCATCTGGGCGGTGAAGTGGTCGCAGCCGGAGATTACAAAACGCTCATCGCCGATGAAGACAGCCTCACCGGCAAGTACCTCAAAGGCGAGCTGACGATCACGCCGCCGGCCACCACAAGGAAATGGAGCAGTTCGCTGATCCTCGAAGGGGCGCGGCAAAACAACCTCCAGGACCTCACAGTGGAATTTCCCCTCGGCGTCCTGTGCGTCGTGAGCGGCGTCAGCGGCAGCGGCAAGACCACCCTTGTGAAACAGATCCTTTATCCGGCGTTGCAAAAGCTAAAGGGCGAGCCGGGCGATAAGGTGGGGTTACACAAAGCGCTCAGGGGTGATCTCGATAGCATCTCGCAGGTGGAGATGGTCGATCAGAACCCCATCGGCAAATCCTCCCGTAGTAATCCTGTCACCTATATCAAGGCCTGGGATGAGATCCGCGATCTCTATTCCCGCCAGCCGCTAAGCAAGATGCGCGGCTTCCAGCCCAAACATTTTTCCTTCAATGTCGATGGCGGCCGCTGCGACACCTGTAAAGGCGAAGGTGAACAGGTCGTCGAGATGCAGTTCCTCGCGGATGTCCACCTCACCTGTGAGGTCTGTCATGGGAAAAGATTTAAAGAGGAGGTGCTCGAAGTGACGTACAGGGAGAAGAATGTATACGAAATATTGGAGATGAGCGTCGACGAGGCCCTGGAATTCTTTAAGGACGAAAAGGATATTCTCCAGAAAATAAAACCGCTTAGCGACGTCGGTCTCGGTTATGTAAAATTGGGCCAGTCCTCCGACACCCTTTCGGGCGGGGAAGCACAGCGGGTAAAGCTGGCCTCCTTTCTCGGCAAAGGCCGGGCGCAGGGACATATCCTCTTTATCTTCGACGAACCCACAACCGGTCTTCACTTCCATGATATCCGCAAGCTGCTGGCTTCGTTCAATGCATTGATCGAACAGGGACATTCCATCCTTGTCATCGAGCACAATACCGATGTCATTCGCAGTGCGGACTGGGTCATCGACCTGGGCCCCGAAGCCGGTGACGGTGGCGGCAACCTCGTCTATGCTGGCGTGCCCGCGGGATTGAAAAAAATAAAAGATAGCTTTACGGGTCAATACCTTGCTTGAACCGCTCCCAAGAGCGCTTCCCCACGGGCAATATTGGAATGCCCAATGGCGCACTGAGCAGCTCTTTTGGCTCACGCATGCCCTTATTGGAATGTGATCGTCGCCCTCTTCGCCCTGCTTACAAAAAGCGAAAGAGCCGGGTTGAAGCCCGGCTCTCTCAAAAAATAACTCCTGTCTTAAACAACTGCCCGTCTGGTATTTCTTTTAATTCCATCCTCCACCGAGGCTACGATACAATTCCACTTCTGCGCTTAATTGTCCTTTCTTTATAGAGGCTAGATCCAGTTGGCTTTGTAATACATTGCCCTGCGCCGTGATGACCTCCAGATAGGTGGCCAGACCGTTGGCGAAAAGACTGTTGGCATTGACGATGGCGTGCTGCAAGGTATCTACCCGGCTGGCGACCACCACCCGCTGTTCCTTCAGCTTCGAGATCTTGCCCAATGCGTCCGATACTTCCCCGACAGCGGTGAGCACAGATTGCTTGAACTCGATCACCGTCTTCTCCCGGTCGACTTCGGAGATCTTATACTGGGTCCTCAGCTTGTTCCGCTGGAACACCGGCTGCGTGAGCCCGCCGAGGACGGAGCCAAACACCGATCCCGGAATATTGAACCAGTTCCTGATGAGATAATTGTCCCAACCACCTTCCGGCGAGATCACGATGGAAGGATACAGCGCGGCCTTATTGATGCCCACATTGGCATTGGCGATGGTAAGCGCCAGTTCGGAGCTGCGTACATCGGGACGACGGCTGATCAGCTGCGCGGGCACCCCGGCGGACAGGGTATCGCGTACCGGAAAGTCATCCAGGGTCCGTCCCCGGTAGATGCTGCCCGGAAGACTACCCGTGAGAATGCTCAGCGCATCTTCCTGTAAGATGATATCCTGCTGGATCTGCGGCACCAGCTCCGCGGCCGTGAGCTCCTGCGCTTCGGCCTGCTGGACACCCAGCGCCGTGACATCCCCGGCATTGAATTGCAGCCGAATGATCCGCAGTGTGCTGTCGTTGAGCGCCAGATTAGCCTTGGCGATGCCCAGCTGTGCATCGAGCATCAGCAGGTTGTAATAGCCTTCGGCGACGCCCGCGACGATATTCGTCTGAAGGGCCTTCTTGGCCTCAGCCGTTTGGAGATACGACGCCAACGCCTTGGATTTTTGGTTCCGGATCTTACCCCAGATATCGGCCTCCCAGGACAACCCGAGATTGGCGTTGTAGTCGTTCAGGTATTTCGAATGAATAAAATCATTGGCGGTGATCCCGTTTAGGCTCTCGCTGCCGGGGCGGGTAAGATTTACCGCGACATTAAGCGTGATATCCGGCCAGTAGCCCAGCTTGGCCTGACCAAGGGTCAGCTGTGCGGATTTGATATTCTGATAGGCGATCTGCATATCATAGTTATGCGCAATGGCGCTATCGATGAGCTTTTGCAGCTCCGGGTCCGTGAAAAAGCTCTTCCACGGCAGACTGGCGATGCTGGTCGTGTCGCCGTCCGCAGCGCTCCGGAATTCGGTGGGCAGCTGCGCCGCCGGCGTAGCTACGTCCTTCGAAACCTTACAAGCGCCTACCCCGAGCAAGAGGACAAAAGCGGCTGTTTTTATTGATAAAAGTCTCATAATGATGTTATGTTGTATTAATTCCTGTCTATGCTTGATCTAAACTTGCGTCAAAGGCGGGTTGAGGGCCGGCTAAAGGACCACCGCCGCCATGGGCAGCTTCCACCTTGGGTCTGCCGATCCATTTCTCCTGCAGATACTGAAAGATGATGAACAACACCGGCACGATAAACACGCCGAGGATCACCCCCGTGAGCATCCCGCCGACGGCGCCGGTACCAATGCTCCGGTTGCCAAGGGCAGCAGCGCCTTTCGCCCGCATCAGCGGCGTAAGGCCTACGATAAAGGCAAACGAGGTCATTAAGATAGGACGTAGCCGAAGCCGCGCCGCTTCCATCGCCGATTCCCATAATCCCATCCCGGCATGCCGTCTTTGTACCGCATATTCCGTGATCAGGATCGCATTCTTAGCCAGCAGACCTACCAGCATGATCAGGCTCACCTGCACATAGATATTGTTGTCGATGCCAAAGATCTGCAGGAAGAGGAATACCCCGAATACACCTGCCGGTATGGAGAGTACGATCGCAAACGGCAGAATATAGCTTTCATACTGCGCCGCCAGCAGGAAGTAGATAAATACCAGGCTCAGGATAAAGATGAAGATGATCTGCGAACCCGCTGCCTTTTCCTCCCGGGTAATACCCGTGTATTCATAACCCCAGCCGTGCGGCAGTATCTTGGCCGCCGTTTCGTCGATGGCCCTGATCGCATCACCGGTGCTATAGCCAGGTTTCGGAACCCCGTTGATCGTCGCCGAGTTATAGAGGTTGTTATGGCTCACTGTCTCCGGTCCATATACCTTTCGGAGCGTGATCAGCTGGTTTACCGGTATCATCTGACCCTGGTCGTTCTTGACATAGATGCCCGTAAGCGACTGTTCGTTGTTACGATAGGGGACATCGGCCTGTGCCATCACCCGGTAGTATTTACCAAACCGGTTGAAGTCATCGACGAAGCTGCTACCATAGTAGATCTGCATCGTCTGCATCAGGTCGGAGATGGATACACCCATTTGTTTGGCCTTGTCGTCGTTCACGTCCATCATGTATTGCGGGTTGCCGGAGGCAAACGTGGTGAAGGCATACGCGATCTCCGGCCGTTGCATCAGCGCGCCGATGAACTGATTGGACATAGCGCTCAACCGGTCCATCGATCCATTGGTTTGATCCTGTAAAGCGAACTCGAAGCCGGCCACGTTACCAAAACCCTGGATGGTCGGGAAAGTGAAGAAGAACGCGTGGGCATCCTTGACCTTTTGGGCGACTTCCATGGTCAGCAAGCCGCTGATCGCATTGATGTCTTTTACCGGTCCGCGCTCATCTACCGGTTTCATCCGGACGAAACCCGCGCCATAAGGAGAGGCATTGGCATTCGTAATGAAGTTCAGCCCTTCCACGTTATATCTGCGGTCTGTAACCGGAGAAGCCTTGATGATGCTGTCGATCTCGGCAACGGCTTTGTGCGTCTTGTCCAGACTGCTGCCGGGAGGCGTGTTCACGGCATACAGGATAAAGCCCTGGTCTTCCGTGGGAATAAAGCCGCTGGGCGTCCGTTGCATGATCATATAGGCACTGCCGGCAAGGACAACAAGCCCGGCGATGGTGATCCATTTGTGACGGAAAAGGAACCGCAGGCTGCCGACATATCTATCCGTCATGGTCTTGAAACCTGCGTTGAAGGCAGCATAGAACCGGGCGAGGAATCCTTTCCTTTTTCCGTGTTCGTCCGTTTTATGAATGTCTTTGAGGAAGATCGCGCAAAGCGCGGGGCTGAGCGTCAGCGCATTCACGGCCGAGATAAAGATGGCGATAGCCAGCGTATACCCGAATTGCCGGTAGAATACACCCGTGGGGCCTTTCATAAAGCCCACCGGGATGAACACCGCCGCCATTACCAGCGTGATCGATACGATAGCGCCGGAGATCTCACTCATCGCCTTAAGCGTGGCCTGTTTTACCGGCAATCCCGTATTTTCCATTTTCGCATGCACGGCCTCCACGACTACGATGGCGTCATCCACCACGATACCTATCGCCAGCACGAGGGCGAATAAGGTCAGGAGGTTGATGGTAAACCCAAATACCTGGAGGAAGAAAAAGGTACCGATGATCGCCACCGGCACGGCGATGGCCGGGATCAGCGTGGACCGGAAATCCTGCAGGAAGATGAATACCACGATAAATACCAGGATAAAGGCTTCGATCAGGGTATGCTTCACCTGCTCGATGGATGCATCCAGGAATTCCTTGGAGTTGAACATGATGGTCGTATGCAAGCCCTTGGGAAGCTGAGTGTCGAATTTTTTGATCAGGTCCTGCGCCTGCGTAAGGATGTCATTGGCATTGGAACCTGCCAGCTGCTGGATCGCGATACCGGTGGTAGGGTAACCATTCAGTGTACTGTTCGACGAATAGGTATAAGAGCCGAACTCTACGCGGGCCACATCTTTGAGCCGGACTACCGAACCATCGCTGTTCGACTTGATGATGATGTTCTCGTAGTCTGGGATCTTGTTGAGTTTACCCTTGTATCTCAACACATATTCGTACACTTCCTTGCTGCTCTGACCCAGCCGGCCGGGAGCGGCCTCAAGACTTTGATCCTTGATCGCATTGGTCACTTCGATGGGCGAAAGATTATTGGCCACAAGCCTGTCCGGCTTAAGCCAGATACGCATGGAATAATCCTTGGTACCAAAAGGTTGGGCATCGGCCACACCGGGGATACGCTGGATCCTGGGGATCAGGTTGATCTTTGCATAGTTCTGCAGAAAGGTCTCGTCATAGCTGCTGTCCGTCGAATAAAGACCGACGAACATGATGATACTGTTCTGCTGTTTCTGGGTGGAGATACCCGCCTGAACGACTTCCGCGGGGATCTGGCTCGTAGCCTTGGAAACGCGGTTCTGTACATTCACCGCCGCGATATCGGGATTGGTCCCCTGTTTGAAGTAAACGGTAAGCAACATGCTACCGTCGTTGCTCGAGTTGGAGGTCATATAGGTCATGCCCTCCACACCGTTGATCGCTTCTTCGAGCGGGGTGGCGACGCTACGTGCAACCACTTCGGCGTTGGCACCGGGATAGGTGGCCTGCACGACTACACTGGGCGGCGCAATATCCGGGAAGAGCGAGATGGGGAGGGTAAAGATGGATAACCCTCCGAGTATAAGCAATATGATCGACACGACCGTTGATAACACCGGCCTTTCAATAAATCTCTTTAGCATAATAAATTTATTTGTTGCCGCCCCCGGCGGCGAAAAATTACAAAGGCATAACCTTGAACAAGCTATCGGTGGATATCGGCTGGGGGTTGATCATCGCCCCGTCCGTGAGACGATCCATCCCGGCAAAGACGATCTTGTCCCCGGCCTGAACGCCTTTATCTACCAGATAATAATCCTGCGTTTTTCTAACGATATGGATCTGCTTGCCGACAACCTTGTTGCTATCGCCCACGACATATACGAATACCCTGTCCTGTATTTCATACGTGGCTGTCTGGGGTACGGGCACTAAACCGGTGTTGGTCTGGGGTATACGGATCTTACCCGTGATACCGGACCGCAGCAGACGATCTGCATTCGGGAAGGTGGCGCGGAAGGTGATCGCTCCGATGTTCCTGTCAAACTGGCCTTCCATCAGCTCGACCTTACCTTTGGAAGGATAGATGCTGTTGTCGGCGAGCTGAAGTTCGACGGAAGGTAAAGCTTTGATCTTATCATTGATCGTTTTACCGGGAACCGACTCGGTGAACTTCAGGAAGTCATTCTCGCTCATCCCAAAATAGGCGTACACCTCATTGATATCGGAAACCACCGTGAGCGGCTGTGTCTCACCTTTACCTACAAGCGCGCCGGCTTTGAAGGGTATACGGCCAATATAACCGCTCACCGGAGCCTTGATCAGCGTATAGCCGAGGTTGATATCGGCGTTACTGCCTTCGGCCTGTGCCTGAGCGACCTGCGCCTTGGCGGCGTCAAGCGCAGCCTGTGCGGATTTCAGCTGTACATCGGAGACTACGTGGTTGGCCACGAGGGGCTGCAAGCGACCCACTTCGATAGCGGCCTTTTCTTCGTTGGCTTTGGCGGCCTCGATATTCGCAGTGGTGTTGTGCACTTCCGCGCTATAGGGCCGGTCGTTGATCTTGAAAAGCGGCTCGCCAGCAGAAACATAGGCGCCTTCTTCTACATAGATCTTATCCAGGTAACCGCTGACCTGCGGCCGGATCTCGACATTGGTCTTGCCTTCTACCGACGTCGAAAAAGTGAGATACGTGGTAGCGACTTCGGAACTAATGGGCAGAACAGGGAGGGACTGAGGCGGCGGAGCGGCCTGTGTACCCTGTGCCTGATTGCAGCCGGTGATATACACGGCGATGGCTGCTAACAAAATGGATAATACCAGATACTTTCTCATAACCTTTATTTATATTAAATTTTTTAATGGTGTTAAATCAAACGCACGAAAAAGATTTTTGTTCACTTTATTTACCACTGTTAAATCGTAGGGCAAATTTTTTTACGGAAATCAATGGCTTGTTTAGACGCATCTTCCACTGTAAGACGATTCGAAGGCGTCTTTCCGGACAATCGTTGGGAAAGTTTTTTGGTACGGTCAAATTTCGGCCAAACCGTCGAGCGTTGGTAAGTTCTTCAACGTCGGGCCTTAATTTTTCAATGACCGGGTGATGCCGGTAATAGCATCCTTCAAGATCTGACGGTTTATCTCGTCCGAAGTTCCTTTCCGGACGATGTTTATGGAGATTAGACCATGGATGATCGACCAGTAAGTATAGTATTTTGTACAAACCCGGTCGTCTTCCGGATCGCTGATGCCCATCATCTCGGCAATAGGTCCGGCGGCGATATCATAGGGTGTGGATCCGGGCGGCAGGATCTCGTCCATAATGCAACAGTTCATTTCCACTCCAAACATCAGCTGGTAATATTCCTTTTCCTCAAAAGCGAAATTCCAATAAGCCAGCCACATCGCTTCCAACTGATCCGCCAGGTCCGTATGTTTGTTCTTCGCTTCCTGCATCCGGCCCGCCAGCAACATAAAGCCTTTCTTCGTGAGCTCCAGCAGGATCGCTTCCTTATTCGCGTAGTATTCGTAAATGATCGGGGCCGTATATTCGATCTTATCCGCGATCTTACGCATACTCAAAGCCTGCCAGCCCTCATCTTTCACGATGTCATAAGCAGCGTCAAGGATATTGACCCTGGTCTGCTCTTTTAATCGGTGAATTCTCTCCTTGCTCCCCATGTGGTATTTTTCGTCTTTCGACGCCCCCACCTCCCGATGGGTTTTAGTTGGGTCATTTTTGCGGTGTAAATAATTTAACACCGTTAGACAAAATTAGAACTTATTTGGATTCCGCCAAGAAAATTTTTTTCCCGGACGCAAAAAAGTGGCGATCACTCCGTTTTCAGGCTTTCCACGGGGTTCGCAAATGCCGCCTTAACGGTCTGAAAACCAATAGTCAAAAAGGCAATAAGCATGCCCAGCCCGCCGGCCGCCACAGCAGCCCACCACGGGAAGTCGATGCGATAGTAATAGTCCGCCAGCCACCGATGCATAAAGAACCAGCACACCGGAACCGCAATCGCGAGCGCCAGCGCGATCAGCCGCAAAAACTCCCCTGAAAGAAGCCGGACGATCGCCGCCACACTCGCGCCAAGCACCTTCCGGATACCGATCTCTCTGGTGCGTTGCAGGGTACTGTAGGAGGCAAGACCCAGCAAACCCAGACACGAGATCAGGATCGCCAGGACCGAAAAGTCCACGAACAAGCGACCAAAACGCTCTTCATCCGCATATTGACGATTGAATTGCTCGTCTTCGAAATAATAACTAAATGGACGATAAGGCGCCACCTTTTTCCAGACCTTTTCGATGGCCGCGATCGTGGCCCGAAGCCCCGCGGTGTTCACATGCACGGAAAGTAAATTGGCATCCCCCGGGTCGACTAACATGGCCAGCGGCGAGATCGCATCATGCAATCCATAGTAGTTAAAATCCTTCATCACGCCGATAACCCGGCCCTCGCGGCCGAAAGACTTGAACCGAAGCCCGATAGCGTCCCGGGGGGGTGTGTAGCCAAGGTTTTTGGCCGCGCTTTCATTGATGATCATCGCCCTGGTCGAATCAGTAGCAAATGCCGGCGAAAAATCCCGACCCGCTACCAGCGCCAGCTTATACTGGCGCATATAGTCGAAATCCACCAGGTAGATATTCAGATTCCCTGTCTGCATCACGCCTTTTTTGTTTTCGAGATCCGACAAAGCATATAAAAGACCACCGTTACCCGGCGTACTGGAACTCAGCCCGGTGGACAGGACACCTGGCAATTGACCGATCTCGGTCTTCAGCGCCAGTTTATGTTCGTCGCCATGCGTATCGATCACGAGCATCTGTTGATTTTCGAAACCCAGCGGATGATTACGCAGATAGTTCAATTGCGCCCGGATGATGAATGTCGCGGCGATAAAGCCTATCGAAATGACAAACTGAAAGACCACGAGCGATCTTCGCAACAGCAATCCGCGTGTTCCCGTTGCAAATCGCCCCTTCAGCACCACCACGGGCCGGAACGCGGATAAAACCAGGGCCGGGTAGATTCCGGCCAGCAACCCGATGCCCGTCGCGATCCCAAAAAAGATCGACAGATCGCCCGGATGCTGCAACAAGCCCGTACTCACCGGTTTACCCGCCAGCCCATTGAAAGCGGGGATAAGCAGCCAGCAAAGAAGTACGGCTAGCACAAAGGCGATCAAGGCTTGCAACACGGATTCGCTGAGAAACGCGCCTATAAGCTGCCCCCGCCAGGCCCCCGCGACCTTGCGGATACCGACCTCACGGGCACGCTCGCTCGAACGAGCCGTCGTCAGATTCACGAAATTGATCCCCGCGATCACGAGTACGAAGATGCCAATCATCGAAAACACAAATACATTCGTCGGATTTCCCGCCACCGGTCCGCCCGCATTCCCATCATTCCCCGAATATAGATACACCCCGCGCAGCGGCTGCAGCCAAAGGTTGAACCACATTTGCATCTGTTTTTCTTCCGCCCCATCCTGCTGTTCCACAAAGGCCGGAAACTTTTTATTCAGCGCATGTACATCCGCGTTGGATCGTAGCAGCACATAGGTATAAAGGCCGATATTGCCCCAGTGCTTATCCCATTCCGGATCAATCTTCAGGGTCGTAGACTTCGACACGAGCATATCGGCCTTTAGCTCGGTGTTCTCCGGCATATCCTTCATGACGCCGGTGACCCTGACGGCGATGCCCTCGTCGCGGATCAGCAAGGTCTGCCCCATGGGGTCGCTATGGCCGAAATATTTTTTAGCCGTCGACTCGCTCAACACCACGCTCGATGGTGCTTTTAATGCCGTCCGAGCGTCGCCGCGCAGCAGTGGGAAATCGAACACCTCAAAGAAACCGGAGTCGACATAGGCGCTATGTTCCTCCTGAAATGCGACCGCGCCATGTCGAACCAGCATCGACTGCGGCTGCTCTCGTACGACTGCTTCGATCTCGGGGAAAGCGCGTCCCACCGCTACACCCATGGGCGCCGAAGTCATCCCCTGGCGCATGAGGCCCGTGGGCGTCTTCTCATCATCGTTCAGCAGATAGATGCGATCCGCCTTGCTATGAAAGTTATCATAGCTCCGCTCGAACCGGACATACAAAAAGATCAGATAAGCAGCCGCGAGCCCGATGGTGAGCCCAATGATGTTCAACAGGGAAAAGACCCGGTGCCGCCAGAGATGGCGGAGGGCCGTCAGCAGGTAGTTCTTTGACATGCGGCGGGAGTTTGTGCCTAAAATAGCCAAAATCCCCCGTTTGTTGCACAAAAGCCGCTCGTCCGTGAGGACAATCTTAAGCTTAGCGTAGCCTGTCCGCGCTTTTAATCAATCTTTCGTCTTTGGAGATACCCCGGGCTGCCAGGATCAGGAATACCGGGATGGCCAACGCCAGCAATGCGCTCAACGAAAAGGTGCCGTCAATAAATTTCGTATGCGCAAACCAGTAGAGGACGATATTCAACAGCGACAGCAGTACCAACACGATCGTGAGCAGCAGCTGCTGCCGCCGTTTTTTGTAATTGAAGATATTGATCAGGATCCCCAGCGTGATCACCACCCCGATGATCAGCAGCAAGGACTTGCTGACCGCAGTGAGTTCCTGCAGGCTCGGCCCTTTTGCCGGGTCAGTTTGTAGCGTGCCGCTAAAAAAAGGGAGTTTGAACGTCAGCGCCCCGCAGATCGCGGCGCATAACATCCATAAGGTTTGTCTTCTCTGGAGCATATGGTGAATTTAACCTAATTCCGGATACAAAGGAAATTGCTTCATCAGGCCGGCAACATCGCCGCAGATCCCCTTGAGCACATCGTCCTTCTCCGCATTTACCAGCGCCTTATCGATCAACTCAACTACCGTGCCCATATGGCTTTCCTTCATTCCCCGGGTAGTGATGGCCGGGACGCCGACACGGATGCCGGAGGTGATGAAGGCGCTCTTATCGTCAAAAGGCACCATATTCTTGTTGACGGTGACCCCGGCCTTGCCTAGCGCGATCTCAGCCTTTTTGCCCGAGATAGCTTTATTCCGGAGATCGATCAGCAGCAGGTGGTTGTCGGTGCCGCCAGAGACGATGTTGTAACCTTTGCTAAGGAACGCCTTGTTCATGGCTTGCGCATTGGCGATGACCTGTTTAGCGTATACGGTGAACTCGTCGCTGAGGATCTCACCAAAAGACACGGCCTTGGCGGCGATCACATGCTCGAGCGGACCGCCCTGTGTACCGGGGAAAACGGCCATATCGATCAGGTTGCTCATGGGCCGGATATTGCCTTTCACGTCCTTGAGCCCAAAAGGGTTGTCGAAATCCTTTTTCATCATGATGATCCCGCCCCTGGGTCCCCGCAGGGTCTTGTGGGTCGTCGAGGTAACGAAATGGCAATGGTCGAAAGGACTGTTCAAAAGCCCCTTGGCGATCAGGCCGGCCGGATGCGCCATATCGCACATGACGAAAGCTCCTATCTCATCGGCGATGGCCCGGATACGTTTATAATCCCAGTCACGGCTATAGGCGCTGGCGCCGCAAATGATCAGCTTGGGTTTTTCCTTTTTAGCCACCGATTCCATCATCGCATAGTCTACACGACCGTCTTCGCGGCCTACGCCGTAGGACACCGGGCGATAGAGCTTGCCGGAGAAATTCACGGGTGAACCGTGGGTCAAATGGCCGCCCATGCTGAGATCGAGCCCCAGGATAGTATCTCCCGGCTGGAGGATCGCGAGCATCAGCGCCGCGTTGGCCTGTGCGCCGCTATGCGGTTGGACATTCGCATAATCGCAATTAAAGATCTGTTTCAGCCGGTCGATAGCCAGCTGTTCCACCTGGTCTACGATCTCGCAGCCACCATAATATCTCCTTCCGGGATAACCTTCTGCATATTTATTGGTCAACACGGTCCCCATGGCTTTCATTACATCCAGGGAGGTAAAATTCTCGGAAGCGATGAGTTCAATCCCATGACGCTGCCGTTCCAATTCTTTCTCAATGAGGTCGAAGACGATGGTATCTTTTTGCATGGCCGCAAAATTAAGATAAAATTCACTATTTTACGCCCGTTTCGAGCAATCGGCAACACGGCAACACCATTTGACATGAAAGCGATCATTCCCGTAGCAGGCGCTGGCACCAAACTACGACCACATACTTACACGCAGCCCAAGGCCTTGATCCCTTTAGCGGGAAAAACTATTCTCTCGATCATCGTCGACCAGTTGATGGAAGCCGGTATCACCGAATTCATCTTCATCGTAGGCTATCTCGGGGAAAAGATCCAGGACTTCGTCAAACAAAAATATCCGCAGCTCTCGGCGCATTTCGTCTATCAAAACGAGCGGCAGGGCATCGGCCACGCCGTATTGCTCACCCGGCAGATCGTCGGTGACGACGAGATCTTTATCGTACTGGGCGACACTATTTGCGAATACGATGTAAAAGATGTCCTCAGCCAGCCGCATTCCCTGCTGGGCGTAAAAAGAGTCGACGACCCCCGGAATTTCGGCGTGGCGGAGCTCGAAGACGACGGGAGCATCGAAAGGGTGGTGGAGAAACCTCAGATCCCCAAATCCAACATGGCCCTGGTAGGCATCTATCGCATCAGGGAAACGGAGGTTTTGTTCAACTGTCTGGAAAACAATATCCGTAACCATATCACCTCTTATGGCGAGTACAATCTCACCGATGCCATCGAATGCATGATCCGCAACGGGGTAAAACTACATGCCTTCAAGGTCCAGAACTGGTTCGATTGCGGAAAGAAAGAGACGCTGCTGGAGTCCAACGCTAAATTGCTGAAGAAATTCGGCGGAACCATCGCCCCGGAACATCAGTTTGAAAATACCATCATCATCCAGCCGGTGAGCATTGCCCCCGGCTGCGATATCCGCAATTCCATCGTGGGCCCCAATGTGGCCATCGGGGAAAAGACCCGGGTCAACTATTCCATCCTCAAAGATTCCATCATCGGCTCCTTCGCCGACCTCTACGATATCGTGCTGACCCATTCCCTTATTGGCAGCGATACCGAGGTAAAAGGGGAGTCCCGCAGCCTGAATATCGGGGATAACACCGAGATCGACCTCGGAGAATCCTGAGAGATTTGGAAAATCCTCGAAGGATCGGCGGAGCCAAAGCTAATTTTGCTCATCTGCAAAAAAAAATCTATATTAGTGGTGTAACCGGAATCTTATGAGCGCCCCCAAAAAATTACTCTTCCTCTTATTGCTTTTGCCTGTCGCGCTTTGGGCAAAGGCAGGGACTGGTATCGGTAAGGCCGAAGGAGTATTGAATGGATACGTGACGGACGCCGTTACCAAAAAGCCCTTACCCGGTGTGGTGGTTTCCGCCACTATTCCCGGCACTAACCGCCAGCAGGAGGTCCTCACCGACTCGGACGGTTATTTCCGTTTCCTGGAGCTGCCGGCCTCGCAGATCACCATTGAATTCAATAAAAAAGGCTACCAGCCTGCCAAACGGCCGAACATCACTATCCGGGAAAAGACCCCGGTGAAGCTCAACGTGGAATTCCTCCCGGAAGACGACGACGCCGCTTCTCCCAATGCCGAACTGCCCATGCTGCGTCTGCTCCAGGCCAGCTAAACACTCCCCGCTTCTGCGCGATATAGCGCGATATAGCAGCCCAAAAAAATGAAACGGGGCTGAGAACAGCCCCGTTTTCTACTACACATGAGGCTTAAAATCTATCTTGATGTTATGCCTGCCGAAATTTAATGTCCGTCCTTCGGACAGCCGCATCCGCGACCACCATACCCTGTGCACACGCCGCTTTCAAGATTTTTTTGCCGTTTTCTGCGGCTTTTAGTCGATGCTCCGCATCCTCCAGAATCTTACGACAATCTTCGTATAAAAGTACGCACGAGGGCCCGGAATGTTGCACCGGCACTCCCTATTTTTTTCCATTCATCCTTAAGACGCAAATTGTCACCGAATGTTACACTTATGACTCGCGGAAGGCCCATTTCCACATGACCTTCCAGGTGGGCTTTTTGCCATACATGAGAATCCCCACCCGGTAGATCCGCCCGGCCAGCCACACGGTTCCGAGGAAACCCAGGATCAGCAGCAGCATCGAAAGGCCCAGCTGCCAGTAAGGGACCGTACCGGGGACACCGGCGGGAATGCGCGCCATCATCACGATGGGACTACTGAAAGGGATGATGCTGGCCCACACCGCCAGCGGACCGGTGGGCTCCTGAACAGCGATGGTCATAATAATAAAGGAAAAGACTACGGGCAGCGTGATGGGCATCATCAGGCTTTGGGCTTCCTGCGGGTCTTCGTTGACGGCGCTGCCCACGGCGGCAAAAAGCGCGGAATAGAAAAGATAGCCGCCGATAAAATAAAAAAGAAAAAGGACAACGGTTAGCCCAAGATTGACGCTGCTAACGGCGGAGTCGAGCTTAGCCACGCGGCTGGCCATTTCGCTGGTCCGGCCTGCTGCACCACCTACCTGGCTGGCCTGTTGTGCATGCTGGACCGTTCTCCAGGTTTCTGCGGACAAAAAACCTTGCGCTACTACCGTGAGACCTACGACCAGTATGACCCACATCAGGAACTGGGTGAGACCTACGGCTCCGATACCCGTGATCTTGCCCATCATCAGCTGGAACGGTTTCACCGAGCTCACCACGACCTCCGCGATGCGGTTCGTCTTTTCTTCCATCACGCCGCGCATCACCATGGCTCCATATATAAAGGTGAGGATATAGATCAGAATACCGCTGACATAGCCCACGACAAAAGACATGGTTTGATTGGAGGCCTTCGCGGTCTTGCCCTGGTCTTCGAACGTATGCAGGTTGCCGATATGCGACTGGTTGCGGATGCTGTCGAGCCGGCCGCGGCTGATCGTCGTCTGCTGATAGATCATATGATCCACGATCGCGTCGTTCACCCGGTTCTTGAGATCGTCCGTACCGGCGAGGCTTAGCTGCGTTTTGTATTTAAGGCGGTAGTCCGTAATCTTGCCCTGTGGTAACACCGGGATGATCAGCACGGCCGTACACCCCCGCGCGGCATAATTGGCGGTGTCGATACCAGGCGAAAAATCAAAGGTGATGCTGCTGTCGCCTTTCAGATAGTCCTTAAAATACCCATTCGCGTCGATCACGGCTATGCGTGCGTGGGAACGCGACTGGGTTTGGATCAGTACACTGCCGACGATGAAGAGGATGATCACCGCCGGGAACAGAAAGGTCGACAATATAAAGGTCTTGTTACGAACACGCGTCAGGTATTCCCGGCGCGTGATGAGCCAGATCTTACTCATAAGGAGTGGAATTGTCTGGCGGTAGACGTGCCTTCCACCAGCTTGATAAAAATTTCGTTTAGAGAAGGGAGAATTTCGGTGAACGAGGTGATGCCGATCCCGCGATCGATAAAAAAGCGGAGCACATCGTTGGGTCGATGCCCACCCGCGATCTTCACGACCAGCTGGCCGTCCTGCCGTTCCACGACTTCGAAGAGATCGGTGTCCAGCGCGGACGAAGGAATGCTGTCCAGCCCGATGCGGAATTCATTTTCCTTGAACTCCTGTTTCACGCCGGCAACCGTGCCGTCGAGGATCTTGCGGCCCTGGTTCATCAGGATAATGTGATCGCAGATCTCTTCCACCTGTTCCATGCGGTGGGTGCTGAAGATGATCGTGGCGCCCTGATGCGCCAACGAATAGATCTCTTCCTTGATCAGATTGGCGTTCACGGGATCGAGACCGCTAAACGGCTCGTCGAGGATGATCAGCCGAGGCTGATGCAGGACCGTGGTGACAAACTGCAGCTTCTGCCCCATCCCCTTGCTGAGGTCCTCTACTTTCTTGTTCCACCAGCTCTGCATTTCGAATCGGGCAAACCATTCCCGGACCTTTCGCGTCGCTTCGCTTCGGCTCATGCCTTTAAGCTGCGCCAGATAGATAGCCTGTTCGCCGATCTTCATCCGTTTGTAAAGCCCGCGTTCCTCCGGCATATAACCGATGTGAATGCTGTCCTTGAGCGCAGAGAAGGGCCGCTCCTGGAAAAAGATACTCCCGGAATCTGGGTAGAAAATGCCGGTGATCATCCGGATCAGCGTAGTCTTACCGGCGCCGTTAGGTCCCAGCAGACCGAAGATGGAACCCTGGCCAAGCGTGAAACTCACCTGGTCTACCGCCGTCTGCGTCGCAAAGGTCTTTCGAACCTCCTTTACTTCCAGAATATTCATGAATAACAATAATTTTCGAATTGGTCGCGCGCGCTTCCAGAATATTACCGGGCTGCCACCGCGTCTGCCACTTTTTCTCCATCCATCGCGGCGCTCACGATACCGCCAGCGTAGCCTGCGCCTTCCCCGCAGGGAAAGAGATTGGTGATCTGCGGATGACGCAGGGTCCCGGGCTCACGCGGGATACGTACCGGCGAAGAAGTGCGGGACTCGGTGGCGACAACTACGGCTTCGTTGGTAAAATAGCCTTTCATCTTCTCCTCGAACACCTCGAAACCCCGGCGCAGGTCCTCAAAGATAAAATCCGGCAGCACCTCCTGCAAGGGGACGGAATGGATACCGGGAAGATAAGAACAATCCGGCAACGTGCCGGAAGCACGACGGGTGACGAAATCTGCCATCCGCTGGGCAGGCGCCACAAAACGCCCGCCGCCCGCCGCAAACGCTTTTTGTTCCACGGCTTGTTGGAACGCGAGCCCCATCAACGGGCCGTGCTGCGCATAGAGCTGCATGTCTTTTTCTTCTACGGTCACAACGATACCCGAATTGGCGTAGGGATTGTTGCGGCGCGATGGTGACCAGCCGTTGACGACCAGTTCTCCTTCATCGGTGGACGCCGGTGCAATAATACCGCCGGGACACATGCAAAAAGAAAAAACACCTTTGCCGTGCACCTGTTCCACGAGCGAGTAGGATGCCGGCGGGAGATAGGGTGAAGGGATGCCATAACGGATCGAGTCGATCAACGGTTGCGGATGTTCGATGCGCACGCCCAGCGCGAAGGGCTTCGCTTCGATGAGCACCTTTTTTCGATGCAGCAGCCGGAAGATGTCGCGGGCGGAGTGACCCGTCGCCAGGATAATGGAATCACCATCGAAGCTTTCGCCGCTTACCGTCTTTACACTTTTGATCTTGTTATCTTGTAGAACAAAATCTACAACCTTCTGTTCGAAAAGGAAAATTCCGCCGCTATCCGCGATCCGCTGACGCATGGCCTGGATGATATGCGGCAGCTTGTTGGTCCCGATATGCGGATGGGCATCGATAAGAATGGCAGGATCGGCGCCGAATTGAACGAGGAGATGCAGAATGCGGTTGACGTCTCCCCGCTTGTGGCTCCGCGTATATAATTTACCATCGCTATATGTTCCGGCGCCACCTTCGCCGAAGCAATAATTGCTCTCGGGATTGATCACGCCTTCTTTGTTCAGCGTGGCCAGATCTCTTCTTCGAGCGCGAACGTCTTTGCCTCGTTCCAGCAGCACGGGCCGGATGCCTTTCTCGATCAGCCGCAGGGCTGCAAACAAACCTGCAGGACCCGCGCCGATCACGAGAACCTGGCGTGTGGCTTGCGATACATTGGGAAAGCGAAAAGGTTCCACGGACGTTTCACCAAAAGACGAAGGAATTGGTTCACCAATGAAAACCTGCATCGTCAAAAGGATCTTTGGCTGTCGAGGCCTGGCGTCGATCGCGCGTCTCAGCAAACGGAAGCCGGTGATGTCTTCCCCGCGAACGCCGAGGGAGCGGGCGATTAGATCAGTAAGACGCTGGTCGTCTGCCGCTTCAGCCGGCAACACCTTCAACTCGATTACCTTTTGCATGTGGGGGACAAAATTACTATAAATAGTTCTGCCTGTATGAGATATAGAATACGTCTCTAGAATAACATAAATACCGTGAAAACACGGTTGTCCGTGACCCGAAAAAAAAATTTTCAGGATTTAAAAATGCAATCAAAAAAATAGTATCTTCAATGACCTCACAACAAACTCTACATATATGAAGAAAGGTTCGTTCACATCGAAGCTCACGTCTTCCTTCTTCATACAAAGTAAGTTTAAATCGTATCGGCAGGGTGAACTGCTGTTTTACGCCTGGATCCACTACTATTGTCGTTCTATGCCTCGAGGAGGCGGTTGCTTTGCAACCGTATCCAACTCGCATGAGATGTGAATAAGTCCTGAAGCAAAGGGTTTTTAGAAAGTTGAATTGGCCTGCGAATGGTGCCGGATCATTTTTGCAAGCAATGATTTTAGTCAAGCTGGGCAAGAGTCTTGTAGAAAAAAAATGATTCTTTTTGTACTATATCAAAACTGTATTGAAAACAAAAAAAACAAGTGAATAAATAATTTTTTATTTCCTGAAAAGTTTTGATATTCGCCGCCCTGCGCAACTTTTGATTGAATCCGATTCCTTGATTTTCTTTTTGACAACTACTATTCTTAAATCGGCATAAAAATTGGTTACTGTATAATGGCAAAAACGTTTGATAAAGTTTGGGGTCAATGCTTGGAGATAATCAAGGATATCGTAGAGTGGCAGCATTATAAAACGTGGTTCGAGCCGATCAAACCTGTTGAATTGAGGAATAACGTTCTGGTGATACAGGTGCCCAGTCAGTTCTTTTACGAGTACCTCGAAGAGCACTATGTAAATCTGCTGGCAAAGACGCTGCGGCGGATCTTGGGTAAAGATGCGATGCTGGAATATCGGATCATGGTGGATAGCGGTAATCATCAGAACAAGCCCCTGACCATGGATGTTCCGGCCCACGGCTATAAAACGTTTTCCAATAACGAAATGGATTTTCCTCTTATCATAAACAATCCCGTCAAGAACCCCTTCGTGATCCCAGGGCTGAAGAAGATGCAGATCGACGCGCAGCTCAACCCGGTGTACACGTTCGACTCGTTCGTCGAAGGGGATTGCAACCGGGTTGCACGCAGGGCGGGGAAGACGGTTGCGGAAAAGCCGGGTGCCAACTCCTTCAACCCACTCGTTATATATGGTGGCGTAGGGTTAGGTAAGACCCATCTCGCCCAGGCTATCGGCAATGAGGTCAAACGGCTTCATCAGAACAAGGTCGTATTGTATGTGAGCTCGGAAAAGTTCATCAACCAGTTCGTCGACCACAGCAGGAACAATGCCATCAACGACTTCATCCACTTTTATCAGCTGGTAGACGTCCTGATCATTGACGACGTTCAGTTCTTCAGCCGCGCGGAAAAATCCCAGGATGCCTTCTTCGCCATCTTCAACCATCTGCACCAAAGTGGTAAACAGCTGATCCTTTCTTCCGACAAACCACCCAAAGACCTTGATGGATTGCAGGAGCGTTTGCTGAGCCGTTTCCGCTGGGGTCTCAGCGCGGATTTGCAGGTGCCTGATTATGAGGTCCGGATCGACATCCTCGAACGCAAGATGAAGAACGACGGGCTCGAAATGCCCAAGGAAGTGGTGAAATACCTGGCCTATAATATCAACAGCAATGTGCGTGAGCTGGAAGGCGCTTTGATATCTCTTTTGGCACAATCTTCGCTGAATAAGAGGGAAATAGACCTGGAATTGGCTAAAAAGGTGCTCCGTAATTTCGTGAAAACTAGCAGTAAGGAAATTACCATCGAAACCATACAGCGCATGGTGTGTGAATATTTCGATGTATCCTATGATAAACTACTGCAAAAAACCCGCAAGCGCGAGATCGTGCAGGCGAGACAGATCACTATGTACCTGGCCAAAGCCTTTACCAAGAACTCCCTCAAGACCATCGGCGAGCACTTCGGCGGACGTGATCATACCACCGTGATCCACTCCTGCCAAACGGTGAAGGATCTCATGGATACCGACAACCTCTTCCGCGAGAACGTAATGGAACTCCAGCAAAAGGTGCAGCTGGCTGCGATGTAACGCGAGCCCGAGCAACTGGCGGCCGCCGCGCCCATAGCCCGGCCAGACACAAAGACCAGCAGCCCCCAATAAAAACGTTAGCGTCATATAAAAACATTAGCCACTCGGCGAAAACAGCCCACCACCCGGTGGGTTGTTTTTTTGAACCGATTTACGGCCCAATTTGGACCGAAACCAATAAATCTTTATTTTTGCCTCCCCTTTCGAAAGTTGGGTCGACGATGACCCCAAGGCGGAAGGGACCCGGGAATCGACGCAAGTCGTTATCCAATTCGGAGAGGTGCCTGAGTGGCCGAAAGGGCCGGTTTGCTAAACCGTTATACGAGCTTAAACTTGTATCGAGGGTTCGAATCCCTCCCTCTCCGCAAGATCTAAGCGCAATCGTTTGTATCGCAAATGGTTGCGCTTTTGATTTTGGCGTAGGGGGTGAAAAAGGGAGTGACTTTACAAACGGATACCGGTCAGCAAGTGTATTTGCTCATTTATACCTTACATACGGTATGTGGTTATCCGTATTTAAACTGTAATCACCCGCTTTAACCTGTGTAATTACCATGCTCCGTTCATGGCCCCAAGCATTCGAAATGTAATGGACGTGGGGACCTTGACCAAGTTCCTTACCGTTAACGCCGTTCATGGTATAAATGAAGCAGTGCCATAGTGAGCCTTTGTCAAGGATCCTCGCAGCGACAATATTACGCTGAAGTATTCCGTTTTTAATTTGCGATTTGTTCAAAGAAGTGTCACCACCATATTCTGGTGGAGCCGTCTTCTTCAACCATTGCAGCATCCGGGAATTTTTCCGCTTCAAGGCCGGTAGGCAATTTTTCGCCGGTGTACATGCTCAAAGTATATCCATGATCCTGGTATGCGCGGAATATAAACGCCTGTAATACATCAGAGGTAAGGCCGTTAGATGCTGCGATTTTGTTTATCTCAGCAAGTTGCCGCTTTTTTTTATTTAAAGACAAAAGCTTAAATAATTCTTCAGGAACAGTCAAACTCATGACCTCGTCATAATACTGTTTGAACTGCCGAAAGCCTTCTTCTTGGCCATGTTTGAAATTAATCTCAGGGTCTGAAGAATGGGGGTACCTTGAATGTTTAACTCCTTTTAAGGCCATTTGAATGCAGCCTGTTACATATATTTCGCAAGTTTTCTCAATGGGGTTTACATATTCGTAATCTCCATTTTTTAAAACGTTTATTGAACCCCTTTCGGTGGGGAAAGACCTTAGCTGCATAAGTTTGATATTAGCCTATTATAGCACTTTTCGTTTCATTTTCACATATGTATTGATTGTATTCAACAAGCTGTAAAAAATCCATTCCAACTGTTCCTCGCTATTTATTCGCTTAGTCGACAGCTTATTATGGCGAACGCTGAAGGTATTGACGACATTGAAGAAAAACTCGGTATCACCTTCGAACATTCCGTCTAATTCTTTCCGTAAAGGTTCCAGGATATACGCCAAAGTTTCACATGCCGACCTTTTGCTTTCAAAACTCGTAGGTTCATCAAAAAATGCCTTTCTCGCATGTTCAATATTAGCATCGATGGTATGTTCACCGGTCGATATTTTTTGGCTAATCAGTCCAGCCATTGGCATTCTGGGCTGACCCTTTTCCACTTCCTTTATACCAGACTTAGTGATTGTTAATTCATGGTATTCGCCTGCTCCACCTACATATTCCATCCCTGTATCAATCCAATCTTCGTCTTTCAAATATGAAATCATTCTTTCGAATTCCTCCGATGATGCGTATGCAATAAGGCTATCGGTTACAGAATTTATATTAAATGGCTTATATTCTTTGCCACCATGCGAGTAAAGGTATTTAAGAAAATGGCGAGCACGATCCACGAAACTGAATGGAATTGCTTCTGATCTAACATTTCTCAAAAAGCCAGAATTAAATGTAACGGGTGGTTGCATTTCCTCATAGGCATTCCGCGCAATACCCGCCAGTATATTTTTGTCTTCCCTTGGCAAAGCTCTCGCCTCCATAATTGCAACATCGGTGATAACCACAGGACCCGTTCTAGGGGTCTCGTAAGTGAATAACATTGTACCAGGATCGCCCTTATGACGAAGGTTGATCGGTAGGTCGGTAAAGGGGCATCTTTCAATATTCATAGTTAATCTGATGTTTAGGGCTTCTTCGAAACTTTTTGCTCCGCCTCCTTGTCATCGACATTTTAGTGGATAACTAAAGGCTAAACGACAATGCACAATTTATTAACCGGAATCGAAACAGGTTAAAGTTATGCTAAATTATTTCGTAAATTCGATAAAACTAACTTTTTATGAACCTCAGGGAACCACTAAAAGTAACTGTTTCGCTCTCGAAATATCTGCACCCTATGTGGGCGACTCCGGCAGGATTAGTATTCAATGACCTGTTTAGAGATAGATATTATGAGCGGGAAGAATTTTTCAGGGAAAAAATTATCCTTCCCATTAATGAAATAGCAGGTAGTCAATGGAGGGTACATTTCACCGAATACCCCTATAAATGGCCTAAATATTTTGTCGATATTACAGCCGAAGATAGGTACGTACCTCAAATCATTAACATAGTTGCTTCAGCCTTTCCTGATATCAATTTTGAGTTTTGGAGACCCGGATCGTTTTACACTCATTTAGGAAGACGATCTGCCTTGATAGTTTGAAGTGAGGGCACGTCGCAGCCTCCCTGCTGACCTTAGTTTTGTCAAAGCGGGGGCAATGCTGAGAAATAGGTTTTTTTACTCTCCATGGAATCAAATAGGCTGTATTACTTTAAAAAAAAAATCCCAGTGAGATTACTCTTAGGTGTAACTTTTGTTTTAATGCACTTTGCGGCTAATGCCCAAAAGAAGCAATTCCAAACTCAAATTAATAGGGCTAGTCAAGTTACAATAAATGGCGGAGAAACAAAAATCGCTAAGGTTGACAGTGTGTTTATCGGGCAGGTAATAGTCGATCAGTCGGTAGCAACAGAAGTATATTTTTTAGGCTCCGAAACATATCAAGACAGCAGCAGTAAGCTATATATGATCGCTTACAAATTTGCACCTAAAACAAACCCCGGAACATTTAGTGTGAATATCACTTTTGATTTTGACAAGCCTTTTTTGCCTTGGTATCTCGGCGATCCTCCGCCTCCACCCAATATGTTAGTTTTGGGGCCGAAGCAATTTATATCTGTGCTTGGGATGAATGGCTCTTTACCAGTTATGCCCGAAACCAGCAATGCCTGGAGTCCTGATTACAAAAAATTGGCCGTACGAGGAATTGTAGCGGCTGATATTTTATTTGTTATTATTCGCTCCAAAGAAAAGCCTTATGCGACAATTTCGGGCGCACGACCTCTTAAGTGATAATAACCAATTTTTACATTTTCGGCTTTGTCAATGTGAGTATTGAAAGTGGGCTTATAATTATGTATTTGAACCGGAGTGTTGTTAGAGTCCTTAATATGAAAGTCTTTTTCCAATTTTCTTTTAAAATCTGAAAATCTAGCGGTATCGGCTTGTAATAATGAGTTTATTCTATTAATCACGGCCGAATCCTCCTTTCGTTTTCTTTCGGCTGTTGCATCCTTTCGATCATCACGATGAATTTTGTCAATACCAAGCCATACCAACAGGCTACATATCACCAGCACGCCAAGGATATATTTTAACTTCGCCCTTATTTCCGGGATGAAGACCAAGGAAAGAAAAATGGCCAATGCCCCTAAGAATGCATTCAAATAGTCTTTTATTATATCCCCCGACATTGCATGTAAATTTTATTCGGCCAATATATAGAAGAATGATTGAATAAATACAGGTGTTTTCACCCATGATCGCGAAAATAAAATTGACAACAGGAATCGGCTAAACTTCAAGTGCTTGTATTGGGCAGGCGTCCCGATCGGGCACCTCAAGCTGCCTGATTTTCAGTTTCTCCGAAGCTACCTTTTCTTTTTGCTGCGGATTTCCCGGTCAATCAAGAGCAATAGCTCAATACCCGGTACTTCATAAAGGGTTGCAATACGGTAAATCTCGTCGAGGGTAAGAATTTTTAAGTCCTTGGCTAAGGCCCTGGAAAATCTTTCGGGCTTAATTTCCGCTTCCCTGCTGACCACGGTTTTGGGAACGATCACAGATACCAACTCACTAAAGCTGGATATCTGCTTTGAAAGAATTAGTTTTTTTCCAGTTATAAACCGTGGATCGCTCATTTCCTCAAAGGAATGGGTTATTCTCTTTGAGATCATCAAAACAGCTCCCAAAGTGCATTAGAAAAGCACTAAAAGGGTATGACTATTGTAGTCGCGTAGTCATTTGTTGAATGAGAGAATACCATTACCTTAGGAATATTAACCAGCGGTCCCTAGGCTATTCTTGGCGTAAAGGCTATCCGCTCAAAATTTTAAAATAGGATAAGGTTTAAAGGTTACGGCACTCGATTAGTATACGCGGCGGGGATCATCTCCCGCCGTTTTTTAAAAATAATTTCTGGAACAGCATAAGACGGTATCAGCCGTATCACCCGCCCCAGATCACCTGGATGGAGGGTTCATTCACACGATAAGATCTAATTTTACCATTTTAATCGCAGCCTGTCTAGGCTGCGGTTTCTTTTAAAAGCTATTGTAATGAATACAAGGCTCGATCTTTCTAATGAGGAATCTTTACTTAAACTTTTGCAAGCTGGCGATAGACAAGCTTTTGTTTTCTTCATAAAACGCTACGGCGGGAACGCTGCAATTGCTGCATATGGATGGTGTGAGGACGTAGAACTAGCGGCAAAACTTATCAGATCATTGTTTATAAGACTTCAGGAACAGCGATACAAGAACGCAGTCTTGCCCCTCGGAAAATATTTGATAAAAGAAGTAAAGGCGGAATGTACACTGCTCTTCGGCTTTCCGTAGACTTGGATTTAATTATTCTACTTCTTCGTGGTTTTCTGCTTGAATTCCAAGAATCGTTGCTCTTCTTTCGAAAGCGGATGGTGCTGCATATATTCTTCAAGCGCCTTGACGACGAGCTCTGTGAAGCTCATGTCTCGAAGGGATAAAAAAGGCTCCACGCGACTTTTAAGGTCATTTGATAACTTGACCGATGTAGGAATATTTTTTGTAGTCGCTGCCTTCGCCATGAGTTAAAACTACCAAAAATATTATAATTCAATGACTTATGGACTACTGTAGCCAATAGACTACTTATACTACTTGACTACCCAAAATTTTCTATATAACTTTACGAGAAATATTATAACCGAAACTTTATATGTCCAATCAAATCTCCTGCCCCAAATGTGACAGCACCCAACTATCTGCTAACAAGAAAGGCTTCAGCGGTAAGAAAGCCGTAGCCGGAGCCGTGTTAACTGGCGGCGTCGGCCTCCTGGCAGGGACCATTGGGAGCAATAAAATCGTCATTACTTGCCTTGGCTGCGGGCATCAGTGGCAACCAGGGCCTATAAAACAAAAGAGCACGGCAAAACAAGCTCATAGCCGCAAAGATGTAATTGCCGCAGTTGTCCTACTTGCTTTTATAATACTCACCATTGTCGCGCTTGTAATGAGGTCATGGCTGATATTTGGAATTGCTGTCGTATGTCTTTGGCTACGGGTTAGAGCCGTATCCAGAGCCAATAAAAGAAAATATGGGGAGATGAAGGAGCGGCAATAAAAATACCCCTTCCCAACCAATTAGGGAAGGGGTATTGCTCTACCAGTGATGTAGGATTTCAATTAGTTCTTTAAGCACTTTACCTACAGCCGCAAAAAAAAGTGCCCATTCGGCCAGTGCGGAGGGCAGTCGCTGACCGCCAGTCCGTTTTAATAAACTGTCCATAAAAAATTTGTACCGGTTGCTTTGACAGCCGGGAGGTTGTGAGGATGGCTACCCTAGGGCATCCTTGCCTAATTTGTTGTTTGGAAATTCGGAGTGTTCTCTAATGGGGGTCACTCTGGCCGAAGGGCATGTAGTTTCCCTTTGCAACCCAAAAATAAAGAAGGTTTTCGGAATCGCCAAGGGGTATGGTCGGTTTTTCCAGTGATTTACTGCTCTATATAGCATTAACTTTATGTTTCAAAGCTAATTATGACTCGAAGTTGATTAAGCAGGCTTTGATCGTTATAAAATCGCCTGTAGTTGATGTCTAGGTTGTCGAATAATATTATGTAATAACAATTCTATCTAATGTACTTCTTGTCAGACACCCCCTGGGGCGATTTCCCGACTTGGTTACAGGCGGGTTGCGCGATGATAACCCTAATGCTCGTTATTATGGGTCTTCTTCAAAATAAGCGGATTCAGGAATTAATCGATATAGTAAGCGAACTAAGAAATCAGACCGCTGAACTTCAAAATCAAACGAGCGAACTTAAATCGCAGTCGGAGACATTAACGAAAAGATATGATCTTGAAAAGAGATTAAGTATAAGAAATCGCATACCTTTTTTGGAAAAGTATGATTTCTTAAATGTATCACTTGGGCGATATGCTTTTGTGTTAGTCAATACAGGCACCGAAGCGGTCTCCGTTCAGGTTAAGAGCACTCATTCTGAACTACCAATCTCAGCTATTGAATTTCAAAATGGTGTCGATTTAAAGCGTAATAACACTTTTAGATTTGAAATCTTTACGGAGCCAAGACCTTTTAGTGTTGGGAGTCTGTGTTTTAGTCTTGTTATCGAATTTAGCGATAATGCCGGCAATAAGTTCCAGCAGAATATTAGTGTCGTAAATGGTATTCCGAAAATTCAAGCACCAGAAGATATTGAATAGTCATTTGAAAGAATTATTTTAAACCAGCAATTCTCGTGTATCGAATTGGATAGTCCTGTTCGGTGCCTTCCAAAGTGTCATTATCTACAAGTCTAAGTTTGTTGATTACGACACGTTGATCCTGTGGCCGAACACCAACTTTGGTGAATTCGATAGCGTTAGTTGCCGGATCATATTTGAAATCCTTGAGAAGAAAGTATTGGCTGTCACCAACAAAGTATTCGAGGTCATCTGTAATTTTTGCGGTTTCATGCCCTGCATTTGGTGGCCCCCAACTGTTTTTCCACACTCCGACTAAAATTTTTTTTGAAATTCCTTGTACGCGATACCGCTGTTTGATGCGAGAAAAATAAACGACCCCGCCTATTAAGATTAGTACTAATTGATACAGTCGGAACGGAATAATATAAAGGAGAGCGGACTTTATACTTGAAATCCCATTATCCACGCCCTGGGATGTTAGTTTGACAGAAAATATAGGGGAAATAAAGACTCCGGCCGCTGCGATGAAAATCCAAATACCTTCATACTTTTTCAACCAATTGGAAAGCTTTTCTGCGAAATTGGGCATATGACAATTATTTAGGGGGCGTTGTTGCTCAAAAGATAGCACCTTTTTTTCAATTCCAAAGAATCTAACACGAATGTAGCCGAGAGAAAAAAAGGCGGGAGTAGCCCGCCGTCAATACATGAATCCATGGAATTATTTATCTTCTATACTTCGCCTTCCAATCGGCGATGATAGCAAGATCATGGCATTTATTTTTACCATATCCCCTAGCATCCCGGCTTTTCTTCAGGTTATCCATGAGGATATTATAAAAGGCTAGATCCTCGTGTGTCATTCCGCCTTGGGGCTTGTATTGCTTAGCAACGCGATCTTCATAAGCTTTATCTTCTTTACATTCTTCCGGATTCGGTGCATTTAATTCGTCCTGAGCACAGCTAACATAAGCATTGATAACATTGCTATAGTCGCCGCCGAAATCATTATAGAAGCTATTTACGTTCTCGCCGTGTTTAGGGTGCGAGGCGACCCGTAGGCTATCTATAAAGTTTTTCGCCCTGGATTCCCCTACATTTTTGGCAAGATCATAGGCATTCTGAATTTCACCGGAACGAAGACCAGGAAGCATTTTTTCAAAGAAAGTAGGCTCGGGAATTTTCTCGTCCTTGTCTGCGGGCTCCAGCTTGGCCTTTACGGTGCCAATAAGATGGGCAAGTGATTGCTGTTGCATAAAATGAAATTTTATTAGATTATTTGAGATTGTTTACTATGCTTTGGAAAGGTTCGATTGGTAAGCCAACTCTACGGCAGCAGTCCAAAAGAAAACGATCGAACTGGGTAGTAGAAATAAATCGCCTTTCCCCCGATATGCAAATGGATATTTGCTTTCCCTGGGGTAATAGGGGTGTACCTAAACGATGTGAGAAACGAAATGCGTTTGCGGAAATGGTCAGAAAAATAAGGGATGCGGTTGTTGGGGAGAACTCGCGTCTTTTGTTTGCCTTTAGTGTCGGAAATTGATCGATGATCCGCTTTAAATAGGCATCTGTTGGAATGTTGTTTGAAATCATAGAAAAGGCATTCTTTTGTATTGATCGAAATTACTAGCGTCTACGTATATGCGTTTTACAAATTTAAACATATTCAAATTTGTTTCAAAACGAGGAAAATATTTTTCAAAAAAAAGTTGTAGGCAACCCTACAACTTTACGCTTAAACCCAATACAAAAAATGTCTCAAACAAATACCAGAAGGTAGAGACCTTCCGACATAATACCAGTACAATGTAAAAGTAACTACGTCCCAGGTATCAAAAAAACGAGCACAAGAATTTATTTTCAATAACGGTTCCTGGGGTTACGATTATTCTTTCCAAACTTTATTGGCGCAGACGCTCTTCCCCCGTTTTTGAATAATTCAAACTCGCTAAAAAAGGCGCTGCATAGAAAATAGTCGCAAGTATCGGTAAGGTGCCCATATTGCTGATACGAGCTTTTTGTTTTGGGATCACGTACGACCTGTTTTAATTTGGTTCCGTCAGAATCTGTCCTGGTTTTGACAAAATCATTTATCGTTCCATTGCATTTGCTGTCTACCCGGAACCGGATGCCCTGGAATTCCTTTTCGAATACGGCATCAAAGAAAGCAGTACGCATAACGACCGGCGGATTGGATTTTAACACGCAATTTCGCGGCATGTACTTCTTTAGCTGGCCTTCAATCAGTGTGTACAGGTTGTAGCCTGTTTCTAGCTTGGTGTCGGCCTTCCGGCTGGTAGCGTCACCGTATATAAATACGCCCGCGCCATGGGCCGGGAATGCACGTTTAAATAGCGTACAGACCCCTTCCACCGTATTCAAGGGATGCTTAGCGCATATCTCTTTAATGAGGTTGATATTCTTCCTGACCGTCACGCCCTGGTCGTCCTTCACCGTCTCTACCTGGAAGACGGTAAGAGACATATAGGGATTGACGTTTTCATCGAAGCTCAGGTGGAGGGGTAGATCCTGGTTGTATTGGAGGTCAGCAATATGGACGTCAGGGTCGAAGCAACGGTACATTCGGTTTTCGGCCGGTTCTTCTATGTCCCAATCCCCAAGAAAGTACTTTCGGTAAAGGTAGGCGGGCATGTTCGCTTTGGTGCTATCCACATAGGCGGTATTCTCGAGCAGGTATTTATTGTCGCTCAGCAGGGCGGGTAGATAGTAATAGTCGGGCGGAAGAGTGCCATTTGACCAGGGATCATAGAACCGCTGCCGGACCCAATTATTCGTCGGGTTGGTGGTCAGCATGACAATGGGCGGCGGCGTCCTGCCATTCGGCGGAAGGTGTCTGCCGGTGCGCTCGATCACCTTCAAGAAGGTCTGCTCTTGCAGATCGCTACATTCTTCTAGCAGCACGAAGTTTATTTCAAGGCCGAAGAAGTGCTGCATGTCCTTCTTGCCCTGGTAGTCCTCCGCTATGAATTGAAGCTGAGACCCATTTGCGCAATAGAAGATATTGTCAGTGCTGTTGTAGCGGGTAATAAAGTATTCAGGGCCTATTTTATCATGTATCAGCTTGCGCCAGCTTGGGATCGACGTATTGGTTAGGTTGCTGAAGCTATCGCGGATCACGAGGCCCTTGCTACCTGGGTACAAGGCTAGGAGCGTTAGCATCGTGCCTAGTCCGGCGAAGGTCTTACCGCCTCCAACGCCGCCGCCGTATAGGAGATAGCGGTATTTAAGGCTTAATACAGCCTCTACGAATTCCTTCTGCCGTGGGAACGGGTCGAATATGACGGATTTGGTGGTCATAAGAGCCACCTTTAAAGAGTAAGCCGTAAAGCGTGTGGAACATGGCTGTGGTTGTTAACGAATTTCAAAGGAGGTCTCGCCGATCTTGATAACCTGGACCTCTTTAGCGTCAATGTTTAGGTTAGTGCTTTCCGTTCGCTGGAGCTTTGGGACGAAGAACTCGAGCAGGAATCGGTATTCTTGCGCGAATGCCTTGGGATCATGGTCGCGTAGGTGATCCAGCGCCGCCAGATATTCGGGCAGGCGGTCAGCTAGAGCGTGCTGCATAAGGTTCTTCATCCGCTCCGTCTTGACGGTCACGGACCCCTTTGGCTTACCTGAGCGGTTCCCCGAGCTGCCCTTGACCCAACGGCCATTGGTTAGGCGCGGGGCGGGCGTGCCTATAGGGGTTGCCGGAGCTGGATCATGCGAAATTTGCTCCCTTCCCTGCTCTTCAAAATGATCATTCATAATTAAATGTTTAAAAATCAATATGTTTTATCTTCAGTTGAAAGTTCCAGGCGGATTTACCCATGACCGCTCCCTGGTTAGACCTGGTTCGCGACCGTGCCTGTACGAGCTGACATTTACAGGCCTCAGCTTGCCGGGTGAGCCTGTGTTCAGCAACCAGGAGATATACGCCGCTATAGCCCTGAAAACGGGCGAGCGGTGCGGTTCTCGTTTACTGTTGGCCTGCCCGTTGATCATTGCGTCCTCGTTCTTAGCCGTTACCAGGAACGGCCAGCCTGAAAGACCGTCAAACGCAGGCGATAGCGTATCTAAACCAAAGGTTTTTTCATTCCTGCTTTAAAAACATCTTCCGCGGTTTTCAGAAAACTACTAATCTCACCGGCAAACACAGGATTATTCGCAATTTCATTTTTAATCAAATCGAGAATTGAGCTATTGCCGAGACCGCCTAAAGTAAATGCTACTTTTCTAACCGTATTGAACCTTTCGCCTTTCGCCGATCTCCTGAGCAATTCCAACTGAGAATTTATAAGTCCGTCACCATTACCATTTTGACGATTACTAGCAAAATGAAAATCTTGGTTAGGATTTTCTTTGCGCCTAAATCGGCGAACCTTTAGAGGTACTGGATTATCCTTAATCAGCATATTGCAGTCATACGATAAGTACCTTAAATTTTCAACTTTCTTACCTTTGCTCTCGTCCGGCTGAATGCCTTCTTCTTTCAATACTTCAAAAATGTGCTCTGCGTATTCAAGAAGCTTTTCGGGCTCGGCTATCCGAGCCAATGCATAAAATCCGTCTCCCGATGCCGAAAGACCACAGAAACATATAAATGGTAAATCAAAGACCGCCTTCTTTAAATCTTCAATGTCATATTCATTTATGCCTTTATAGTCAAAATCGAGTTGCAATAATCCAGATCGGTAAATCTCCTTAACCTTACCTTTAGCTTTTGACTCTAGAAGACCTGCCGGAGTAAATGCATGAAGCAGTGACTTCAATTCAGACTTCTTTCTTTCAAAATCTGGCGACGTCCGGTCTAGCGCACGCAATTGCATTATCGTTTCTATATCTATAACCCGAATTTGTTTTTCAAGATGGCCCGCCCATACATAGTGAGGCATTGCAACTTGTGTTAATAATATTTCCCGCAACGTCATAAGCTGCCCCTTGTTGTCAAGGTGGTTGTTATAGATGCTCACACAGATGTTTCCCCAGTTCATAGTTATAAATATTTAGTTGTTTCAACTTGCGGTGCAACATTTAAAAGCCTTGCTGCTATTGCGTTTGAGCTATATTGTTGCATGTTGCACTATAATTACTTAATAAGAAGGAAGGATTCTTGGCTTTAAAGACCTTAACTATACTGCAACATGCAACAAATCATCACAGCTAAATAAGAATCAACAACTTCGCGTGTTGCACCGGTTACTGCAACATTGTTAACTAGTCCATTCCTTTTTTGCACGGTCAATCGTTGATCTATTACACCCTATTTCTTGCGCGATTTTCGAATCCGATAAACCTTTGGCCTTGTAATTATCGTAGTCAGTTTTCGATATAGCTATCTTTCCTTTTGTCTTCTGACGCATCAAGTTCAATACTTCGATACAGTGAGATTTGATAGGGGCGAGCATGGCCAACGCAGCGTTCCAGCAATTCTGTGGCACCATTCCTGCCTCGGCATCCTGGAACGCTGCCAACGTAATAGCAATACGTTTTACGATGATTGCCATCCTTATCCAGCTTGCACCAATATCCTTTCCCCATTTGTTCTCAACTTCTTCTTTGTCCTGCATCTGTTCTTCTAAGGCATCTTCTTGTTCTTTAGAAAATTTATAAGTTACTACCGGACCAGCCCAGAAATCTGCTCGGCTGTATACGATTTGTTGTAGCTCTTTGCATTGCTTTCCAATGATGTCGGTATCTGAACTCATTCTTTTATAGGGGCAAAAATCTGGCGGTATATAGTAGTACAACATTCTTGAAAAAAGGCCATTAGATTCACTCTTTATAACTTTTTGCGCTTGGTCAGGAGTTCCACACAAAAGGACAGCTAAACGGGGCTGATGAACATTATAGCTCTCACCCTCCATTTGCCGTTGTCTAGAAAGTTGCTCATGATGAAAAACCTTTCTTATAATATCGCTAAATCCCCCAAAATCCCTCCTTGCGTCTCCCTGAACCAAGGCATCTGCTTCCATGTCTATGGCAAACCCGCCGCCAGAGTTATTGTGTAACACCTGAACCAACGCGGCCTGGGTTGTGTCACTGGCAGACATTGAGAACCTACAAGGCCCTGGTTTTTCCGGCTCTACTGTAAGCATTCGATCCGCGGCATCTTTGTAGGCGACACCGGCTACCATAGCTTTGCTTATTGAAAAAGTAAAAGCATGAAGCAACCCAAAGGAGGAGTGCCTGTCCGTCGCCGTAGAGGCAGAA
>Ga0134128_10001036_pt1 | contig 37272 bp, 31 predicted proteins | sample KB31754_FD_96462 | JGI IMG/M metagenome (GOLD analysis project Ga0134128, IMG submission 96462) | Terrestrial soil microbial communities with excess Nitrogen fertilizer from Kellogg Biological Station, Michigan, USA - KB3-175-4 | ecosystem: Environmental > Terrestrial > Soil > Unclassified ...
CCAGTGGATCGTGGCGCTCACCCGCATCCTCTCCGCCGTGTTCCGCAAGGGCGGCGACGTCACCTTCATCGTGGAAGAGCTGAAGGCCGTGTTCGACCCGCGCGGCGGCTACTTCAAGGCCGGCGGCGTCTACATGCCCAGCATCGTCGCCGAGATCGGCGCGGTGATCGAGCAGCACATGAAGAACATCGGGCTCATCCACGACCCCGAGATGAGCGACAGCCAGCGCGCCCTGATCGCCGAGAAGCGCGCCGCCTACGAGGCGGCCAGCGCAAAAAAAAACTCTGAGGTGAGCAAGTCGTCTCCCTCTCCCGCCGGGGCGGGAGAGGGCCGGGGAGAGGGTGGCGACGCTTCCGAATCCAACGGCAGCTTCCCGCCCGGCGCCACGCTGTGCCACAAGTGCAACACGCAGGCGCTGGTGCTGATGGATGGGTGCCAGACGTGTTTGAATTGCGGGTACAGCAAATGCGGGTAAGTGGCGGCATTTGAGGATGATCGAACAAGAGCGGCAGCGATGCCGCTCTTGTTATTTGCGTTGCGTAAAAGTGGCTCCGACTCGATTGCGGTTGTACGGTTGAGTTGCTTGAGGCGCTATCGTCGCCGGATGGCTTCGCGGCTGTCCTGGAGCAGCGTGTTCATATATATGCCCGGATGATGGAGGGCCCGATTCCGGAGCCTTGCTTGCCTGGCAGGCAGGCTTTCTATTTCGATGGGCACTGAAGCAAAGGCTGGCGGGGAATGAGGCAGCGCACTTTCGATGTCCTGGCGATCGTTGGCGTCTTCGTGGCCTATACGGTCACGATCCGGCTGGCCATGGGCCTCGATCTTGCGGGCTGCCTGCTGGGTGGCGCTGCCAATACGATTCCCGTGGTCATCTTCGGGGTGGCGGTGCGCCGCATCGTCGCGCAGCGCCTGGTCGGGCGCCCAGCCGGAACCCAACTCGTTGCCCACTTGTTGCTGTGCGCCGCATTCACGGCGCTCTCGTACCTGTTGCTGATCGTGCTGCTCGGCCTGTTCAGCGGTGCCGGTCCCGATGGTTTTGTGGTGCGCCCCTTCTCGCTCAGCGGCGCCGCTTGGCAGTCGCTGGAGAACGTGACGACCTACGCCTTGATCGCAGCCGTGTCCTACCTGCAGGTGCCGGACCGGGCCCAAGCCGCGCTGCGCCGTGAGCCGACTGGTGATAGCGCGGCCATTGCAGTCGCGGCGCTCCCGGCCAGTGCCGCGGAGGAGGGACTGGCCGCGGTGCCGGGCGCTCCCGCGGCGGAGCCCGAGGCGCGCGCCGAAGGCAGTCTCTCCCGTTATTTCGTCCGAATAGGCGACGAACTCAGGCCGCTCGACATGGATACGGTGGTGAGCATCGGCGGTGCGGACGACTACGCCGAAGTGCGTACGCAGAGCGGCAAGCACCTGGTCCGCGTGACGCTGGCGGAATTCGCCAAGTCGCTCGATCCGGCGAAATATGTCCGCGTCCATCGCTCGTGGATCGTGAACACCCATCGCATCGCCCGTGCCGAGCCGGCCGGCGGCGGGCGTCTGCTGCTGCACATGGAAAACGGCCAGACCATCTCGACCAGCCGCGACGGGGCGAAGCTGCTGCGCAACCGGGTCATCTGACCATCTCGCCGTTCCCGTTCGCCGTGGCGTAGTGTCCATTCGCCGATTTTCCGGCCTTTCCTTTCCGGATCCCGCAACCATCGCGCCGTCCTGGCCCTCGGTCCGGGACGAACCGACATTGGCTCGAATGATCCGGAGAAAGAACCGCATGAAAGTCTTCGCCCTGTCCATACTGCTTGCCTGGGGTCTCGTCGCCACCGGTGCCCATGCCAGCACGGCCCCGTCCAAGGAGGCCACGTTGCCCGGCATCGCGGCGACGCTGATCGCCAGTCATGCCTCGGCCGCGAAGCCGGCCGAGCTGATCGTGCTCTATCGGCTGCAGCTCGCCGCCGGACGCTATGTCGATGCCGAGGCGACTCTTGATCGCCTCGCCGCGGCCTATCGGTCCAGCGAACCCAGACTGGTTCCCTCGGTCGTGCCCTGGCAGACCTACGCGCGTGCGAAAGCCTACGAGGCGAACGGGAGCGAGGCCTCTGCCGCCTTGCGCCGCGCGTTTTCCGAACTCTATGGCTCTCTCCCCGATGACCAGGCCGTGGACATCGGACCCTGGTACGAAGTCGACCTGGACGTCTTGCGCGCCAATGTAGCGGAGCAGGAGAAAGCCTGCGCCCGGATGCGGCTGGCGGATTGTCCTTCCGCCGCGAACCTGATTGCGGCTCGCCAGGGATTGGCCGCATGGACTTACCTGGTGCCCGCCTTGAAGCCGCTGCTCGAGGCTGATGCGCAACGCCGGTTTCTGGTCGACGACCAGATCCTGATCCCGACGCCGGATGGCGCGAAGATCGCCGCGATCCTCGTGCGTCCGCGCTCCGCCCAATCGACCAAGCTGACCGCCCTGCTGAATTTCACGATCTACGCCAACGATGACTGGAGCATGGACGACGCCAAGAAAATGGCCGTCCATGGCTATGCCGGCGTGGTCGCCTATACGCGAGGCAAGGGCCGCAGTCCCGGTGCCGCGGTGCCCTACGTCCATGATGGCGAAGACGCGTCGACGGTGATCGCATGGTTGGCACGCCAACCTTGGAGCGACGGTCGAGTCGGCATGTTCAGCGGCAGCTATAACGGCTTTACCCAATGGGCCGCCGCCAAGCACCATCCGTCGGCGCTGAAGGCGATCGCCACCCACGCCACCAATGCCCCGGGCATCGATACGCCGATGCAAGGCAACGTGTTCCAGAGCTTCATCTACTACTGGCCGTTCTACACCACGGACACCAAGAGTCTCGACGACAAGGCTTTCGACGATCGCGCCCATTGGGCCTGGCTCGAGCGCCAGTGGTATGTCAGCGGCAAGCCCTATCGTGACCTGGACAAGATCGACGGCAGACCCAACCCGATCTTCGATACCTGGCTGAAGCATCCGTCCTACGACGCCTACTGGCAGCACATGATTCCCTATGGCCGTGAGTTCGCCGATATCGACATTCCAGTCTTCATCGAAACCGGCTACTACGACGGCGGCATGGTGGGCGCGTTGTACTACTTCCAGCAGCATCTCAAGTATCGCCCGTCGGCCAACGACCGGATGCTGATCGGCCCTTACCATCACATCGCCATGCAGACCGGGGTGTTGCCCGAGATCGATGGCTATGTCGTCGACAAGGCGGCGCTGCTCGATCTTCAGGACGTGCGGCTGAAGTGGTTCGAACACGTGTTCCGCGGCGCATCGCTGCCCGACCTGCTCAGCGACCGGGTCAACTTCGAAGTGATGGGCGCGAACACCTGGCGGCACGTTTCCACGCTCGCCGACATGGCTACGAGCTACCGGCACTTCTATCTCACCGGCCGTCACGAGGCCGATCGATTGCTGTTCGGCGAGACTCCGGGCAAGCAGTCCCTTCCACCCGAGCTCGTCGTGAACTTCGCCGATCGCAGCGATGCGGATTTCCGTCCGCCAGAGGGCATGCCCGACACGCGCAACGCCCTGGTGTTCGAAACACAGACGCTAACGAAAGCGCTGGAGATCGATGGCTTGTTTCAAGGGCGATTCGAGATCGTCACCAACAAGCGCGACTTCGATCTGGCGGTCAACTTCTACGCGTTGACGCCCGACGGCAAGTATCTCGATCTGGCCTCTTATCTCGGCCGAGCGAGCTACATGCAGGATCGCACCCGCCGGCATTTGCTGCAGCCCGGAGAGCCGATCACCCTCGCATTCCAGAGCCAGATGGTGACCGCGCGTTTGCTCTCGGCGGGAAGCCGCATCGTGGCCGTGGTTGGCGTGCCCAAGACTCCCCAGATCCAGATCAATTACGGCACGGGTCGCGACGTGAGCACCGAATCGATGGCCGATGCGGGCGATCCCTTGCGGATTCGCTGGCTGGCCGGCAGCTATCTCGAACTTGGTATGCGCGGAAGCCTTGAATTCGCGCGTGACCGCTGACTTCTTTTCTTCGCTGCCGCGCTTTGCCGAAGGAACGGATGACAAGAGCTGCCAGGTAACGGGGTCAGGTTCAGTTCTGCCCAGGGCGTACCGTTCCTACAGGTGCCGCGTCTCGGCAGGCCTTTCGCCCCAGTTGTCGTTGAGGCCGTCGTAATACGTCACCGGCGCGAGCATCAGCTCGTCGATATCGACGCCATCAAGGCACATGACGTTGATGTTGTAGTACTTGCTGCCGCTCATGTTCGGTATGTCGACCCATTCGAACGGCCGGATACCGCAGTGCCTGCAGAACTGGTGGTGCGCGACCGAATTCCCGCGCCCCCGGTAGTCCGTGAGCGCGTCTTCGCCCGCCAGCAGGCGGAATGCGTCGGGAAGGACATTGACCGACCACAGGCGCATCTTGGTGCAGATCGTGCAGTTGCACTTGCCGGTGCCGGCGCTGATGTCGAGATCCGCCTCGAAGCGGACGGCGCCACAGTGACAGCTTCCGGTGTAGGTCTTGAGCATCGAGCCTTCTCCAAAGAGGACGGAGGAAATCGGGATAACGCGGTCAGGTTCACTTATCAGCCCCAAGCCAACCCACCCCGCACCACGAGTCCGTCACCACCCACGCCGCGGCCGTCAGCACCCAGGTCGCATAGGTCTCGCCCCAATTGAACGCACTGACATGGCCGGCGGCGACCATGGGCAGCCAGATCAGCAGGAGGAACAGGCCCATCATCACGGCCGAGAGGGCGGCGGCCAGCCGGGCAAGCACGTTGGAGAGGATCGCCGCGCCGGCGGCGAGGTAGGCGGCGCCGGTGAAGTAGGCCCAGAACACCGGTGCGTGCAGCCAGTGGGGGATCAGCGGGGCGGTGAGGTTGAGATAGACGAAGTGCGAGAAGCCGAAGCCGATCAGCGCCAGGCCGTAGAGCACGCGCGCCATGCGCAGGCCGCGGTGGCCGACGGCGAAACCGAGCCGGCGCCGGTCGGCGTCGGTGGCGAACCACGCATGCAGCGTCCAGGCGGCGGCCACGATCACCGCCATTTCGCTGCAGTATTGGTACGAGCCCTCCGTGAGCGGCGCCCGGACGATCAGCGGCAGCTTGAACACCAGCATCCACGCCAGCGCGTAGAAAAACAGCACGCGCGCGGCCAGCGCCGTCGAGCGCGACCAGAGCAGGCCCAGGCCGCACGCCAGCGAAACCACGGCGCAGAGACCGGCCAGGGGTGTTGCGGCCGGCACGTGGTCGAACACCGGCTGCCATATCACGGTGAATCCACCCTTGATCAGGCCCAGCAGGCCGAGGGCGATCAGGGTCGCCGCAAACACGGCATGCCCTATGCTGGTGATACGCATGGCTTGATCCTCTCCAAAGAAAAAGATGCAAGGACACCTCGGGTGCATCGAACAGTACGACATCTCGGCCCGGCGCTTCTTGCCATCGGCCTGCTGGCGCTGGCCGGCTGCGCCACTGCGCCGCCGCGCAACACGCAAAACCTCTGCGCGATCTTCCATCAATACCCGAGCTGGTACCGCGATGCCCACGCGGCGCAGGAGCGCTGGGGCACGCCGGCCAATGTGCTGATGGCGTTCGTGCAGCGGGAATCGGACTACCGCGAAAAGGCCCGCCCGGGCCGGCCGCACTTCCTGTTCATCCCGCTGCCGCGTCGCTCCAGCGCCTACGGCTACGCGCAGGCGCAGGACCCGGTGTGGCGCGAGTACCGCAAGGCCAACGGCGGCTGGTTCAAAAGCCGCAAGCACATGGGCAGCGCGCTGGACTTTCTCGGCTGGTACACCGACCGCATCCATCGCGAGCTGGGCATCTCGAAGTGGGATCCGCGGAATCTATACATCGCCTACCACGAAGGCATCGGCGGCTACCGCAGTGGCCAGTGGCGGCACGACCGCCACCTGCTCGAGACGGCCGACTACGTCGACCGCCTCGCCCGCGAGTACGGCGCGCAGCTGCGGCATTGCAGGTAGAAAATGCAGGGAAGCCAGAGTCACTATTGAAAATATGCAGGGCTTCAGATGCCCAAGGTGCGTTGCGAGATGTTGCGGGCTTCGCGCGCCTCACGCCGCCGGCGCCTGTAGACGGGTAGCTGTCTTTTCTCAGCCAAGTGAGTGCATGAGCGGATGGCTCAGCGCTTTGCTTTCGCTCTCAACTCGGCGGCCATCTTTCGTTGCTCTGTCGGCGACATGCCTGCTACCGAAAGAATGATGTCAGCCAGTGCATCGTTGTCTGCCAGCAGGTAGGCCAGCGGGACACCAAGTTCCTTGGCCAGCTTGCTCGCCGTCGTGAAGTCCGGCTCAGAAGTCCCGAGTTCGTACCTTGTAACCCTGCTGGACACGACGTCCTCCGAGAGTCCGATTCTCCTGCCCAACTCCCGCTGAGAGATGCCCAAAGCCAAACGCGCCTCTTTCAGGCGCTTGGTAAACATATTGCGGGGATTGGTAGGTGACATGAGCCTGCGAAGCCATTCCTGTACCTCCTTACAGGATGGCTTCCATAGGCTAGATATGTATGCTACATTATTTGTAGCTATCGCATGTAGCCACTTGGGGAGCAATGCTGCGTTGGCGCACATGCTGAAATCCGGTTTCGAGTAACGCTCTAGCGAGGATAGAGAGGTGAAGTTGCATCTTAATAGCTACAATAGATGTAGCAATTGATGCATTTTCGTGTAGGTGCCCACTAATGAAGGTGGCGCGGCGGGATAGCAGTAGGGGAAGAAAAAGCAGGTGGAGTGGAGGAGGGCGTCTATGCCGGCGATGCCAAGCCGCCTGTGCAGGCCATACGTAACCGATCCTGCCCGACGACCGTGCCAATCACCGGGGCGGCGCGCGAAGAGGGCCAACCCAGGGGAAAGCAAAGGACGCAGCATGAAGACAAACACGCTACGCAATGCCATTTCCATCGCCTTGCTCGTGGCCGCCGGTGGCGCGAGCGATTGGGCCGCAGCCCAGGACGCCACGAAGGACACGACCGCGCAGGGCAGGGCGCCAGTGACCGCAGCGCCGGCCGGGAAACACCCCAAGAAACCGGCCGACACATCCACAACGCCAGCGGCCACCAACCTGCAAGCCATCACGGTCACCGGCACACGCATACGCGGCGGCAGCGCGCCGTCACCTGTGATCACCATCAGCAGCGAGCAGATACGGCAGGAAGGCTTCACTGACCTCGGCGAGCTGATCCGCAGCATTTCCCAGAACTTTTCCGGGGGACAAAATCCGGGAGTGGCAGCAGGCGCTTCTCAGGGAAGCCCCAGCAATCAAGACATCACCGGCGGCTCGGATATGAATCTACGCGGGCTGGGGCCGGATGCGACCTTGACCCTGCTCAATGGCCATCGCATGTCCTACGGCGGCTTCTCCCAAGCGGTGGATATCAGCGCAATTCCTGTTGAAGCGGTGGAGCGTCTCGAGATCGTTCCCGACGGCGCCTCGGCGGTTTACGGCTCCGATGCGGTGGGTGGCGTGGCCAACGTGATCCTCAAGCGCGATTTCGACGGCGTGACCGTGGGCGCGCGTTATGGCGGCGCCATCGACGGCGGGCTGGTCACCCGCGAATACAACGCCACCGCCGGCACTACGTGGGCCACGGGCGGCCTGATCGTGGCGGGGGAGAAAACCTCCAACAACCCGATCTACTCCGACCAGCGCGATTACACCCAATCGATGTACCGATCTTCGACGCTGTGGCAGGGCAACGACCTTCGCAGCGGCTTGCTCAGCTTGCATCAGTCGCTGGGAGATGCCGTCGAATTGCATCTGGACGCGCTCAGGAGCGAGCGGAACATCATGGCCGCGCAGGCGTACGCCAGCGCCTACTACCCCAGCAGGACGGCGATCAGTGTCACCTCGGTAGCGCCCAGTCTCGACGTATGGCTGCCAGGCGACTGGACGCTCACGTTCGGCGGGGATGTGGGAAAGGACAAGGCTTCATCGGTCCAGGTGGCGGTGAGCAGGGCGAGCGGGGCCATCACCGGGCGCAACGCCAGCGAGTTCATCAACAAGATTCTGGCTTACGAGATAGGCGCGGAAGGGCCGTTGTTCACGCTGCCTGGCGGTGAAGCGAGGCTCGCCACGGGTGCAGGCTACCGGTACAACGATTTTCAGTACCCGAGCGGCAACACGGTCTACGCCGATGGCGATGAAAGCAGCCGCTTCGCCTACATCGAATTGAGCCTGCCGCTGGTCGGGCCGGAGCAGGGCATCGGCGGAATCGAGCGGTTCGAACTAACAGGCGCGGTCCGCACCGAAGACGGCGATTACGGAAGGGTGACCACGCCCAAGTTCGGCGTGATCTATTCGCCCAGCGCCGACTTCTCGTTGAAGGCCACCTGGGGGAAGTCGTTCAAGGCGCCTACGCTCGTGCAGCGTCATTACACCCAGTTCGCCGTCTACTATCCGGCGGCGACGCTGGGGCGGGGTTATCCCGCAGATGCCACGGCGTTGTGGCTGTCGGGCGGAAACGCGGACCTGCATCCGGAACGGGCACGGACATGGAGTGCCTCGCTGGCATTCCATCCGGAGACGTTGTCCGGCCTCGAGATGGAGCTGGCCTGGTTCGATATCGACTACAACGCGCGGGTCGTGCAGCCCATCACCACGGCCAACGACAACGTGCTCGGCAATCCGGTCTACGCGGATTTTGTCGATTACGAACCTGCCGCGGCGGTTCAGGCCGCGGCGCTCGCGAACATCGCCAAGAGCAACTTCATCAACGCCGTTGGAACGCCTTACGACGCCAGCAAGGTCGTGGCGATCGTCGACAGCCGGTATGTCAACGCATCCCGGCAACGGATCAAAGGGCTCGACCTGTCGGGATCGTACCGGTTCGATCTGGGCCCAGGGCGGCTGGTGGTGCGCGGCTCGGCCAGCTGGCTGGAAAGCACCCAGGCGCTGACAGCGGCTCAAAGCCCTTACGCCCTGGCCGGTACGCTGTTCAATCCGGCCAGGATCAACAGCCGAATCGGGGCGGCCTGGCAGCAGGGCGGCTTCACCGCTTCGCTGTTCGGCAACTACAAGAGCGGGGTGACCAACCCTGCCGACGGCAGGAAGGGCGCCTCGTTCACCACCTTCGACGCCACGCTGCGCTACGACACCGGCACACGCGCCGACGCATGGTCGAACGTGGCGTTGGAGTTGTCGGCGCAGAACCTGCTCGACCGCGCGCCGCCGCTGTATGCCGTTACCTCGCTGACCTATACGCCTTACGACTCGACCAATTATTCGGCGGTCGGCCGTCTCCTGAGCCTTTCTTTGTCCAAACACTGGTGACGACGATGAAGATCTTGCCAATTCTTGTGCTCATGAGTGGGCTCTCGTATGTCGCCCATGCTCGGGCGGTCGAGCCTCGCGACTTGCTGGAGGTGGCCGACTTCAGTAGTCCTGTCGTATCTCCGAATGGAAGGCTGGTGGCATTCCGGGTCGAGCAGGCTTCGATCGAGCGCAATACTTACGATGCGTTCTGGTACGTGCAGGATGTCGATGGAGCGTCGCTTCCTCACCGGTTAGGAGAAGGTGGCACGGTCCTGCGTGACTACGTAGGGGATTCTCTGCCAGCTACCGTCGTGTGGTCTCCCGACAATCGCTGGATCTACTACCGCGCCATGATCGACGGAAAGCTCAGTGTGTGGCGCGCGGCGGTGGACGGTTCGGGCGCGGAACCCATCACGCATGACGCGGCGGACGTACGCGATTTTGTATTGGGCAAGGGCGGACGTGTGCTCAGGTACAGCGTCGGTGCATCCCGCGAGGAGGTCCGGTCGGCGGAGCAGGCCGAGTACGACCGCGGCATCCACATAGACGCCACCGTGCCGGTTGGCCAGGAGCTGTTCCGCTCCAGTTATGTCGGCGGCCGCATGGCGACGCAGCGCTTCAGCGACAAGGGTTGGTCCGATGGCGATGCTCCATTGCTGTCCGGCGTACCGGATCGCTGGATGGAGATCGACCTCGCCACGGGGGCAGGGCAGGTGGTCGCGGGTTCGGGCGTGCTTGTCGTGCCACCGTTGGCTCCGGGCAAGTTCGGCGTCGATGGCGACTCATGGAAATCCGTCCGCGACCCGCGTGACGGCAGAACGGCCTGGCTGACACGTGTCGGCGACGGCAAAGGGCAGATGTATCGGCCCGATGTCTTGCTGTCGGCGCTTCCTGGCGGGCACATCCGGAGGGCCATCAAATGCGAGTCGGAATTGTGCATGGGGAAGGCCATCACGGGGATTCAGTGGCGTCCGGGGCATGATGAAGTGCTGTTCACCGTTACCGATCCCCGCCTGGGTCTGGCGCAGTCGATCTTTCGATGGAATGTCGGGACCGGGAAGGTGCGCTTGGTCGTGGAGGCCAAAGGGCTGATCAATGGTGGGCGCGATCCAGCATCGGAATGTGGTGTTTCGGCCCAGGCACTGGTGTGTGTGACGGCGAAAGCCGATCGTCCGCCGCGGCTGGAGAGGGTCGATCTGGAAAGCGGAGCGCGTCATGTCCTGTTCGATCCCAACGAAGCGCTCGCGATGGACATGGCCAAGGTTCTTGTGCGTTTGCTGCGGTGGCAGGACAAGCAGGGCCGGTGGTTCACGGGCCAGTTCTATCCGGCGCGACGCAGCGGCACCGGGCCGGCTCCGTTGTTCATCACTTACTACAGTTGCCCGGGCTTCGTACGTGGCGGGTTGGGGGACGAGTGGCCATTGGTCTCCATGGCACAGGACGGTATTTCAACGCTGTGTATCAACCGGCGTCCGGGTTACACGATGGACGCGGTCGCACGGTATGGGGAGGGGCTGGCAGCGGTGGAGAGCGTGATCGATCTGCTGGCCAGGGAGGGCGAGGTTGACCGTGCGCGGGTGGGCATGGGCGGATTGAGCTTCGGTAGCGAGGTGACGATGTGGACGGCCATGAAGTCGGATGTGCTGGCCGCCGCATCGGTGGCCAGTCCGGTGGTGTCGCCTCTCTACTATCTGATGAGAAGTCTGAAGGGCGAAAAAGCCTTCCTCGATGGCTTGCACGACATGTGGGGGCTGGGTTCGCCAAGCGAGACACCGGAGCGCTGGAAGACGCTCTCGCCGGTATTCAACCTGGACAGCATCCGCGCGCCGATCCTGATGCAGACACCCGAACAGGAGTACGTGTACGCATTGGACTACGAGATTCCGCTGATTCGCGAGCACCGGGCGGACCTCTATGTGTTCCCGAACGAGTCGCATCAGAAATTCCAGCCAAAGCACAAGCTTGCCGTGTACGAAAGGAACCTCGACTGGTTCCGGTTCTGGCTGCAGGGCTACGAGGATCCGGCGCCCTCGAAGAGGGCCCGGTACATGCGCTGGCGTGTCATGCGGGAGCACATGCAGGAGAGACGGTCGGCCCCGGTCTTCACGACTCCCGGCTAGGCATGATTTCTTACCCAGTTCTCGATCATGCACAGGTCGAAGATGCGCATGAACGAACGGTCGCGGGCCGGCAGCGGACTTTTCAGAAAGAGATCCAATTTGTTCGGATCCAGCAGACCGCGGGAGCAGAGATGGCCGTCCAGCAGGAAGCGACCGATCGCTTCTTTGTTCTTGCGGTAGACAGCGAAGGTGTAATTCATGAAGGTGCCTTTGCTCCGCCGCTCCAGCACGTCCTGCGGAAGCCGCGTGGCGAATGCGGCTCGGGCGACGGCCCGGTTCTGGCCGCCCGATATCCACATCCAGGAGGGAACGCGTAGGCAGGCCTCCATCACCGGTTGAGAGAGCAGTGGCATCCGCACCCTTCGGCGACCGGCTCGAAGCGTGGCGTCCGCAAACATCTGGTTGCCGGCGAGGTCGAAGATCCGTTCCCGGTCGCCATGAAGCGCATTGGTCGGTGTGGAGAACCAAGGGTGGAGTTCCAGAGGGGGAATCTCGTCGGTCCGTGGCAACAACGAGTAATCCGGTTTGCACGGGGCCTTGGGGTTGAGGTATAGCTTCCGCAGCGCCAGCCGCGCGGCTTTCGTCACAGTGCATCCATGCAGCCTGCTCAGATTGACGATGGCCTTGCAGCCTGCCGCCACCCCGCGCGTCCTGAAGGCGTCGGCCGCAGGCGCGGCGGATCGGAGATAGCAGAAGACCGTATCGCCGCCCCCTCCAGAAAATAGGCTGTTCACCCCCTGCGACTCTGCTGTATCGTCCATGGCGCGAGCGACTGCGTGGCCCAGTGCCCAGACCGCCGGTCGTGGTGAATGTCTTGGCAGTTCGAAATCGATGTCCGCATCTGCGAAGTCGAGTGGCCGCTGTAGCAGCTCGATGCCGAGCCGCTCTGCGATCTGACTTGCGTAGCTACGTTCGTCGGCACCCGGTAACGGTGTTATTACGGTGCAACAGGCCACTCGCGCGTTCGCATCCGACAGGCAGGCGCCGACGATCGACGAATCCAGTCCTCCGGAAAGCTCGAGCAGCACGGTGCGATCGGTCTCGGCCATGGCGTGGACCACAGAAGTCGTGACCTTCCGGATCATTCGCGCCACCGCGATGGGATCGCTCTGCCGTCCCATTGGCGTGACGAAGCGCCACGGGGACCAAGCCGTGCTGGTGGATGTTTTTTCCCCGTCCACCGAAAGGATGCAGCCGGGTAGAAGCTCGCTGATACCGGCAAGACCGGTACGGGATATTTTTATGTGCGGATAGGTCAGGCTGTGCCGCACGAAATCCCAATCGACTCGATCGCTATGCAGACCGAGGTCCGACGCGATCGCCAGGTCGGAGGTGATGAATCCGTTGTCGTGCTGCAGCGAATAGACGCACGCGATGCCGCCGGAGGGGTCCCTCATGAGGGTGATGCCGTTGGTGTCCTCTTCGGCGTGCTGGAACAGCAGGTACTCACCCCAGTAGCGGTCGAGAAGATGCTGTCGAAGTGCCGACTGCGTCGACAGGTGCTGAAGACCCGCAAGATCGTTGACCGGCCTGCCGCCCTTGTCATAGAGGTCGCCGAGAAGTATGCCTCCGCCTGGCAAGTGCAGGGTGGGGGTCTCTTCGGGCGCGAACAGTGCAACGCTGCCGACGCGGCCGCGGCATTCCATGCCCAGACTCCGCAGAGGATCTGCGAGCGACCATTCGGAGGCTTCCGGACCGCCGACAGAATTGCCGGACAACGCGATATAGGGATAGCACATCAGATCACCCGGATCGGGACATGGGCTTGGGCAGTTCCAACGGTTTCGTTCAGTACCAGCGGACCGTGTTGCACCCAGGCATGGGCGGAGAACGGATCGCAGGCCACCCCCATGACGAGGTGGGCATGTAAACCTCGCTTGGCGAGGAACCTGACCATCGACAATGAGTCGATCAGACAGCTCATTTCGATGGGCACGTAGGGACGCGCACGGTTGAATGCGCTCGAAGCTTCCGACAAATACTGCCGGAGTTCGGCCTGATTGCGGACAGGCGGCGATGTTCTGCTGTTGCGGTAGTCGCTCAGGGCCTGAAGGATGGATTTCAGGCGCCGTACTTTCAGTTGCCAACGCATCATGGCAACCATCAGAAAGACGTCTCGCACCGCACCGATGGGGATCCGTCTATCGGGACAGGGCATTTCGACCGCGCTCTCGCTGGGGAGGGCAATGTCCGTTGCCGCCCCGTCGTACTCTGTTGCCGTGGTAGGCGGGATGAGGTTGTGCTTGACCAGCCCACTGATGTCGACGCCCGCGTCATCAGGGGCTTCCAGATAGCTGAGAAGGCTGCGCTCGAGTCCTCTGGAAAGTTGGAAGTATCGGTCGCTCTGTATATCCAGGAAGAGCAGTCGGCCATCGAGTTCGCAGAACGATATGTCCGAATTCAGATGCCTGATCATCGTCGCTTCCCTTGAAGAAGGGGCGCGCTTTTCAGCGCGCCCCCTAGGGGTCAGTCTTCGGAAATGCCCGGAAGAACGGGACCGGCGCCGATCCCTTCGCCGGTTGCGGGGCCTCCCTGGGTCTCGATGCTCGCGACGCCGAGCTCGATGACATCGTCCTGCGCGTAGGTGCGGATGTTCTCGTTCGTGTCCATCTCGGTCTCCTGCTGTTGCGTCATGGCAGTCCCATGACGCGGGCAGCGTAGGAGCTGGAAATTTTGATCTTCAAATGATTATTGCGCTGTCATCCGGTGATTGTTTCGGGGCGTGATGATCGTCACGCCGTGCCGGATTCTGCTGCGACGCTTCTTCGACTGACGAGCGCTAGTTTGGGTAATCGCTGCGGTCGTTCAGAAGGGCCACGATGCACGGGACAAGCTGCTTCCGGCGTTCGTGGTAGTCGCGCAGTGCGGACTTCAGGGCTGCGACGTCGCGTGTCTGCCAATGCCGGTTCAGTTCCGAAATCTCTTCGAAGCTGTGCTCGATCAATCCCTGCTTGGCGCGACGTATCGGGGCCAGTCGGTCGTTGGCCTGCTTCACGGCCTGGTACAAGGATTTGTGGGTTGTTGCGCGGGCGATCGCGTCGAACAGTTTCCACGTCGACTTGACCAGATCGTCGTCGGCGGACGCGATCTCCAGCGTTCCGGTCTCTGGGGCTGCTGGCGCAACGCCGATATCGCATGCCATCAGCAACAGGCGCTCCATCCAGTCGTAGAGGTCGCGCAGCGCGACTTCGGTGAGCAACGGGACGTGCAGTCCGCCGCGGGCGTGATCGACGATCAGGGCTTCGCCGACCAGGCGGTACAGGGCGAACCGAACTGGCGTTGGGCTGATGTTGAACTCTACGGCGAGCGTGGCCGGATCGATCCGCTGCCCGGGTGCGTAGCGTCCTGACCGCAGGGCGCGCCTGACCTGTCCATACACGAATGCACTCTTGGAGTGGGTCGCATCCATAGCTGGACTCCATGCCTGCGGATGGTTGACTCCTGCACTGGATGTTACAAGAACTTGCCGTGAGACGCATTTTTCTACGTCGAAAAGGCACATGGATTCCGCAAACAGGGTCACGAAAACCAAGGCCAGCTCACTTAATTTCTACGAAGAAGTGACTGTGAGGTGGCCCGCTTTTTCGGACACGTTAGTTAAGCACTCATGACCTCGTCATCAACGCTGATCGCCTCGCGTGCGGCAAAGGCTTGACCACGGGTAGCTCGTTCTTCAAGGCCGACAAGAAGCTCTCCGCACAGGCGTTGTCGTAGTAGTCGCTGTGCCGACTCATGCCGGGCAGCAGGCCGTGCGTGGCTATCAGCCGTCGGTAGTTGCTCGAGCTGCACAGTACGCCACGATCAGCGTGATGGATAAGAGTCGCGGGCGGCTTCCGATGGGTGATAGCTTTGCGCAGGGCGGACGAGGCACGCGGTTCGTCATTGCGCTCGGACATAGCCCAGCCAACGACCTTGCGCGAGCGCAGGTCGATCAACATGGCGATAGCAGCTTGCGGCATCGCCGCTGATGCGCATGCGTGGCAGCTCACTCTATCCGCAAAAACTTGCTTGTTGACGCGCAGCTCCGAGCGGCGGTAGTTCTAAATAGGCGCCGCGCGCAACGCGCGGGCTCAAGGGGACAACGCGATGCGTGCACGTTGGCAAGGGAACTGCCTGTGGGCAGTGGCGCTGCTGGTACTGTCGGTCGAGTGTCATGCTCAGTCCACGTCGGCGACTCCCGATCAGGAATATCAGAAGCTGATTCAGGTCGATCAGGGCATCCAGCCTTTGGGTGAGCATCCGTTCGGCGAAAACATCAACCCGTACGACGGAAGCCTCTCGTTCAACGTGACGGACGTCTCCTTGCACGGCAATGGACCGACTATCACGATAGGTCGGACATGGCAGGTTTATGAGTGGGTTCCGCAGGGATCTGCTGGTCCGCAATTCCCATTCGGTAGCTGGGATCTTGATATCCCACGTATCGAAACGCTCGTCGGATCGGGTGGAGCCATAGCTGGTAGCGCCATCTGGCAAACAGGGCTTGGAGGGACCACGCCCACGGAGGGTACGACACAGCGCTGCACCACTTTTACTGAACCCCCGGGCATTGCTTCCACACTCAGTGAGGGAGGTTGGGTGCCCGATGAATGGTGGTACGGGTACAACCTGTGGGCGCCCGGTGAAGGCAAGCAACAGCTGATGCCTCGCTACTCTACGAATTCGCTTTCGCCAACCATCAGTGGGATGAGTTTTTCGATCGTCACCAAGAACAACTGGATGATCGGCTGCGGGGTGACGGCTGATGACGGTGGCGAAGGCTTCCTGGCCATCGCACCCGACGGAACCCGTTATACCTTCGCTCACCTTCTCTATCGTCCGTACTTTCCGATCATCGGTGCCGGTGGTCCGCTCCCTCTTGATGGTACGCACGTCGCAACATCGAGCACTCCGGCACAGGGTACTGTCACAGCACAAGGCGCTACGCCCATGGTGGGCGCCCCGGGGGGCATTGGTATCCTGGCTCGCCGAGATGCGTTGATGTATGTCACGCAGATCCAGGACCGTTTCGGCAACACGCTGACCTACCATTACGATCCCACCACGGGGTATCTCTCGAGCATCACGGCGAGCGACGGACGGGAGGTGGATGTCACCTACGTCTCCGGGACGCCGTATATCCAAACGATCACGTCCAAGGCGACGAATGTCGCACCACGTACGTGGACGTATAGCTATGACTCGACGACAGCCTTCGTACCTAACTTGACTGGCGTGCAGTTACCCGATGGAAGTGCGTGGTCCTATCAATGGGGGAATGGGGCGGAGAACCTTTATTTTAGGAACAGCAACTGCTCAGCCAACCTTATGCCGGTGGTAGGTGACTTCGGGACACCGACGACTCCTGGCACGCTATCACCGACGAGTACGGGCACCATGACAGCCCCCTCCGGGCTCACCGCCACGTTCGGCGTCGCGCTGAAACTGAGCGGTCGTTCGTACACACCCAAGTCGTGTTATGGGAGTGACAATGGGACGATGCCAATCTCCCTCTACCCGGAGTGGTACGTTCAACCCGCCATTACGAGCGAAGTGCTCTCGGGTGCGGGCATGCCCACGCAGACCTGGACCTATAGCTACTCGCCCGCCAATGTGAGTTGGAGCAACGATCCCTGCGCGACCAGCGGCACGTGCGCCACGACCGTTTATACCGATGTCACCGATCCCGACGGTAACGACACGCGCTACACCTACAGCAATCGTTACGACGCTACCGAAGGACAGCTGCTGCGCACGGACACGTACAGCGGTGCTTATGGCGGCACCTTGGTGCGCTCGGTCGTCAATACCTATGCCAACGCGTCGGGTGGGCCTTGGCCAAGCGTGTATGGGATCGATCTGGTCTATCGCGACAATTACTTTCAATCAGAGCAATTGTCACCTCTCCAGCAACGCACGATCACCCAGGGCGGCCAGAACTACACGTGGCAGGCGATGACGTTCGACGCCTACGCGCAGCCCACGGACGTGAAGCGCTACAACGACATCGCGGGGCAGTCGCCGATCGAGGAGACGACGGCCTACCTCAACGACACCAACCTCTGGGTGCTGGGCCTGCCGCAGACCGTGACCAACGTGGGCACGGGTGAGGTGGAGACGAGCGATACCTACAACAGCCTGGACGAACTGGCCGCACGCGCTCGTTTCGGCGAGACGCTGATGAACTATACGTGGAACAGTGCAGGTCAGCTCGCCAGTTTCACCGATGGCAACAACCACACCACCAGCCTGAGCAACTACTACCGCGGTATCCCGCGGACCATCGGCTACCCGGACGGTACCAGCGAATCGCTGGCCGTCGACGACCTGGGCCAGATCACGTCGATCACCGATCAGGCCGGCCACACCACCGGCTACAGCTACGACGCCATCGGCCGGATCGCACAGGTCAATTACCCCTACGACAGCAGCATCGACAGTGCGCCGTGGTATCCCAAGGTGTTCACCTACGCCTACGTGACCGGCGCGGAGCGCGGCGTGGGAGCCGGCCACTGGCGGCGTACCACCACCCAGGGCAGCGCCACCGACACGACGTATTTCGATGCCATGCTGCGCCCGGTGCTGGACGACAGCTCCAACGGCAGCGCGGACATCAGCACCGCCACCGGCTACGACTGGCGCGGCCTGACCACGTTCGCTTCGTACCCGGCAGCCGGCAGCCTGGATCTGTCGGCCATCGCCGCCGGCACCCACAACACCTACGACGCCCTCGGTCGTCTGACCCATAGCCAACAGGACTCGGAGCTGGGTCTGCTGACCACCACCACCCAATACGTCAGCGGTCCCGGCACCCAGGTGACCGACCCGAGGGGCAAGGTCACCACGACCTACTTCCAGGCCTTCGACCAGCCCGTGTACAACGCGCCGTGGTCGATCAGCGCGCCGGACGGCGTGAGCCAGGGCATCGCGCGGGATATCTACGGCGAGCCGACCGCGATCACCCAGTCGGGCAGCTACGGCACCGAGACGGACAGCGTCACCAAGACGCTGGTCTATGACAGCTACCACCGCCTGTGCCGCACCACGGAGCCGGAGACCGGCAGCACGGTGATGGCCTACGACGGCGCGAACAATCTGGCGTGGAGCGCGGAAGGCCAAACCATCACCGAGAGCGGCTGCGGCCAGGACCAGGTCGCCGCCGCGGCGCAGACCGCGCGCAGCTACGACGCGATGAACCGCGTGCAGACGATCGCACCGCCGGCCGGCACGCAGAGCACGACCTACACCTACGACGCCTTGGGCCATGTGCATACCGCCGTCTCTGGCGTCGCCACGCAAGGCTTTGCCTACAACAGCCTGGGTATGCTGACGGGCGAGAGCCTGCAGGTGAGTGGTTTCACCTGGGCGCTCGGCTACGGCTACGACGCCTACGGTCACCGGTCCACGGTGAGCTATCCGGCCGGCATGGATACGAGCGAGGTGGTGAGCTACGCGCCCGATGCCTGGGGCCGCCCCACGCAGGCAGACAGTGACATCACAGATTACGCCACCAGCGTCGGCTACTTCCCCAACGGCCAGGTCGAAAGCTTCGCCTACGGCAACGGCCGTGTCTACGCCGCCACCCAGAACACCCGTCTGCTCACCAGCGCCTTCAGTGACGGTGCGGGTGGTACGACGGATGTACAGGAAGCGCTCACCTACGATGCCGACGGCAACATCACCGCGGTAACCGACCCCAGCGGCCTGCGCACCAAGAGCTTCGGCTACGACGACCTGAACCGCCTGACCAGCGCGACGGCCAGCAACCTCTACGGCACGGAAAGCTACACCTACGATCCGATCAACAACCTGCGCACCCGGCTGACGGGCGGCCAGACGCTGACCTACAACTACGACGCCACCAACAAGTTGCAAAGCATCACGCAAGGTGCGACGTCGATCGCCAACCTCACCTACAACGCGCAGGGCGACACCATCGGCCAGAACAGCACCACGCTGGCCTTCGATGCCAAGCACCAGCTGACCAGCGTGCCGAACGTGGAGAGCTACAGCTACGACGCCGCGGGGCGGCGCGTGGTGAAGCAGCCGACCGGCGGTTCACCCACGTACTACTTCTACAGCCAGGCCGGCCAACTGATGTACCAGTACGCCTTGGGCACGGCCACGACCACCAACTTCATCTACCTGGGCACGCACCTGGTCGCCCAGCACGATCACGTGCAGCTGTCCCAGCCGGGTGCCATCAGCTTCGGCACCAACCCCACCGCCGGCAGCTCGACGGTGAGCTGGGGCGGCGCCCCTGCGGCGACCAGCTACATCCTGCAGCAGAGCAGCGATGGTGGCGGCACGTGGAGCACGGTGTACGGCGGCAGCGCGACCAGCACGACCGTGTCGGGCTTGGCCGCCGGCGGTTACGTCTACCGGGTGCAGGCCTGCATCGGCAGCAACTGCAGCGGGTGGACGACCTCGGCCACGCTGGGCGTGTGGCCGGCGATCCCGACGGTCAGCGTGCCGGGCGGCACGATCAACGGCCCCTACACGGTGAGTTGGACGGCGTCTGCCGAAGCCACTGGCTACACCGTGCAGGAGAGCCTCAACGGCGGCGCGTGGAGCACGGTCGCAAGCAACACCACGGCGACCTCGCTCAGCCGTCCGGGCACCACGACGGGCAGCTATACCTATCAGGTGGAAGCGAGCGACGCCTACGGCACGGCCGGCTGGAGTGCGACCTCGGCAGCCGTGAGCGTGAACACCAATTACGGCGTGGTGCCGTCCCCGGCACCTACGCTGAGCGTGCCGGCGGCCAGTTATACGGGCAGCGCCACGGTGAGCTGGACGGCGGCTTCGCCGGTGACGGGTTATACGCTGCAGCAGAGCGGCAACGGCGGCAGCACCTGGACGACGGTGTACAGCGGTACGGCCACCAGCGCAGCAATCACCGGCCTGGGGAATGGCAGCTACACGTACCAGGTGCAGGCGTGCAACGACACGGCGGGGAACTCGGTGTGCACGGCGTGGGTGAGGGGCGGCACGCTGGTGGTGACGCATCCGCCGGCAAGCGCGCCCAGCCTCAGCGCGCCGGCAAGCAGCACCAACGGCAGCTACACCGTGAGCTGGGGCGGTGTCGCCACAGCGACCAGTTACACCTTGCAGGAGAGCGTCAACGGCGGCGGCTGGACCACGGTGCAGTCGAACGGCAACGGCAGCTGGGGGACCAGCGGCCGGGGCAACGGCAGCTACAGCTACCGGGTGCAGGCCTGCAACGTGGGTGGCTGCGGGCCGTGGAGCGGTACCGGTACGACCACCGTGCTGTTGCCGCCCGCCAGTGCGCCCGGTCTCAGCGTGCCGGGCAGCAGCACCAACGGCAGCTACACGGTGAGCTGGGGCGGCGTGGCCACGGCCACCAGCTACACGCTGCAGATCAGCATCGACAGCGGCGGCTGGAGCACGGTGCAGTCGAGCGGGGCGACGAGCTGGGGCGCCAGCGGTCAGGCCACCGGCACCTACGGCTACCGTGTGCAGGCGTGCAATGCGGGCGGTTGCGGGCCGTGGAGCGGCACCGGCACGACCAACGTGCTGCTGCCGCCCGGTAGCGCGCCGAGCCTGAGCGTGCCGAGCAACAGCGCCACCGGCAGCTACACGGTGAGCTGGGGCGCGGTGGCGACGGCGTCGAGCTACACCTTGCAGGAGAGCGTCAACGGCGGTGGTTGGACTACGGTGCAATCGGGCAGTGCGACCAGTTGGGGCACCAGTGGTCGGGGCGACGGCAGCTACGGTTACCACGTGCAGGCCTGCAACGCGAGTGGCTGCGGGTCGTGGAGTGGGACCGGCACAGTTACGGTGACGCTGATTCCTGCAACGCCCACACTCACGGTGAAACAAACCCCCATCGCGAGCTTGCACATTTCTGCGTCGCTCACCTGGACCGCAGAGCCCAATGCAACGACGTATGTGGTGCAAGAAGAGAATGGCGCCACCATCACGCAGGTGTATTCGGGGTCCAGCACAACGTGGTCGGGCGTCTATGCCTACGGCCCCTTGCGCTCCTTCCGAGTGGAGGCATGCAATAGCGCCGGGTGTTCGCCTTGGACCGGTTGGCAGTAGTGGCCTCGGCGATGATGAGGTCGTCGACGCGGCATGAGGCCATCGCGATAGCGTCACGCACGGCGCGTCGCAATACGTTGGATCGCTCGTGCATGTCTATACGCATTGGGCTGCGTCTATGCCATGGCTTCCCGTGATACAGCCAAGACGATCGAGAAAGGACACACTATGAAGATCAGTCAGCGCGTCATTCGCTTCTTGTGCCTGTTCGGCCTTTGGTTGGGCTTGGGGCTGCAAGCCCATGCACAGACGGACACGGTGACCTACGTCTACACCAATCCGCAGGGCACGCCGCTGGTGAAGGCGGACGCGGCGGGCAATGTTGTCGCGCGGTACGACTACACACCTTACGGCAGCTCGGTGGCGTCGCTGGGAAGCGCGCCGGACGGCCCGGGCTACACCGGGCACGTGAACGACCCCGAGACGGGATTGGTGTACATGCAGGCGCGGTACTATCAGCCGGACGGACGGTTCTTGAGTCCGGATCCAGTGGAGCCGACCCCGGGTAACCTCTTCAGCTTCAATCGGTATGACTATGCCAATGACAATCCTGTTCGATATATCGATCCTGATGGACGTACCTGCACGGAGACCAATAAGACGTACACGTGTCAGATCGACAAAGTAGTCACGCAGGTGAACGGAAAGAATGTAACTAGGGATGCAACCGCGGAGGACCATAAAACGTATGCCGGATTAGAAAAAGCTCTGACAAAGGCGGTCAACGCGGCGGCCAGTTCCGGAAAGACCGCGGATATCTCGTTTAAGAGCGGCGGCACGACCTACTCATTTTCTATTGCGGGGACTTCGGTTGCCCAGAACTTGGCAGGACGCATAATAAGAGCTGATCCCTTCGACCCCGGCAATCCCAAAGATAATTGGGCGATGATTACATCGCACAACACAACCACTGTCGGTAAGTATGGCTTGCAGCCGGGACGTACGGTATTTGGAGATGCAGAGAGGACCCAGGAAGAGGAGTTTTTACACGAGGGAATCCACCAAAGTCACGAAGAATGGGAGGCTCTTGGAATATTCGGATCAATCCGAATGGGTAACGATCAAGCCGCTCACCAAGATTCTTATAATGATGCAGCAAATTCCTTTTTGGGGCCAGGCCAATGATTGTTGTTGCGATGATCCTGTTTGTTGCTAGCGCTTCGTGTTTCGATAATAACATCGATACGATTAGTGATCTCACCTGCCCGATACGGTATGTGGATAAGCAACAAGGTTACTTTATTGGCATAGAAGGAAATAACGCCATCATAGGCACAGCAATCCACGACGTAAAAAATCCCGCCAATGACATGCCGCAAGTCGATGGGCCGATTGAAAATTGTTCGTCTCGCGCATTCAGGTGTCGATCTATCGCCGGACTGGTATTCGCTATCCCGAAGGGCGCAGAGCATTCCGTGGAATATTTAGATGGACCTAGGATATTAATTAAGCGGCTCGCGAATGGCGGATGGCATGGATCTGCAACGTGCTCAATGATTACCCGAACAGGTTGTTCACCGCATGTTGACGTGAACAAGCTCGTTGAGGCCTATCAATACGATGTCAGTCCAGCGGGTGTTGTGACATCGGTAAAAACCCAGAATTGGAATGATGCTGGGAAGCTATTGAGCACCTATAACTTGGTTCTCGTGAGTAAGATTGGGATTAAGTTGAAATGAGCTCTCGATCAGAACGTAAGAGCGGCACGCTACCAGCTTGCGACAACGGCAGTAGCCCTGCTCACCTGAGGATGGCGGGAAAAGGTGTCAGGGACAATTTCTGATCTCATCGTTGCGCCCTCTGCGGAACCATGGTCCGCACGACCAGGAAGGCCAGCAGCGGGATGGCGATCGCGTAGACGTACTGCGTCCGCGACACGCCGATGCCGAACGGAAACCAGATGCCCGGTACGCCGACCGGGTCGAGCAGCTCGCCGCCGAACAGCGCGGCCGCGACCGAGGCCAGCGTGACCAGCGCCAGGATGCGCATCGGGCCGCTGCGCAGCATGCGCACGCCGATCACGGCGAACAGCGCGATCGATCCGAACCGGCTGGCACTGGTCCAGGCCGCCGAATGGATCGCGACGCCGACGATCCCGGCGACCGCCAGCGCCAGCGCCGCCACGTCGATGCTCCGCCACGGGCGCGGGCACCAGCGGTTCCATGCCCACGCCCAGGCGGCCACCGTGGGTATCCACATCACCGACGCTAGCCACGTGTAGGTGACCAGGCTTTGCAGGTCGGTCCATGCGGTGATGGCGTTGTTGAGGCGCCGGGCTGCCATGAGCGCGAGCGCGATGCCGGCAAAGACCAGGAAACCCTTGCGGCTGCTGCGGGATCGGTACGCGAGTGCCAGGCCGATCAGCGCCAGCATGGCGACCGGTTCGACCACCTCGACGATGTAGCCGGCGATAGTCCGCTGCCATTGCGCGCGGTGCAGCGCATCGCTGGTCGGCCGCGGTGCCAGAATGGGCGCGGTGTGCATGCCGCCGCCGTCGGCCGCGCCCGCCGAACTTGGGTCCATATAGGTGCGCACGGCGAGGACGCCACGGGTGCCCGCCGCATCGGCAGGCAGCGCGAACTGCAGCGGCCGCGTGCCCACGACGCGCGGGTTCGGGCCGAGCCGGCCCGAACCGCCCAGCAGCTGGCCGTTCCAGTACAGCTCGTAGCCGTCCTCGACGAGGGTCGGCCCGAGGATGTCCCACGACGCGTGTCCGGCCGGCACCGTCACCACGCGCCGGTACCAGGCGTAGCCGTGGTAGCCGGGATGGCCGCGCGCCATCCAGCCGCCCACGTAGTCGGGCAGGCCCACGTCGCCGTCGTGGCTGCCGGGCGGGGCGGTCAGGTCGACCGTTTCCCAGGCGCTGTCGTCCGCATTGGCGCTCGCCCAGCGCGGGTCGTCGCCGACATGGAAGCGCCAGGAGCCATCGAGCAAGGTGGCGGCGGCGCGTAGCGGCTGCGGATCGGGCCGGCCGCCGCTCGCCAGGTCGGCGATCACGACGACCAGGGCCAGCAGCGTCGCCGCAACGATGCCGGCGAACAGCTTGCGTTGTGTCGTGTCGGTCGATGGTGCAGTGGTGGGAAACGATTCGGACGCCATGCATGATCCCTTCGTCAGGTTTTCGATGTCGGCCTGGGTGCCCTAGCGCGCCAGCGCCTCCTCCACCGCGCTGAACGCCGATTTCCCGCCCAGCCGATCGTCCGGCATGCCGGTGGCGAACCAGACCACGCCGGTGCCGCGCTTGCGGTCCACCCACAGCCCGGCCTGCAAGCCGTAGGCGGAACCGGAATGGCCCACGCGCGCCACGCCATCGCCGAACGGGTCGTCGTGGCAGCCTTTGACCGGCGTGGCCAGCGTCTGCACGGCGAGACCGTAGCGGCAGAAGAAGCCCTGGTCGACGTTGCCGCCGTCTTCCTCCCAGGTGAGGCCGTCGCCGGGGCGGTATTGCCATTCGGGCGTGATCATCGCCTGGATGGAACTGGGCTTGAGCAGGCGTTTGCCGTCGATGCTGCCGTCGCCGAGCAGCAGTTCGCCGATGCGCGCCAGCCCCTTGGCGGAAATGCGCAGGCCGCCCTGCGGCGAGAACAGCGCACCGTTTTCGCCGGCGCGCCAGCGCGACAGGTCGCAGCTGCCGTCGCTGGCCGGCGTCACCGGGCAGGCGGGCTTGCGGCCGTGGTTGTCGTCCTTCACCGGCTTGCCGTCGGCGTCGTACAGCACCACCGCGCGGGCGGCAGTGGCGTCGCTGCACAGCGCCCAGTTGAAGCAGGCGGCTATGCCCAGTGGACGCAGCACCAGCCGCGCCATCAACTTGTCGAAGCGCTCGCCGGTGGCGCGCTCCATGATCTGCGCCACCAGCGGGAAGTTGAGGTTGGTGTAGTGGAAATAAGTACCCGGCGCGTGCTTCGTGTCCCAGGCGCGCGGGTCCTTGAGGATGTCGCGCAGTTCGCCGCCCAGCGGCGTCTGCCAGTAGCCGGCGTCGTCGGTGAGGCTGGAGCGGTGCGACAGCAGCAGGCGCAGGGTGATCGGCGTATCCGGGAAGGCCGGGTTGCGCAGCCGCCAGCCGAGCAGGGTGGACGCGTCCGCATCCAGGTCGAGCTTGCCAGCCTCCACCAGCCGCATCACGCCCAGCGTTGTGACCAGCTTGGAGATCGAGGCGATGCGCACCGGATCGTCCGCAGTGACCTTGCGGTCGGTGGCCTGGTCGGCATAGCCATGCACGCGGATCGCGGTGATGCCGTTGCGGTCGAAGGCGACGCGCGCCGTGGCGACGGGGCCGCCGGCCCAGGCGTCGGCGCTCAGCAGCAGCAACAGGCAGGCGATCCAGCGCAGGATCATGATCCGCTCGTGGCGACAGGGAACGAGGGGATTAAGGCATACCGGGGCAGCGATGGGAACCTGACGACCGGCACGGTGGGATCGATGGGCACGGGCATCGCCGGGAATGCGATCGGGCACACGCGATCCGGCGGTTGAAGATGGCCTAATGCCGCCAAAGTGCGGAGTCGTCGGCCCCTGCAGCCATCCGGCAGACAGCTGGCTGCGAGTATGCTCACGCACTGCCGTGGGCCGCTGGGGCTCGCGGAACTCCCAAGCCTAGCCATCGGATACCTCCACATGAACATGCATCGTTCCCTGCTTGTCGCCGCACTGGCCACCGCCGCCGGTCTTTCCCTCGCCCCCGTTACGCCGGCACAGGCGCAGGCTGCCGCCGCGCCGGCCGCCAGCAATCCGCTGGGCGGCAACCCGGTGCCCGGTGTGTGCATGCTTTCGCGCGAGGCGGTGTTCGCGGATTCCAAGGTGGGGCAGGCAGCGAGCGAGCGGCTGAAGCAGCTGGCGACGCAGCAGCAGTCGCTGCTGGAAAACCAGCGCAAGCCGCTGGACGCCGAGATCCAGGCGTTCCAGCAGAAGTCGTCCACGCTCACCGAGGCGCAGCGCCAGCAGCAGGGCCAGGCCCTGCAGCAGCGCATGCAGGCCTTCCAGGGCCAGGTGAACGAGCTCGACCAGCGCATCCAGCTGACCCGCGGCAAGGTGATGCAGCAGATCGGCCAGCAGGCGCAGCCCATCGTCGCCAGCTCCTACGCCAGCCACCACTGCGGCCTGCTGCTGAACCGCGACGCCGTGCTGGGCGGCAACACCACCAACGACCTCTCCAGCGACGTGATCCGCGGCCTGGATGCGAAGATCACCACGCTCAACTTCAACCTCGAGCCTGCGCCGGCAAACACGGGCAAGTAAGTCCGGACATCGCCGCAGGCACGAAATGGCTGCCGCACTGTGCGGCAGCCATTTCTCTTTTCGTCCCGGTCATCGGACACGACGGGGGCGGTCGCCGCTGCACCGGGAGGTGCCCGATGCCCTGTGGCAACACCGGGCTGTCTCAGGCTTGCCACGCATGGGCGCTGAAGGCGTGCTCGAGGGGCGGCTTCGCGACACTGCCGGTGTAATTGGTGATGGTGGATGCGGCCACGATCGCGATCACCTCCAGCAGCAACTCCGTGTTGAAACCTGCGGCCACGAAGCTCTGGATATCGTCCTCGTCAAGGCGTCCGCGCTTTTCGATCAGGGTGCGCGCCAGCGTGGAAAGCGGGGCCAGCTCGGCGTCCTTCGGGCTCCTGCCTGCCCGCATGGCGTCGACATCGGCGGGATTGAGGCCCTGCTCGAGGGCGAGCGCGCTGTGAAAAGCCACCGGCCACTCGGATCGATTGGTCACCGCGTTGGTGAGCAGCACCGTCTGGATCTGCGCTTCGGAAAAACTGCCGCCGTGCACCTTCTGGAACATGCCGACCAGACAGTCGATCAGTACCGGTGAAGTAGCCATGGCTCCGGCGATGTTGGGGATGATTCCGAGTACCTGCTGCAAGGACTTGAGCGAAGCCTTCGACTTCTCGGGGGCGGATTCGGCAGTGAAAACAGGAAATGTTTGCATGGTGGTCTCCAGCTTGGATGGATGGTGGTGATGCAACGGTCGCTGCGCTCCTCAAGGCTCGACAGCGGTAGCGGCGGCCTCGATGGTCCGGGCGACGATCGCCGGGTGACTGACCATCAAGAGGTGCGGTGCGCCCTTCACGACGACCACGCTCCGGGCGTGTGCGCGCTTGGCCATGTAGGCATGGACCCCAGGTGGAATGCTCTCGTCGGCGCTGCCGTAGACGAACCAGGAAGGGATGTTCCGCCAGGCGGGTGAGCCGGATGCGCCCTTCAACGCCTTGTCGGTCACGGGACGCTGGGCCACCGCCATCAGGCTTGTCGCAGCCTGCGGCACATCGGCTGCAAGCGCGGCACGAAAGTGCGTCGGCTGAACGTAAAGGTCGTGGCTGCCGTCCGCGAGAGCGACGGGCGGCATCAGTGCATTGCCGAGCAGACTGCCCGGAAACTTGCCGACCAGGTCGAATGCGCTCTCGCCCTGATCCGGCGCCAACGCGGCCACGTAAACCAGGGCTTTGACGTTCGCGTGCCCAACGGCAGCATCCGTGATTACGGATCCGCCATAGGAGTTGCCGACCAGCACCACCGGCCGATGGATGGTGTCAAGCAGCGTAGACAGGTACCGCACGTCGCTTTGCAGGCCGCGCAAAGGCGTTGCTGCCGCCATGACGCTGTATTCGTCGTGCTGCAGCCGCGCGATGACGCTGTTCCAGACCGACGAGTCGACGAACGCGCCGTGCACCAGCACGATGACCGGTTTGGATACTGCAACGGCGGACGCGTTCGCCGCGGACACACTCGAAGTCGTTGCGCCGATGGCCAGCAAGATCGTCAGGAATGCAGAAAGCGAGCGTTGCAGGAGGTTTGAAGGTTTCATGCGAGGGTCACCGAAAAGTGCGATTGCGTGGTGGTTGCATCGAGCGACGACGGTTGATCCGTAGTCCCTGTGCCTGCATCAACTGCAGCCAGGTGATCAGTAGCGTGGTTTTGCGGAGTCGCCGGCGATTGCCATTCCGGCCTTGATTCACGCCAGATGGGTTGGCCGATCCGGGACTGGGACGCGAATGCCGAGCGCGGCGGCGATGCGGATGGCCGTCCGTTTGCGCTGTGCCGTGATTTCGGCGCTGGCCCGTCGAGCCGTCGCGAGGATGGCGGCGGGTGCGGTTTCCGGCGTGCCGCAGTCGAACGGAGGCTCGGGCGCGTATGCCATGTAGAGCTGGATGGCCTGCGCGGCGGCTTCGCCTCGCAGCATGGACGCCAGCCGCAGCGCACCGTCCATGCCCGCCGTGACACCGGCTGCGAATACCCAGTTTCCATCCACGACCACGCGCGCGTCGACCGGCATGGCGCCGTAGAAGGGCAGCAGATGCTGGCAGCTCCAATGCGTCGTGGCACGGCGCCCGCGCAGCAAGCCTGCCGCGCCGCACAGCAGTGCGCCGGTGCAGACCGAAAAGACATGATGCGCACCCGCGGCTTGCTCGCGTAGCCAGGCCAGGACCGTTTCGTCCGTCATCAGGGCTTCCTGGCCGAATCCGCCGGGCACATGCAGCACGTCCAGTGGCGGCGCTTCGGCCAGCGCGGCGTCGGGTGTCAAGCGCAAGCCGCGCACGTCGCGCACGCTTCTGCTCGTGATGCCGTAGAGGCGGCAGCTGGTGTTCGGGAGCCGGGAAAAGACTTCGAACGGCCCGGTCAGGTCGATCTGATCCATCCCGTCGAAGACCAATGCGCCGATGTTCAGGTGTCGATGCGAGGGAATCATCGTGGCTCCGGATGAGAATCCGTGGACGCATCAATGATGTGGGGCTAGGCTCTCGCTGCCATGCCAAAATCGCCTCGTTTCCCGCCAATCCCGGTGCCGGAGGCGCCACCGCGCGACATCGAGTTCGTGGTGTTCCCCGGTGTGCAGATGCTCGATCTCGTCGGGCCGTTGCAGGTGTTCGCGAGTGCGAACGATGAGCTGGCGAAGCGCAGGCGTCCCGCCGCCTACGCCACGCGCGTGGTCGCGCAAGGTGGAGGGCGCGTGCCGGCGTCCAATGGCTTGGAGTTCGCCGTGCAGGCGTTGCCGGCACGGGACAGTGCGCCGGACACCCTGCTGATCGCGGGTGGCCCGGGCGCTGGCGCGGCTGCTGCCGATGCGACGCTGGTCGAATGGATGGGGCGGCGCGCAAGGGCGGCGCGCCGTGTCGGCGCCGTCTGCACGGGAGCATTCCTGCTTGCGGCAACCGGCGCATTGGACGGTTGCCGCGCCACGACGCACTGGGCCTGGAGCGCCGATCTGGCGCGCCGGTATCCGCGGGTGCGCGTGGAGTCCGACCCCATCTTCGTGCGGGATGGTCCGGTATGGACCTCGGCCGGAGTCACTTCCGGAATCGACCTGGCGTTGGCGCTGGTCGAGGAGGACCTGGGGCGGGACGTGGCCCTGGCAGTGGCCCGCTACCTGGTGGTGTTCCTGAAGCGATCGGGTGGCCAGGCCCAGTACAGCGCCCCGCTGTCGCTGCAGATGGCGGACGACAGGTTCGGCTCGCTGCATGCGTGGATCATGGCGCACCTGGATCGCGACCTCACGCTGCAGGTTCTCGCCGACCAGGCTGCGATGAGCCCGCGCAGCTTTATCCGCCACTATCGCGAAGCCACCGGCCTTACGCCCGCACGTTCAGTGGAACGCCTGCGCGTGGAGGAGGCCCGGCGGCTCTTGACCGACTCCAGCATGCCGATCAAGCGGATTGCCCAGCGCTGCGGTTTTGGCTCCATGGAAACCCTCCGGCGCAGCTTTTACCGCTTGTTGCAGACAACGCCGCAGGATTACCGGGATCGCTGGCGCTGAACAGCCGTGCGGTTGAGTGCGGTACGGGCATCCCCGCATCCGCCAAGGGCCACGCAAAGCGAGTGCTACAGTGTCCGCTCCCCTCAACACTGCGAGCCCGGAGCACTCCATGACCAGCAGCGCCCCCTATCCCATCGGCACCCTCGGCACTCCCTGGGGCCCGACCGAGGTAGCCGCGTGGCGTTCGCGGCAGGGCCGCAAGCGCAGCTATGCGGACGAGGTGCTGGGCCGCATCGAGGCGTTGCGCACGCGCTTCGACGTCAGCGAATACGGCCGGCTGGACTACGCCCCGGAGCATTACCCGCTCTACGCGGTGAAGAGCCGCGACTGGAACGAAGCCTTGCCCGTGATGCTGGTGACCGGCGGCGTGCACGGCGCGCTGCAGTTCCTCGAATGCGACGCGGCGCGCTACGCGGGCCGCATCAACCTGCTGTGCGTGCCCTGCGTCAGCCCGTGGGGCTACGAGCGCGTCCACCGCTGGAACCCCGGTGCGCTCGATCCCAACCGCAATTTCCGCGAGCACAGCCCCGCGCAGGAATCGGCCGCGCTGTGGGGCCTGCTGGCGCCGCTGCGCGGCAGGGCGCGCATGCACATCGACTTGCACGAGACCACCGACAGCGACGAGAGCGAATTCCGCCCCGCGCTGGCGGCGCGCGACGGCAAAGCCTGCGAGCCAGGCACCATTCCGGACGGCTTCTACCTGTGCGCGGACAGCGCGCGGCCGGAGCCCGCGTTCCAGCAGGCGGTGATCGCGGCGGTGGCGAAGGTCACCCATATCGCGCCGGCGGATCCGGACGGCACCATCATCGGCTCGCCGGTGGTGGCGCATGGCGTGATCGAGTACGACTGCCGCAAGCTGGGCCTGTGCGCGGGCATCACCGATGCGCCTTGCCGCACCACCACCGAGGTCTACCCGGACAGCCCGCGCGCCACGCCCGCGCAATGCAACGACGCGCAGGCCGCGGCAGTGTGCGCGGCGATCGACTACGCGCTGGCGCACGGTTGACGCGGCGGCGCCGGGCCATCGGCGCCGAATCTGTGCGAGCATTCCGGTTCCCCACTGCAGCGACGCGACCCACCATGAAATTCCTGCTGATGGTCTACAGCGACGACGCCCTGCTGGACGCCCTGCCTCCGGGCGAATTCGACACGCGCATGCATGCCTGCATCACCCACGCGGACGAGCTGCGCGCCGAGGGGCGGCTGATCGATGCGCAGCAGCTGGAGGCGCCGGCCACCGCGAAGTCGGTGCGCACCCGCCTGGGCAAGACCGTGGTGCTGGACGGCCCGTTCGCGGAAACCAAGGAATACCTCGCCGGCTTCAACCTGGTCGAGGCGGACAGCGTGGAGGATGCGGTGCGCATGGCCGCCGAGCTGCCGTGGGCGCAGACCGGCTGCATCGAGGTGCGGCCGATACGCGACTTCGACGCGGTGCGCCGGCGCGTGGGCGCCTGATCGCACTATCCGGCTTCTGATTGGTGCCGAATCCCAGCCGCCGATCCACCGTTCGCCCTGAGGCAGGCGCGTAGCGCCGCACGCGGAAAGCAGCCATGGACGGCTGCAGCATTGAGGAGCGAGGAAGTCGAAGGGTATCGTCACGAAGGTGCTTCGACGTCGCTTGCTGACGCAAGCCACGCTTGGCACGAACGGGTTCCATGTGCTGAGGTTCGGCGTCAATCAGGTCCGGTTTTCCGCCGTGGCGTCAGTGCGTGGCGATTTCCGACTCGACCACCATGTCCAGCACATAGGCGCTCGCGGGGGTGTCGGCGGGCGGATTCCTCACCGTGTAGCGCTGCACCCGCAGCACGTTGCGCGTGCCGGGCTGGTGCGTGTAGCCCTCGATCCCCTGCAGAAGCAGATGCCAGTTGCCGGGCGCGCCGGTCTTGAGACCGTTCGCGCCGTAATGGACCTCGCGCACGTCGAGGCACTGCGCGCCCGGCATCAGCGGGTGGTTGCAGGGCACGGCCTGCGGCGCCACTTCCAGGAACTCGGTGACGCCGGGACCGCCGTAGCGGGTCTCGGGCGTGGGCACGCCGGTGAAGACCAGCGTGTCGCCGCCGGTGCGCAATTGCAGTTGCGGGGCGCCGCCGCTGCGCGTGACGGCGATCGTGGGCCGGCTGCTCAGGCGCTCGCCGATCAGGCCGTCCAGCCGGTTCAGCATGAGATTGGCGCAGGCCATCATCGTGTGCATCATCGGGCCGACCACGAGTTGCCCGTTCACGATGCGGTAGTTGCCGCCCATGCCGTTGCAGCTGTTGCGCACGCTGATGCGATCGCTGCCGAAATCCAGCTCAAGCGGCTTGTCCGGCCGCACGAACAGCGCGGCGATGCGCTGGCCGAGGCGGTTGGTGGCCTGCGTCAGTTGCCAGTGGTAGCCGGCGAGCAGCGCGGCATCCGGCGTGGCGGGACCCGATGCCGTGCCGGATGCCGCGCCGCCCGGCGCCGTCGCCCGGGTGCTGTCGGCGGCCGGCGTGGCGGCGCAGGCGGCGAGGGCCAGCGGCAACAGCAGCAGATGGAAGCGCATGGTGGTTCTCTCCGTGATGGGCGCGACGGCACGAGCATATGCCACGCGCTGCGTTACGGCGATGTCGCGGCCGTGCTCCCGTTGGCGGACAATGCCGCCCTTGTCCGCGATGCGAATGCCGTGAGGTCCCCATGCTGAAGATGGTCGGTTTCGACGGCGACGACACGCTGTGGCGCAGCGAGGACTACTACCGCAACGCCAACGCCGAGTTCGCCGCCATCGTGGGCAACTACGCCGACCTTGCCGACGCCGCGGTACACGAGCGCATGCTGGCCACCGAGCGCGGCAATCTTGCGCTGTTCGGCTACGGGGCGAAGGGCATGACGCTGTCGATGGTGGAGACCGCGATCGCGCTCAGCGAGGGACGCATCGGCGCGCGGGACATCCACCGCATCGTGGCGATCGGCAAGCGCGTGCTGCAGCACCCGGTGGAACTGCTGCCCGGTATCCGCGAGGCGGTGGCGGCGGTGGCGGAGCGGCATGCGGTGGTGCTGATCACCAAGGGCGACCTGTTCCACCAGGAGAAGAAGGTGGCCGAGTCGGGCCTGGCCGAACTGTTCCGCCGCATCGAGATCGTCTCGGAGAAGGACGCCGCCACCTACCGACGCCTGCTCGACGAGTTCGGCATCGCGGCGAACGAATTCGCGATGGTGGGCAACTCGCTGCGCTCTGACATCGAGCCGGTGCTGCGCCTGGGCGGCAGGGGCGTGCACATGCCCTACCACGTGACCTGGGCGCACGAGCTGGAGCACGGCGTGGACGCCGCCACCGTGTCGCGCATGCGCGCGGTGGCGGATGCGGCGGAGATCCCCGCCGCGCTGGCGCAGCTGGACGCGCTGTCGACACCCTGATGGCGACGCCGCTGCGACTGGTGCTGGACACCAACGTCTGCCTCGACCTGTTCGTGTTCGGCGATGCGCAATGCGCGGCCTTGCGCGAGGGGCTGCGCAGCGGCGCGGTGGAGGCGGTGACCGACGAAGCCTGCCGCGACGAGTGGCTGGCGGTGCTGGACTATCCGCAGCTGGCGCTGGATGCGGCGCGGCAAGCGGCGGCAGCGGCCGCGTTCGATGTGCAGTTGCAGTTGTTTCCCTCGTCACCCCGGCGCAGGCCGGGGTCCAGTGACTTTGGTGCGTCGATGCAAGAGTCGCTGGACTATTCGCTACGCTCAGCCCTTGGGGGCCGCCCTCCGGGCGCTCTGCGCGCTTCGCGCTTGTCCGGCCTGCGCCGGAGTGACGGAAGTGCAAGTGCGCTGAAGCTGCCGCGTTGCCGCGATCCCGACGACCAGAAATTCCTCGAACTGGCGCAGGCCTGCGGCGCGCAGTGGCTGCTCAGCCGCGACCGCGAACTCCTCAAGCTGGCGCGGAGCACCCGGCGGGGACACGGCTTCGACATCCTCACGCCGCAGGCGTGGGCGCAGCTCTATTCGGCCGGTGCCGCGTCGGCGAAGCCGGTGTAGTTCTCGGGGAACACCGGCGTGCCGTCCTCCTCCAGCGCCAGCACCGCGGCCAGCGCGTCGCCGGCGGCGCGTTCGGCCAGGTCCTGCTGGCGGAAGCTGCGGTTCTCGCAGATCGCGTAGTACACCGGGAAACCGTGGCCGTGCGGCACCACGGCCAGCCACGCGGTGTAGCGCGAGCCTTCGAGGCTGGCGCCGGAGCGCACGGTGTAATCCGGGAATTCGCGTTCGGCCATCGTCGTTGTCCGGAAGGATCGGGCAGGGGGCGGACAGTGTACGCGCTGCGTCGACGGCGGTTGTGCCAAGTTGCGCGTGTCGCGGCTGCCGGAGACCGCCATGCCCGTGCCGTATCGGATCGATTGCCCGTATTGCGGCGAAGTCATCGAGTTGCTGCTGGACGACTCGGTGGTGGACCAGTGCTACATCGAGGACTGCGCCGTGTGCTGCCGGCCCATCGCGCTGGCGGTGGCGTTCGACGCGGAAGGCGTGCCGCGGGTGCAGGCGGCGCGCGAGGACGGGAGTTGACGGGCTTCAGTCGTCCAGGTGGACGAGCGCGATGCCCTGCGCCGCCAGCGCGGCACGGGTGGGCTCGTCGCCGGCCGGCGTCACCGGGCGGCTCAGCTCCCACAGCAGGCCGGCGCGGAAACCCGCGGCCACCGCGTCCTGCGCCGTCCACAGCACGCAGACGTCGCGCGCCAGGCCGCACACCAGCACTTCCTCCACGCCGCGCTCGCGCAGCCAGCCGGCGAGGCCGGTGGCGGGGCGCGTGCCCCGCGGGCCGTGGTTCTCGCGGAAGGCGCTGTAGGAATCCACCTGCGGATCGCTGCCCTTGCGCAGGACCAGGTCCGCCGCGGACCAGTCGATGCCCGGATGCAGCGCCGCGCCCGGCGTGCCCTGTACGCAGTGGTCGGGCCACAGCGTCTGCGGCTGGCCGTGCAGCGCGATCTGCTGGAACGGCTGGGCGCCCGGATGCGAACTGGCGAAGGAGGCATGGCCCGCCGGATGCCAGTCCTGCGTCGCCACCACATGGCGGAAACGGCGCGCGCGCAGCAGGTGATCGATGCCGGGCACGATCGTGTCGCCCTCGTGGCAGGCCAGCGTGCCGCCGGGCATGAAATCCGGCTGCGCGTCGACCACGATCAGGGCGGTGCGTTCACTGATGGCGGAAGGCATGGCGGGCCTGCGTACGGGATGAATGCACGAGTCTAGCGCGCAGGCATAATGCAGGTTGATGCAAGTGGAACAGGGCGCGATGAACTACGACCAATCGTGGATGGGTTATGGCTGGACCGGCGGCCTCGAAGCCGGCGCGATCAGCCTCGTGGCCGGCTTCGTGCTGTACCTCGTGCTCCACCGGCTGGGCCGCCGCGGCGGCTGGAGCGACGCGCGGCAGATCGGCTGGGCGTATTTCCTCGCGTTGGTGCTCACCGCGCGCGTCGATGCGTGGAACCTGTTCTATTTCAACTATGCGCGCCTGCAGTCGCTGCAGCTGCTGCGGGCCAAGCTGGCCGAGGTGCACGACCCGGACGGCATCGGCACCCGCGTGCTGTGCGAGTTGCTCGGTGCCGCGGCCGGGGTGTTCGTGGCGTGGGTCATCTGCGGCGGCCATTGGCGCCGGCGCTGAGGCATGCGCCTGTAGGAGCGCACCCTGTGCGCGGTGGTTTTTGGCTCCGGTCAAACACCAGAGCCATCGCGCACAGGGTGCGCTCCTACAGCAGCGGATCGAACAGCCGCGCCACGTGCATCGCCACCCGGCGCAGGTAGGGCGCGTCGAGGTATTCGCGGCTGTCCACCTCGCGCGACCTGGCGAAGTCGGCCAGCAGCATGGCTTCCACCTCGGCGGCGAAGCCGCGGTCCAGCACCAGCGCGCTGGCCTCGAAGTTGAGCCGGAACGAGCGGCTGTCGAGGTTGATGCTGCCCACCGCGGCGCAGTCGTCGTCGACCAGCAGCACCTTCTGGTGCACGAAGCCGGGCCGGTAGCGGAACAGGCGCACGCCGGCGCGCAGCGCGTGGTGGGCGTGCAGGGTGGAGGCGAGGAACACGGTGCGGTGGTCGGGTCGCGCCGGGATCAGCACGCGCACGTCCACGCCGCGCAGCACGGCCAGCCGCAACGCGGCACGCACTGCGCTGTCGGGCACGAAGTACGGCGTGGTGAGCCAGATGCGCCGGTGCGCCGCGTTGATCGCGGCCACGAAGAACAGCGAGCCGGTCTCCTGCGCGTCGGCGGGGCTGCTGGCGATGACCAGCACGCGGGCGTCGCCGTCGGCGGCGGGCGCCGGGTGCAGTGGCGGCGGCGTGCCGGTGATCCACTGCCAGTCGTCGGCGAACAGCTGCTGCAGGTCGGCCACCGCGGGGCCGCGGATTTCCAGGTGGGTGTCGCGCCACGGCGCCAGCGGCGGTTTCAGGCCCAGGTATTCGTCGCCCACGTTGAGGCCGCCGATGAAGGCACGCGTGCCATCCACCACCACGATCTTGCGGTGGTTGCGGAAGTTGAGCTGGAAGCGGTTGCGCCAGCGGTGGGTGGCGAAGGGGTGGATCGCCACGCCGCCCGCGCGCAGCGTCTCCACGTAATGGCGCGGCAGGTCGTGGCTGCCCACGCCGTCGTACAGCACGCACACGCGTACGCCGGCCGCCGCGCGTTCCAGCAGCGCCTGCTGCATGCGCCGGCCCAGGCCGTCGTCGTGGAACACGAAGAACTGCACCAGCACCGTGTGGCGTGCCTCGGCGATGGCGCCGAGGATGGCGCCGAAGGTGGCGTCGCCGTCGATCAGCAGGCGCAGCCGGTGGCCTTCGCGGAATGGCCGGCCCTGCATCGCCACCATCGCGGCGTAGCGTCCCGTGCCGTCGTCCGCCGGCACGGGATGCGCGCGCGGCGCGGCGCTGTGGTGGCTGCGCAGATAGCCGTGGAAGCGGCTCGCGCCCAGGAACAGGTAGGGCACCAGGGTGAGCTCGGGCAGCAGCAGCAGGCCGAGCACCCAGGCGATCGTGCCCTGCGGCGTGCGCGTGTACATCAGCGCGTGCGCGGCGGCGAGGATGCCGAGCGCGTGCAGCAGCAGGACGACGGCGCCGATCAGGCTGAGGGTCATGCGATCCCGGGTGCGTGTCAGGAGCGTGGGCGGTAGAAATCATCC
>Ga0134128_10001037_pt1 | contig 37210 bp, 37 predicted proteins | sample KB31754_FD_96462 | JGI IMG/M metagenome (GOLD analysis project Ga0134128, IMG submission 96462) | Terrestrial soil microbial communities with excess Nitrogen fertilizer from Kellogg Biological Station, Michigan, USA - KB3-175-4 | ecosystem: Environmental > Terrestrial > Soil > Unclassified ...
CAATAAGCCGGATTCCGTGATCCGATTGATGAAGGTGGAATTCGATCCGGTAACCGATCTCCAGAAGACGAAAACCGTCGTGGCTCAGTCAAAGATCGAGGAGCAATTGCACGGGGCCTCTGTGTCTGGTCCTTTAGGAGGGTCTGCGCAAGCGGCTCCCATTTTTGCCGGTGAGGTAGAACGAGGAATTGCGCAAGCAGCGTACAAGGTCATCCAAAAGTATGAACATCTTCCTTCCTCTGCTGACCTTCTGAAGCCGGAGATCCAGACCAAGATTGTGGAAGAGGTGAAGCAATCTATCATCCCCAGCCAACAGGCCTTGCCGGGCATGGCTCCTTCACCGGACATTGCATCGGTCGTCGAGAAGACCGCTCAGCTGGTCGTGCAACAATCGATCGATATTCCGCGCATTCTAGTCGTGCCGAAGGGAGAGATTACGACCGGCTTTCATCCATTTATGCTGGATTGTTCAAACATCAATTATCAGCAGGTTGAGCGGGATCTCCTGATTCAGCACCTTCGGACCCACGAACAGGAGACCTTGAGCTTTGGTGGGAGAATGGAGGGGGAGCAGCGGCTTGAAGACTATGTGGTTCGAGGCCTCGTCGACTTCGATGACATCAGCTACGACGAACACTCCGAGCTGCTCTATGACCTCGCAGGCCAATTGGTCAAGCATCTCCGGTCATATCTGCCAGAGGAAGACACGAGGAATGTGCTCATCTACCACCAGAAGCCACTTGCAGCCTTCGTTCATGCGCAGATGCAGGAGCACCAGTGGGAGAAAGCTGGAGGCTACGACGTGGTGATCAGCAAGGGCTTCACGGACTTGAAGCCCAGTGCCTATACAGCGAAGGATGGTGAGCCCATTCAAGACTTTCGTCAGACCGTCACGAACCCGTCTCGGATCGGACAAATCCTCTTTGGTGGCTTCCAACGTGGGCTGTATTCCGTTCAGAAATTTGATTCGGACACAGAGCGGCGACTGGCCATCGTTCTTGATCGTGACTCCCAAAAGTGGTTCCGCCCTGCATCGGCACAATTCCAAATCTCCTACAAGCTGGGTGTCTCTCAGCACGACTACCAGCCTGACTTTGTGGCCGAAACAACTGACTGCATCTACATGCTCGAGCCGAAAGCCAAGAATGAAATGACCGCGCCAGAGGTGTCAGCCAAAAAAGATGCCGCAGTTCTATGGTGCTGCCGCGCCACCACTCACGCTCTCACCAACGGCGGGAAACCCTGGAAGTATGTGCTGATTCCCCATGATGTAATCGCTGAGAATATGACGCTGGCGGGTTTGGTGAAGCAGTTTGCCGTAGGTTGATGGCCAGGTCGCCACGATAAAGCTATGAGTGTCGCTTGGCATAGGGCCGCAAGTGATGAGTAAGCAAACCAAAGGCTATCGATTTCCGGAATAGCCAGGCAATAGATGCTCCGCGCTTTCCTCGCCGTCGAACTGAGCGACGATCTCCGCAACCGGATCACGCTGATTCAGCAAGATCTCCGACAACGACTCGGCCGCGAATCCTCAACAGACATCCGAATTACTTGGGTGCAGCCGTCGTCCATCCACTTTACCGTGAAGTTCCTCGGCGACACCGACGAGGGACAGATCGAGCCTTTGCGCGAGGCCGCCGAACGAACAATGACGAGCCATGGGGTTGTCCATCTGCCGATCGAGCGGCTCGGCGTATTTCCTCGTCTTCAACAGCCGCGAGTGCTCTGGGTCGGTCCATCGGAGCAGTGGGAGCAGGGTGGTGACGCGAAACGATTAGTGGCACTGCATCGTGCCGTGGAGGATGGTTGCCGATCGTTCGGCTTCGCGCCGGAAGGCAGGCCGTTGAGTCCACACTTGACGCTGGCACGGATCAAGGAAGGAGAGCGCCACATCGGCCAGGCATTGGCCGAGAGCGGTGTCATGGACCAGCCCATTTCATTGGGCTTGCTGGCGGTAGAGTCGATCGTGCTGATGAAAAGTGAATTGCGATCGACAGGACCCGTGTATGCAAAGTTGTGGGAAGTGAGAACGGGGCGTCATGAGTGACCGCAGGATGATGTAACTTGAATCACATGTCTGCCAGACTCGAATCTCCTACACAGAGCACGTCATGGTTCGAGGAGGGGGATCAGCGCCTGATGGCCTTGTTTACGAGCCAAATCTACGGGGCGCTCGCCCAATGACATTCTGACACTCTTGTCCGCTCCGTGCTGCAGCAGCAGGGTGACAATGGCTTGATCCCCTCGAAATGCTCCTACATGTAACGGCGTCACGCCTCCCATTCGAGCCTGCGCGTTCACATTCGCTCCTTTTTCAAGAAGCAGCGCCACCACATCCTGCCGCCCCTCTTGTACCGCGATGAAAAGCGGCGTGACGCCGTCCTGCCTGGCGGAATTAATTGCTGCTCCTTGTTCCAGCAGGAGCGCCACCACGTCCCGATGTCCATGCTTTGCCGCGAGAAGGAGCGGTGTGACCCCGCGCTCATCGGCCGATTGAACGTTGACCCCCTGCCTTAGGATGGTCTTCACTCGTAGGGAATCCCCCTCCGCTGCGGCCAATCGCAGTTTCTCTTCAGGCGCAGTCACACAGCTACTCACGAGAGCAAGTGCGAGTGTGCAGAGAGCCAGTACCCAACTGTGAGTCTTAGATCTCACCATAGCTACATCTCGTATAAGGAATAGCCGGTAAGAGTTAGGCACGGTGGGTTTCGAGACGATCCATCCTGGATTTGAGTGTGGAGATGTCCGTTTCGAGTGTGCGGATTCGTTGATCGAGCTGTGAGAAAGAGAGTCGCATGAGGGCACGCATTTCTTTGAATTCGTCTCGGAATTCGTCTCTCAGCTCCTGCAATTCGCGTCGAACGCCCGAATGGCCCTCAGCGATTTGGCGGATGTCATTTCGGAGGGCTTCGGCGATTACGCCAAAGTATCGCTTAATTTCTTCAACCTGTGCATCAGTCATGGCATGTTTGTATAGCCTGATCAAACGGGAAAAGCAACGGCGCAAGAAGTCAAATGACGAATGGCTATTGTCAGATCTTTCGTCGGAGCCGCTCTGCCAGCTCCTCATACACAGATCGACGGTGGCCAACCGCCATCAGAGGAATGATTCGTGATTTCTGATGGACGGCATAGGAAATCTGAAAGCGGCGAAAGGCGGTTGTCAGATATGCGAGCTGAGATGCAGGAGGCAGGCTGTCGAGTGTCAGAAGGTAGGATCAGTTAACTGCATCATGCATGGTACAAGATCCGACCCCATCTCTTCCTTTTCGGTGTCAACTGTCCGACCGTTGCGCTCGATGCCCGATGCCTCGCCCTAATCTCATCTCGACTACGGAATCCGAGATGATTAGCTCAAGATTGAGCGCGATCTCGCACGACTCGCCTAGTGCGATCTTCCAGTGAGATCTTTGAGATCTTATTGATGCCGTTCAAGGTCCGTTGTCAAGTGCATCAGTGAGAGATATCCGAGCTTTGCATGGGCTTTGCAGATGCGATCAACGGATTAATTTCATGACCAAACGCATTGCAAGCATAGAAAGCTTTCGGGTGCTTGCCATCTTCGCGGTGATTCTTTGCCATACCGGCTTTGTAGCAGATCTCTCACAGCTCGCGGACGAGAGTCTCCCCATTGTCCTCACTGGTTATCTAGTCTGGTGGGTAGGTGTGCCGTACTTCTTTATCACAGCCGGGTATTTCTTCCGGCAATCACTATTCACTGACGGAAATCCCATCGCTCGATTACGTCGGTACGTAACCCCTTTCGCATGGATGCTCTTCGACTGGATGTGTATCTATACCGTGACTTCGCCTTATTGGCCCGTTGAGGTCTTTCGCCAAGGTTTGTGGCAGTCGTTTTACTCTGAGGCCTTAAAGAATCTGCACCTGCTTGCGACCCAAAATATCAGTCTTTTTCTAGCAGGAGGTCGTCCAATTTGGCACCTCTGGTTTCTGCCTGCCTTCATGTTCGGTCTTGCCACGTTGACTCTCATGACGATCTGCCGAATGGAGAAGTATCTGGCTCCGTTGATCATAAGTCTTTATGTGTTGGCTCTCACCGAGGAAATCGCCGGTGGGCGCTTTAACTCCTTTCCTCACGTTGGTACGTGGTCAATAGCCCTTCTTCTTACAGCCATTGGGTGGTTGTTTGCAGAACGTGAACAGCCCTCGGCGACAGTGGCGTGGAGTTTGATTATAGCTGGGTACGCCGCCGCTTTGATGGAAGGGACGGTCATGAATGCCATTTTTCACATGGTGCTCCAGACCCTTAGGTGGCACTTCTTCTTGGGAGGAATTATCTTGGCTCTAGGGATTTTTCAGCTTGCGCTTGCGAAGCCTAAATTGGGCCAATCAACTCCCTTCCCTTTTCTTGCCCAATTCACCTTGGGGGTCTATCTATCACATATCTTCGTGCTGTATGCGGTTCGTCCGATAAATTTGATATTGGGAGACGGAATTCCGTTGCGGGGAGCACTCATCGGCATCATTGTCTACATTTTTTCCATCTTATTCACGGTCGTTCTAATGAGGATTCCTATACTCAAATATTTGGTGGTGAGGCCTGAATGGAAAGCTTGAGGGTCAAGTCTTGTGTTGAGCATTCCGTTGAGCGGGCATAAGCCTCGCTGTCCACTCACGCCTCTTTGCCAGTTAGTCGGCGGCTGATCATAAGAAAATCTTGATGCACCGGTATGCGGTACCTCCCGTCGTGCGTGGCGAAGTGGGCCTGGACGTAGGTTTCCACGTCGTGCCTGGTGGGTGCGGATGTGATCTCCAGCAAGTTGAGCATAAATTCAGCAACGGCATAGGCCTTGTTCAGGTCCGGCGTCTCAACGTGCGCAGGCTCCAGGGTGATCGCGACATCATATTGGTCCCCGTGTTCGGCGCGAAAGGCGTCGGCGGCTTGGCGCAATTCAAACCGGTGACCGAAGAAGTGGTGCAGCATGTTCATGCACCCGCTCTCCCGGTGCTGCAGCACCACGACCGTCACGCCGGTCGGCGACATCCATGAGACGAGGCGTTCCAGGTGAGCCGGCCATTCTTCAGGCGGAATGTAATAGAATGCATGAGAGCAGAGGACCAGATCGCCCGGCGCATTCGGCTGAGCGACCAGGATCGGCAGGTCAATCGCCTCGACGGTCGGAAGCGTCTGCTGCAACTGGTTTCGGAGATGGACGTTCGGCTCAATGGCGATGGTGCGGGTAAAGGCGCCCGCGAAGGATTGCGTCACTTCGCCATTCCCCGCGCCTGCGTCAATGAAGATCCTATGGGCCGGCAATTTCTCTACTACTCCCTGCAACCAACGTTTGGCATTCCGCTTCTGATCCGTGTGTTGGAGGAAGGTTTGAAAGGCTTGCTTGTAGGCCTCTCCTTGGGAATCAAAGATGCGAATGCGTTCTTGGTGCGTCATGCAGTGTTGGTCTCCGTTCTTAGGTCATTGGGACACGATCTTCACCTGTATATACGACGAACCGTTTGCCGCGGAGAAAGCCGACGAGCGTCATATCAAATTCCCAGGCGAGTTGGACCGCCAGGCTAGAGGGGGCTGAGACGCAGGCGACGATAGGGAGCCCGGCGACCAAGGCTTTCTGGACGATTTCAAAACTTCCCCTGCCGCTCACGAGCAAGAGTGAGTCGTCGAGCGGCAGGCGTTGTTCCAGCAGAGCCCAGCCGATCAGCTTGTCCACGGCGTTATGGCGTCCCACGTCTTCTCTCAGCGCAATCAATTTCCCTGTCGTATCGAACAGGCCCGCTGCGTGAAGACCACCGGTTCGGCCGAATAGCGCCTGGGATGAGCGCAGGGCTTCAGGCAAAAGACACAAGACTTCCGGGGAGACACGCAGATCCGGATTGGGCCGGACGATGCCGCGCACCCGCACCGCGTCGATGGAGGCTTTTCCGCAAAGACCGCAGCTTGATGACGTCAAAAAATTCCGTTGCAGCGTGGCTGGATTGGTCCGGACACCTCGAACGAGATCCACACGGACGACATTGCGCTTATGGGTGCCGGTGGTGACTTGGCGGAGCGCGGCGATTTGCTCGGCACTCGTGATCACGCCTTCAGTCAACAGGAATCCAGCGGCTAATTCAAGATCCTGTCCTGGTGTGCGCATGGTGACGCTGATCGGGTGGGAGCTGATGCGAATCTCAAGCGGCTGCTCTCCGATCAGATAATCCTCAAACCGGGAGACCTTGCCTTCCTGCCATTCGGTCACTCCGGTGACCTCGACGGGGCGCACGAGGATGGGCGCTATTCGCGGTTTCTTCCGTGAATCAGTGGTGGGTTTCTGAGTACGCGAAGATCGCATGGACATGTGTCTAGCCGCTTGCCGAAACGATCTCGACGGCCGCGTTGTAATCCGGGATGCCGCAGGGATCGAGACGACCGGCTGGAATAATGTTGTTGGCTTCCGGCCAGTAGACCTGCACCGATCCAGGCTTGACGCGTTCAAGGACGATGCGCCCGCGATATTCGCCGAGTTCGTTGCGCAAGATGACAGAATCCCCTGCACCGAGTTTCAGGCGGGTTGCATCTTCAGACGCCATGAGCACGCTGTCGCGAGCGGCTCCGATGAGCGGGTCTATCTCGGCTCCAACCATGCTATTGAATTGCTTTCCGCGTCTGGTGGTGAGAAAGAATCGCCCTTTGGGAATCGTCTCCTCCGGCAGATCAATCGGTGTGAACCGGCCTTTGCCGTCCGGGGTTTCGAACCGATCCGTCATGAGATTGAGGCCTCCGTACTGGACCTGATCTCCCTTTTTGTAGAGCACTGCGATCCCTCTGTACGTCGGGCAGACTCGTTCGATCTCGTGTCTGATGTCATGGGTGTCTCGCCAGGGGAAGATCTTGGCGGCCTGCTCCGGATCGAACCGCCGAGCGACCATGACCGGAATTTCCCATTCGTCCCTGGCCTCGCCGGGACGAGGTCCCGGTATCTCGGGACTGTAGATAATCCTCCGCTCCGTGCTTGTCTCAGTCCCGCCGCCATGTTGTTCGTAGCGTGTCCGCGAAGGGAGTAGTACCGCGAGGTCTGCCGGCTCCTCCAGCATGGCAGAACTCACCACGATGTCCTGATGCACACGAAGGCTGATGTTGCCGAATGCCTGTCGCACCCGGTCGGGTTCGGGCAGCGTCTCGAGAAAATTGCCCCCACTCTGCCATAGGACGTCGATCTCGCCTCGCTCTGCCGCTAGGATCATGTGCGACGCTCCCAGACCTTTCCATGAGGGAGGATGGAAGCCCCAAAATTCCGGCATGGCAAACAGAGCTGCGTTCTGGTCGCTGGCCGGATAATCCATCGAATAGGCGCTCGGCATGGCGCCCATCTCAGCTCCGCCCTGCACCCCACTGTGTCCACGGATCGGCATGAGGCCTGTGTGCGGCCGCCCCACATTTCCGCGGGCGAGCTGCAGATTCACGATCGCCTTCACATTGTCGGTCCCGTAGCGATGCTGGGTTATCCCCATGCTCCACACGATGATGGCATGGCGGGCCTTCCCGAATGTCTGCGCGAAGCGGTACATGTCGTTGCGAGTCACGCCTGCACCCCGTTCGAGGTTCTCCCAGGGTAGATCGCGTATTTTGGATTGAAGGTCTTCCCAGCCGACAGTGCGGGCGATGATGAAGTTGCGATCCAACCAGTCCTGCTCGATAAGATGCTTGAGCACCCCATAGAAGAACGGAATGTCGCCTCCGACATGGATGTGAAAGAAATCGTCGGCCAGTTTCGTACCGAAGAGAGCGCTCTCCGCAACCGAGGGAATCCAATAACGCTCCATTCCCGGCTCGACGAAGGGATTCACCACCAGGATTTTTGTGCCGGCTTTTTTCGCCTTGTAGAGGTATTTCAACGTCACCGGCTGATTGTTGGCTGGATTGGCACCGACAAACACCAAGAGATCGGCTCCGATCCAATCCCGGTAGGAACAGGTGGTGGCCGAGCAGCCGATCGTTTCCTTGAGCGCCGCAGTACTGGGCGCGTGGCAGATGCGGGCACTGGTGTCGATATGGTTGGTGCCAATGAAGCGGGCTACTTTCTGATGGGCATAGTAAGCCTCGTTCGTGATACCACGAGCAGTCAGAAACCATCCGAGGCGGTGGGGATCGGTGACACGTAGCCGTTGGACAATCAGGCGGATGGCTTCTTCCCAGGAGACTCGCCGAAAACCTCGGTCGCCCCGATGACGGATCATCGGGACGCAGAGTCGCCCGAGCTTCCGTAACGCTTTGCCTTTCATGGAGCGCAGCGGAGCCACCTCTTCGAGGCGACGCCAGTTCATGGCCGGCATCGTGTTGAGCCGAAGGAGCTGCAGTCGCACCCAGCACAGGTGCAGGTCCTTCATGGTCCAGTCGTGCATGCCTGTGGTGCCGAGTGAACATCCGTCACAACAGCCGTCACGCAGAATGCGGTAGGCATAGCCGAGATTGTCTCGGTTTTCCCAGACGGCGTCGAGAATGTCTTTGTAGTTGTTCGGATGCTGCTGATGGAGCCCGAAGGGGATCAGACTGACCCAGTTTCTTTGAGCCGATCCCTTCCCTGATGCATGCTCGTCTGCCATGACTCTCAGGTTCCTTCTCTGCAGATTGGTATTGTAACACTCTCTCGTCAGGCTAGGCTTCCCCCCTCGGGTCTCGAGCCGTCGGTCCTCAGGAAATGAACGATGCACGATACAAGATCCTCATTTTTTGGCCTCTCGCTTCCAATTAATGGCTCCCCCTCAGTAATCCTGAGGTTTGCCCTCTGATCATTCAATTGGACGGGTAGTCGGAAGGTCTTATATTCCCGATACATCAAGGCAACGAGCTCGACGAAGGACGGAGCATAGAACGAGTGACGGCAGGGCTCCTCTCGTCCGGTTCAGCAATCAACAATCCACGGGGTGATCAGAGGAGGACTCGCGATGATTTCCCAGAAGCATAGCCCATATGTGTTCTCGTTTTTCATGGCCCTGCTCATGTCGAGCATCATGTCGTCCATCATTTCGATTTTCAACTTGGGACTGATCAGCGGCATCGTCGGCATCTGGCTCAAAGCCTGGGCGCTGGCGTTTACCACCGCCTTTCCGACGATTACGGTTATCACTCCGCTGGTTCGTAAATTGGTTTTGCTGGTGGTGCAAGAGAAGGCCTGAAGGACAGACACGAACCGGACCCCTGCCGAGTGGTGGCGAGGCCGGTCATTTTGATTCAATTCGTTTCGTTCCATCGCACAAGTGGGGCACAGATAGGGAGGTATTGTCATGAACCTGGAACAGATTCACATAACAGAGGCGGTGGTCATCTCCCGCTGGAACTGTATCGTCCACGAAATTCTGATGGTTCAGAGGTGGAGGTCCCGGCGATGGAAATCTACCAGTTGAGAACATTCGTGACCGTCGCGCGGGAACGCAGCATCACCCGCGCCTCGGAACTCCTGTTTCTGAGCCAGCCGGCGGTGAGCGCCCATATCAAGACCCTTGAGGATGAACTCGGGCTGGTGTTGTTCGACCGTACGCCTCGCGGCATGAGCCTCACAGGGCACGGAACGAAGTTGCTGGAAAAAGCAGAGCAAATGCTGACTCTGCATCGAGACCTCATGGATGAGGCAAGGCGCATCAAGGTCGGCGTGAGCGGGAAATCCATGTGGGGTCGAACCGCAGTACCAGTGCGCTGATGGTGGGAAAGTTACTGACCAGACTTGCCGAAACAGCTCCGGACATCGAGGTCGCGCTGGAATACGGAAGCTCGGCCGAGATCGCGCGTTCGATCCGGAGCGGCGGGCTGGATGCGGGCTTCTACACCGACGACGGCAACCAGATCACAGAACTCGAGACCATCGAAGTGGATCGGATTGAAATCTTTTTGGCTGCCCCTCGTGACTGGACCCATGATCCGGCGCGTCCCGACTGGCACAGACTCGCGCACATGCCCTGGATTTGTCCGGCGTCAAACACGTGCTGCGGACGCGCGGCGGAAGCCTTGTTCGAGCGGAACGGATTCCGTCCGGAAAAGCTCGTCAGCGTGGATCAGGAGACTGTGACGCGAACGTTGATCGCCGGAAGCGTTGGGGTCGGCCTGTTGCATGCCGATACAGCGAAGGAAGCGGAGGCGAAAGGGGAGATTCAGCTGCTCGGTGGCGTCCAATATGAGGTGCGGGTGCTCTTCGCCTACCTCTGTCGGCGCGCGCAGGACCCACTCCTGGAGGCCGTCTCGGTCGCGATCCGCAGCATCATTGGCTAGTGCCGACAGAGGCAATGGTGCAATGCACCATCAATCGGGGCGGAATGGCACATCGCCGATATGCAGGCAAGTTTGGGATCACGTCTTGTTTCGTACATGCCGTTGCGCGAGTCATAAGTCTCGTGGCTCACCTCAATTCGACTCGACTTTCCTGTGCGCTCCACGACCTCACTGCGCAGCGATGGTTGGTATTGTTTTGGGCTTCCGTTGAGCATGTCAACCGCTATTGTTGAACAATCGAAGGTCATTCCATGAGCGTGGTGTGTTGGAAGGACGAGCGGGCCTCACGCGACCTAATCCCTGTATCTACTCCAACGGTAGAAATGGCCAATGCCGCGCGTCACCTACTTGGTCTAAGGGAAGAGCAAACGGTTAGACTATTTCCTCGTCAACTTGTCGGAGAATTCTCGCGTAGAGTTCATCTCCTACAAAGAATCCGCTGTTTCGCATCGCGTCAAGGAGTGGTCGGACGGTCGAGAGCATTCCACGCTGTTTTGCCACGACGAGCAAGCCTAACAATCCCACAACTCGGCATCCTTCTTGTTCGGCGAGCCGTCGAGCCGTGGCATCATCCAATACTACGATGGCATCTGCCCCGATCTCCCGCGCCAGGATAATGGCTTCAGCTTCTCCCAGGCCGACGCGTGTGCAGAGCTGCTGGACTTGCGCTTGATTCTCGACCGTTCGGCATGTGATCCAGTCGGCATGGGCGATCTCAACGTTTCCTGGGCGACCAGGCGTCCGGCTCACGCTTTCTGCATAGACTGCATTGGGAATGACGATTTGATCAGCCAATTGAGGTAACAAGCCGAGCGAGCTGATGCGAGCCAGCGTAATTAAGAGACTCGCGTCAAGGACGAGAATCACGCGGAAGGAGTGGGCGGTAGGGCTGCTAACATCCGCAGATCTTCACGAAGGGGCTCCGCTGAATAGTCAAACCAGGGAATCTGATACTGAGCCAAGAAGGCCGAGAAATCAGTTAACGAGATCTGGAGAAATTCCGCCGCGCGAGCCCGAGAAATTTTTCCCCGGCGAACCAGATCCAAGATGAGGGCGGTCTTTGCTTCCTGACGCGCCTCGTCTTCTGTCCCGATCACCCGCAGCAACTCTGGCGGAATATCGATCGTAAGTGGCTGTCCCACACCGAAGAGTGTAGCAGAGAGTCTGCCGAAAACCAAGATTGGTGCCTCGAATGCCAGTGTAAGGTGACAGTGACGGCGTCATAAAGAGGCTCACTTTTCCGGCTCAAGTACAACCCCAAATTGTCAGGATCATGTTTCCAGGCACCGGAAGACAATAAACTGATGAGAGGCAAGATCAAAAAAACTCCGATAACATCTACAGTCCCTATAGAATAGAGTTGAACGTAATGGGATATCACACCTGTGAGCAATTTCAACAACTGAGGGCGGTGCCGCCCAATTATTCGTCGTAACGAATGCTGGTGGTGTTTGCCAGGAGCTGGGGGACCCATTGAACGCCGATCGGCGAGGCATGATCACTCGACGTATTTGCGCGGTTCCGGCGGTAGGCTGACCGGCCGATACTCCGGTTTCGCCTTCTCCAGCCGTTCTTGCACGCTGACATGCAACGTGGCGGATGGAGGGATTACGCGCACGGATGGGTGAAGCGTGATGAACGGCGGTTTGTAGGAATCGTGCATCGGTTCCATGAGGGGATTACCGGTGATCGTGGCGGTTCCATCCTTGGTGAACGTGCCGTCCTTGAACAGCAGGCCATGGGATTGCACTCTGTCCAGCATCCATCCAAACGTCACGTCGGACAGGCCCGTTTCCTTATAGCCGCATAGCCGCCGCCGATGTCGCAATGGACTCCGGCGAACCACACCTGCTCCACTCCTTCGCGCGGGTCCCACAGGGTGGGCGGAAAGCTTTCCCGCTTTTCATCGATGGCGACGGCATGGTAGCCGAAGCGGACATTCGGGTGCAGCGAGGTATCGTGAAAACTGAATAATAGGTGGTCGAGGCCGCTGAAGAATGCGAGGGGAATACCGAGCGCGCCCACCGTGTCCCACACGCCGATGACTTCGATCAACACGTCCCGGCTTTGATAATCTTTGCGGAATTGGGCCGTGATCGTGTCGTTGTTCCGGCGGTAGACGTCGAAGGCGTGGCTCGCGAAGGTATCGTTCAGAAGTTGCCGTGCCGGCACGCCGCATTTGGTCAACATTCCCCCGATGCTGCGGGCGGTATAGGCACCTCTGCTGAATCCAAACAGATAAATCCGATCGCCATCCTCATACTGTTCGCTTATGAATCGATACCCGGCCTCCAGCTTGAGCTCCAAACCGGCTCCCGTCGCCCCTTCGGCGATTCGCACCGCCCAGATGCCATCGGCTCCGACGCCGTCGTCGTAAAAGGCGGTTTGTCCCAGGATCGATTTGATGCGAACCCCGGCCAGATGGATCTGCGCCTCGCCCGGCAGAAGGGCGAAGAACTTGAAGACATTCGTCTCATCCGGTGTCGTGCCGACGTTCGGATTCTTAGAATCCGGATGATCCCAGGTGCCGTCGGTGCAGACGATGATGTTCTTGGACATGGACCTCTCCTTTCCATAAAGAACTGTTGGAGCAGGAAGTCGAATGTTGGAATCCTACGGAGCTCCTCCGGCAGGGTCAAGAGTAGCCTGTCCCCATTTCACCAAATGGTTAGCCCCCCAGAGGGGATTTCCGCTGGACGCGGATGATGTTCATCATGCCCAAATCCTCGTGGCCCAGGATGTGGCAATGAAACACGAAATCACCGATGTCCTGTCCACGAAAGTCGATCCGAAGCGTGACACGGGGATACGGATGGGCCGGATCTCCATCCCAGTGTGGAACTTCGATCATGTCGAGGAATTGTCCGGTGATCCCCGGCGCCTGCTCGTTGCCGTTGATTTCAAAGTTGGGCTGTCCTTCCACCAGGAAATGAAGCTGATGGAGGTGAAATTCGTGGTTCTCCAGTGTACGATTTTCCACTGTCCACTCCTCGACGGTTCCCTGGGTCGCGGTAATGGCGGGGGTGGCGTTCGGGTCGAACACCTTTTCCGATTGCCCTTCCACATCCATAAAGAACTGGGTCGGCTGGATCTCGTTGAAAAACACCAGCCGCCGTATAGCAACGGGCGCAGCGGTCAGGCCAGCAAACCGATTCAGGTGAGGGTTGAACGCTTCGAAGTGGCCGACGCGGTCATCCTCGGCAGGTTCGGCGTGCCCATGAGCGCGCACGTGAATGTTGAAGAAGGGCCGAGTGGGGTTGTCGTCGCCATCGATTCCCGTGTTGATATTCTGAGTCACCAATTGCGCCTTTTCACATTGGGCAGGAGGGGCATTTACGACAAATTCTACCCGGGATGCAGGCGGCAGACGGAAGTGCGTCACCTGAATCAGGCTCCCAGGCTGAGCGCCGTCCTGAGAGTTGACCGGCACCCCGTCAATGGCTACGATCTCGATGGTCTGCGGTACGCCGTCGAACCGCACTTGCAGATCGAGAATGCTGTCCGCTGTGGAGTTGGATACACGCCAGAACTGTCGATCCCCCGCTTCCATATGAAGAATGGCGGGGGTATAGGTCGTGTGACCGCTCGTGTCAGTGGTGGCGTTCGTGGGGATATGATTGACCGTGAGGTCCTGGAACGGGATGCCATTAGGGTCTCCCCCTGCGCCTTCTGGTAAACCTTGACGCGTCGGCTGGTCCCGTATCATGAGAATGCGATGACGCAGATTCGCAACCGCCGGTTTGAGGTTTTCAATTCCGTCAACGACCAGGGCTCCGGAGGCGCCACCGAGGAGTGTTTGTTCGGCCAACCCGTGCACGTGGGGATGATACCAATACAGACCCGGTGGCTCGTCGGCAGAAATAGTGAGCGTATATTGGAACGTCTGGCTGGAATTAATGAGGGTCTTGATCACTTCATCGGAATGGCATTTGGGGGACGTGTTGGTGCCGTGAAAGTGCATGTTCAGCGACGACCCCGTCATTCGGGTGCCACCGGGGCCGCAGTTTGGAGGATTGATCGTCATGTGCCCCGCTTGTGCCGGCGTATTGTTGGTCACGGTGATGATGAGATGATCACTCGGCTTCACATGGAGGGTCGGGTTTTCCTGACCAGTCGGAGTCATAAAGCAAAACAACGCTCGGTTCGCACCGTCAGTTCGGGTTTGATAGGACAATCGGACGGCCAATATGCCATGTCGGCTAAAGAGCGCCGGAGGCTGGCGCACAACTTCACCCGGGCTGAATCGGAGACAAGGATTCGCCACTGCTGGGACGGGCATCAAGAGAGAGGTTGCGGGAGCAAACTCGCCGGTTGGCATGTCCACCTGGGCGAAGGCCCAAACCGGGGCCATCGCAAAGACCACTACGATAACCACCACCTTCCAGTTCATCTTTGATCGCATTCCTTCAATCATGAAATCTCCTAAGTAGACGTGAGCACCATTAATCCTGAACAGCGAATCGCGCGGCACACGTTGCAAAGTGTTTGTCTAACCTGGAGAAACAAACGAGACCATACGAGGGGTGATGAATAGATTAATTTTTCTAGGAACAACTGAAGATCGAGTGTTGCCGATACTGTGTCACTGATACATGGGTGTGTCAAAATGGCAGATCAAGGATAGATCGGAAATCGATAGATTCGAATCGATCTCGAGATTAATTTTCGATGAAGGTTGCTGACAAAGTGAGAGCCAAGCCTTGGTTTGGGCATTCTGTTGATCGGGCATAAGCCTCGTGGCCCATTCATTCTGTCTCGATTTGCCCGGTGCGCTCTACGACCTCTACTGCACAGAGACGGTTGGAGTTGTTGCGGGTCTTGCTTGCCTCCATCGTCTTGAACGATTCCGTCCTTCAGATCAGACTATGTTTCCCCTTCCTGCTTGGGTATAATCCATCGGATTTAATGTTCTCATCTTGTTAGGAGATTCGTATGTCGGAGAAAGAAGATAAGAAGCGTGCGCTCGACTTAGCCTTGTCCCAGATCGAGAAGCAATACGGGAAGGGCGCGATTATGAAGCTGGGGGCCGGGGACAAGCACGCGGATGTGCCGGCGATTTCTACCGGCTCTTTGAGCCTCGACATTGCCCTTGGTGTGGGAGGACTTCCGCGCGGACGAGTGATCGAAATCTTTGGCCCGGAGGCATCAGGGAAGACGACGATGACGTTGCACTGCATTGCCGAGGTGCAGAAAACGGGTGGAGTGGCGGCCTTTATCGATGCCGAACATGCCCTTGACCTCACCTATGCCAAAAAGCTCGGCGTGCAGGCCGACGATCTCCTCGTGTCGCAGCCGGACACGGGTGAGCAGGCGTTGGAGATTGCTGAAACGTTGGTGCGAAGCGGCGCCATTGATTTGATCGTCGTCGATTCGGTTGCCGCCTTGACCCCTCGCGCAGAGATCGAAGGCGAAATGGGCGATGCCCACATGGGTCTTCAGGCACGACTTATGTCTCAGGCGCTGAGAAAGCTCACCGCCGCTATTGCCAAATCCCTGACGACCGTGATCTTTATCAATCAGATTCGCATGAAGCTCGGCGTGATGTTCGGAAATCCCGAGACCACAACCGGAGGCAATGCGCTCAAGTTCTATTCGTCCGTCCGGCTGGATATCCGTCGTATCGAATCGATTAAGGAAGGTCAAGAAGTGATGGGGAGCCGTGTTCGTGTGAAGGTCGTGAAGAACAAGATGGCGCCGCCGTTTCGTCAGGCGGAGTTCGACATCATGTTTGCCGAGGGAATTTCCAAGACCGGTGAATTGGTGGACATCGGCGTCGATAAGAAGCTCATCGAAAAATCCGGTGCCTGGTACTCCTACAAGGGAGAGCGAATCGGCCAGGGGCGCGATGCTGCCCGGGATTTTCTCAAAAATAATGTATCCACAGCCCGCGAGATCGAAATGAAAGTTCGCGAGGCGGCCGGTGTTCCGGCTCGTAGCGAGAAAAAAGTCGAGGCTAAAGAAGAAAAGCCTGTTTCACGAAGTGAGGAAAAGCGGACGCATCGATAACGGCAAGTGGTGAAAGCGCCGAAGCGGAGAAGCCGATCTTCTCTCGAAGATTGGATGCAGCTCGGGGTACGGTTTCTCGCGCGTCGAGATCGGACCGTCGCTCAGGTCGAACAGTATCTCGCATCCAAAGGAGCCTCGTCCCTTCAAGTACGGCAAACAGTTCGCCGTTTGTCCGACCTCAGCTATCTCAACGATCGCGCCTATGCTCAGCGATGGGTCGACAACCGGCTGGCTTCCCGGCCGATGGGGTGTGAACGGCTGAAGGCGGAGTTGCAGGCGAGGGGAATAGCCGAGACGTTGGCGGATCGGGTGATCACCGATGCGTTTCGCGACGTGGATGAAGAGACGCTGGCTCATCAAGCGTTGAATGTTAAGCAGGGCCATGGCCGTCGGTTGACTCGCTCTCAAACTGTGAACTTCCTCCGCCGTCGGGGTTTCGGTCAGGAGACCATTGATCGTATGATAGGAGAGTACGGTTTATGCGAGGGACCTGTGTATGAAGAATAGTGCGACTGATCTACGACGGGCCTTTATCCGCTATTTCGAAGAGCAAGGGCATCAGGCTGTGCCAAGCGCGTCGCTCCTTCCGCAAGCGGACCCGACCCTGCTCTTCACGAACGCCGGTATGAATCAATTCAAGCGGGTCTTTCTCGGAGAAGAACTCCGTCCCTACAAGAGAGTCGTCTCCGTGCAAAAGTGCCTTCGCGCCGGCGGGAAACACAACGATCTTGAAAACGTGGGTTACACTAGGCGCCACCACACGTTTTTTGAGATGTTGGGAAATTTTTCGTTCGGCGATTATTTCAAGGAAGAAGCCATCAGATTCGGCTGGGAGTTTTTGACCGAGAGGGTGGGGCTGGCCAAGAATCGGCTCTGGGTGACGATCTTCCGGGAAGACGATGAAGCGGACCGCTTGTGGAGAAAGATCGGCGTACCGGCATCGCGCATCATGCGGTGCGGCGAAAAAGACAACTTTTGGCAAATGGCGGACACCGGTCCCTGCGGCCCCTGTTCGGAAATTCACTTCGATCAGGGCCCATCCGTGCCCGGCGAGGACTTGCCGAACGGCGAGGGCGGCCGGGTGATCGAAATCTGGAATCTGGTCTTCATGCAGTACAACCGAGACGCCTCCGGAACGCTCCACCCGCTGCCGCAGCCGAGCATCGACACGGGGATGGGGCTCGAGCGGCTGGCCGCCGTGGCCCAAGGTGTCTACAGCAATTACGACAGCGATCTCTTCACCCCATTACTTGCGGCTATCGCCGGACGGGCCGGCAACGAGTACGGCAAGAAGGAATCCTCGGACCGTTCGATGCGCGTGATTGCGGACCATCTGCGCGCCATCACGTTTTTGATGACGGATGGCGTGCTGCCTTCGAATGAAGGACGTGGGTATGTGTTGAGGCGGATTCTGCGCCGCGCGGCCCGCCATGGCCGACTGCTCGGCATTGTCGAGCCCTTTCTGCACGAACTCAGCTCAACGGTCGTAGACCAGATGGCCGTCGCCTATCCGGAAGTGCGCGCGGCGTCCGGCACGATCGCCGAAGCGACGAAGGGCGAAGAGGAGCGGTTTATCGCGACACTCGACCAAGGCTTGCCGATCTTGAACGAGATGATCGAGCGGGCGAAGGTGGCGAAGCGAACAGTCTTGGCGGGGGACGACGTTTTTAAACTCTATGACACCTACGGCTTCCCCATGGACTTGATCACTGAGGCCTGCCGGGAACAGGGCATGACGGTCGACGAATCCGGCTTCAATGCGGCGATCGAAGAACAACGGACTCGCGCGCGCAAGACCGGCGGATTCGAACAAGAAACGGCTAGACCGGCCGTCGCAGAGCTGGCCAAGCGGATCGGGGCGACGACATTCGTCGGCTATGAGCATCTGGAAAGCGACAGCGTCTTGCGGGCGATTCTGAAAGGCGAGCAACTGGTGAAGGAAGCGGTAGAAGGGGAGACGGTCGAGCTGGCGATGGATGTCACGCCCTTCTATGCCGAAGGCGGTGGTCAGGTCGGAGACCAGGGAACATTGGCGGGGTCTGAAGGGGTGGTCGATATCAAGGAGACGACGAGGCCGGCGCCGACGGTCATCTTGCATAAGGGAATCGTCCGCAAGGGGCGCGTTCGAGAAGGTGAGCGCCTGCACATGTCAGTGAATGTCTCCATGCGCCGAGACGCCGCGCGCAATCATACGGCGACACATCTGGTCCATGCCGCCCTGCGTGATTTACTCGGGCCTCATGTGAAGCAGTATGGATCGCTGGTCGGACCCAACCGCCTTCGGTTTGACTTTGCCCATTTTCGACCGCTGTCATCCCGCGACATCGACGATATCGAATCGACGGTGAATGAGGAAATCCGCAAGAACGAGGCCGTGCGTACCGAAGTGATGAGCATTCAAGACGCAGTGGCGAACGGCGCCCTGGCGTTCTTCGGCGACAAGTACGGCGAACAGGTGCGTGTCGTGAGCGTCGAGTCGTTCAGCAAAGAACTGTGCGGCGGCACCCATTGCCGTCAGACGGGTGACATCGGGCTCTTCCGCATTGTCTCGGAAGGGGGCGTGGCGGCCGGTGTGCGCCGGATCGAAGCGCAGACGGGCAGCGGCGCGTACGGGCTCATGAAGAAGCTCGAAGCCGATGTCCGAGAGATGTCGGATCTGTTGAAGACAGGGCAGTCCGAGTTGGTCGCCAAGACCCGCAAGCTGATGACGCAGCTGAAGGACAAAGAGCGCGAGCTTGATGAGCTGAAGCTGAAAATGGCGAGCGGATCGGAGACGACTTCCAAGATCAAGACGATCGCCGGAGTGACGGTGCACCAGCAGCGGACGGATGGCCTGGATGTGAACGGCATGCGGGCGTTGGCGGATCAGCTCCGGGATAAGTTGAAGAGCGGCGTCATTGCACTTGGCGCGGCAACTGACGACGGCAAGGTCTCACTACTGGTCGTGGTGACGAAAGACTTGATCGGCACACTCAAAGCCGGCGAGCTTATCAAAGCCATGGCGACCGAGGTTGGTGGAACCGGAGGTGGCCGGCCGGAAATGGCGCAGGCCGGGGGAAAGGATCCGTCTAAGCTCGACGCCGCGTTGGAAAAGGTTTTTGGTCTGGTTGAAACTACCCTCCGGCGGTAAAATCATGCCTGGCCGCATTCTCGCGCTCGATTACGGCACCAAGCGGATCGGCGTCGCGCTCAGCGACGAATTGGGTTGGACGGCGCAGCCGCTCGAAACCTTCGAACGGAAGACGCTGGATCGGGATGTCGCTCATATCGCCGCGCTGGTCGGGATGCACAATGTGGAGCGGGTGGTACTGGGATTGCCGCTTCAGCTGGACGGACGGGAAGGGCCAGCCGTCCAGGCGATGCGCGAGTTTACGGTGAAACTGGAAGCGGGCTTGTCCGTGCCGGTCGTCCAGTGGGATGAGCGGATGACGACAAAGGCGGCGGAACAGTTGTTGATCGCCGCCGATGTCAGCAGGAAGAAACGCAAAGGCATCGTCGATCGTATTGCCGCCGCGATTCTCCTGCGAAGTTACCTTGAAGCGCAGGATCAGGTCTCCGCTCAATCCGTCGGAGGTCGGCCTGCCGAAGAGATGCCGGAAGAGTGGATGGAATCGTCTCCTGACGACCGATCCTATGACACTGCGTCTGATCCTCATCATATTGATCGCCCTCGTCGCGCTCGCCGGCGTGGCCGGATATCAGATGATTCGGTGGGCTGAAGCGCCCGTCCTTTCCGAGTCGGATCATCCTCCGCAAAAAATCGTCGTGATTCCGGAAGGCGCGACGTTTCAACAAGCTGCGGCCTTGCTCGAACGAGAGCAGTTGATCAGGAGCCGTTCGGCGTTTCTGCTTCTAGGGAAATCTCAAGAGGTTGACCGCAAGATTCATCCCGGAGAGTATGAGTTCAACGCCGCCATGGCCCCGGCGGAGATCCTTGCCAAGTTGCTGGCCGGACGTGTGGTGCTTCATTCGATCACGATTCCCGAAGGATATACGATCCTTCAAATTGCCGATGTGCTGGACGAACATCGCATCACGAATCGCCCCGAATTTATCCGATTGGCCGCTGACAAGTCCTTCGTCAAGACGTTGGGAATTTCTGCGGATACGGCGGAAGGGTATCTCTACCCCGACACCTACCGATTTGCCAGGCCGACGGCTGCTAAAGACATCATAAAGACCATGGTGGAGCAATTTGGGCGTGTGATGACTCAGGAATGGCAGGCACGGGCCAAAGACATTCACTTGACCGTCCATGAGGTGTTGACCCTGGCTTCAGTGATTGAAAAGGAAACCGGTGTCGGAGACGAACGTCCTCACATTTCAGCTGTATTCCATAATCGGCTGAAGAAACACATTCCTCTGCAGAGCGACCCGACGGTGATCTATGGTCTGTCGAATTTCGATGGAAACCTTCGCAAAAAGGACCTCACGCATCCCAGCCCCTACAATCCCTACCGGTGGGCGGGTCTTCCGCCCGGGCCGATCGCCAATCCCGGAGCGCAGTCGATCCGTGCCGCCTTGTATCCCCTACCTTCAGCGTATCTCTACTTTGTTTCGAAGAACGACGGAACACATCAATTCTCTGCGACGCTCATAGAACATAACAAAGCGGTGGAAAAGTACCAGAAGCGCCCTTTCCGACAAGGAAATCACTCGCAGACCTTTATGACTCCCGATGGTGGACAGACAAGCTACAAGAAAGGAGTATCGTAAAGCATGTCAGGATGGAATCTCCCTGCTCTTATCGACCATACGGTATTGAGACCGGATGCGACGAAAGTCGAGGTGCTTCGGTTGTGTGAAGAGGCGAAGGCCAACGGTTTCATGGTCATTTTTGCCCCACCCTGCTACATCGATGAGATGGTGGCGGCGGTTGTCGGAACCGGTATTCGAGTCGGTATTCCCATTGGGTTTCCATTAGGGGGGCATAGCACAAAGACCAAGGTGGCCGAAGCCGTCGAGGCCGTGCAGCGGGGCGCGACGGTGTTGGACATGGTGTTGAATATCAGCAGACTGAAGTCGGCGGATCATGATTATGTGCGAACGGACATCGCTGAAGTCCTGAAGTCTACCATGGGTGTTGAGCACAAAGTGATCCTGGAAACCTGTTATCTCACGCATCAGGAGAAACAGACAGCCTGTCATTTGATCGTGGAAGCCGGGGCCGACTATGTGAAAACGTCGACCGGTTTCGGAGCTGCGGGGGCGACAGTCGACGATGTTCGGTTGCTGAAGAATACCGTCGCGGGGCGGGTAAAAGTGAAGGCTTCAGGCGGCATTCGTGATTGGAAGACCACGCTCGCGATGCTGGAAGCTGGAGCCGATAGGATTGGGACCAGCGCTAGCCTCGCGATCATCCAGGAATGGCGCGTGGCGATACATCAACAAGCATAAAGCCGTACTGAGTGTGGGTGTGGATTTCGGTTGCTCAGTACAACGCCCAGAATATTTGCGCCGGTATCTATTGCTTGATCGTGCGGCCTAACAGCCGTTGCTCGCCTGCCTAGGTCCTCCTGTATCCCCATGTCGGTCCCATACGCATCTATGTTGGACTATAGCGACTTGGTATAGTGCACTGATGATCAATCGAATCATTCTGTTGGTTGTCGATGGGTTCGGGGTGGGTGCGTTGCCGGACGGCGTCAACTATGACGATGCCGACGCGAACACCCTCGTGCACCTGGCCGAGACGGTCGATGGACTGAGCTTACCCAATTTCGAGATGCTCGGGTTGGGGCATATCGCTTCGATCAAAGGCGTACGAGCCATGGTCCAGCCGAACGGTTCTTTTGGTAGACTGGGATTTGCATCGCCGGGTAAAGATTCCGTCGTCGGATATTGGGAAATCGGCGGGGTCATCCAAAAAGAAGCTTCCACGGTCTGCAGGTCCAGCGTTCCCACCAAGATCGTCGACATTATTGAACAGTCCTTGGGCAGAAAATCGATCGGTCGAGGCATCTCGTCCATGGGAGTGATGCTCCGCCGGCATAGTATGGAGCATATGGCCACCGGGGCGCCTATTCTGTGGACGGATGGATGCAATACGTGCTTTTTGGCCATGCATGAATCCATTATGGCGCCGGTGGAATTCCAACAGCGATGTCGCGAGATCCGGAAAGCCGTGAAGGATGCGGGGACGCTCATCCGTGTCGTGGGGCAGCCGGTCATCGGCGGGCATGACTTGCTTCGGCCACAGGTCGGACGAAAGGACTTTGTGATCGAGCCACCGGGTGTGACGATGTTGGATGTCTTAAGCCGATCCGGCCAGATCGTGATGGGGGTGGGAAAGGTCTATGATCTCTTTACTGGACGAGGGCTGACGAAATCCTTCCCGGTTGCATCGGGGATGGCGGCTTTTGATGAAGTCATCGGCATGTTGAATAAGGTGCCTCGCGGACTCATCTGTGCCAGTCTGGATTTGTTGTCCGAAGATGCCGTACAGTCGGCGACAGCCGTGCAGGAATTTGATCGCCGTCTGCCTGATTTGTTCGAGCGGTTGCGTCTCGGTGATATGGTCATTGTGACGGGTGATCATGGGAGAGATTTCTCATTACCTGGACGAACGTCCACGCGAGAGTATGTTCCGGTCTTCGCGAGCGGCCCAAAACTAGCCCAAGGCGTTGATTTGGGGACGAGGCCGACGGCGGCGGATGTAGGGCAGACGATTGTGGAGGCACTTCGAGCCGAGCGATTACCAGTTGGTGAGAGTTTCTTGGATGCGCTCAGGCCCGGATAGGCATGAGTAAGAAGTGAAGATGAAGGATGAGCGATGAAACGTGCGGCGAAGGACGAGAAGGAATAGAGTGGGGGTAAGAACGTGTCCAACGTGTCCTATGAGGACAGACTGAAAGAACTCGGATTCATCCTGCCGGCTCCTCCAAAACCCATGGCAAACTATGTGCCGGTAGTTAGGGTGGGGGACTTGTTGTTTCTCTCCGGTGTATTACCTTCACGCGATGGCCGCCTTGTTCTGACCGGCAAGCTCGGAGAGAACCTCACAGTCGAACAGGGGGTTGAGGCAGCGAGAGTAGCGGTGCTGAATGGCTTAAGTATTGTCCGGAGCGAAGCCGGATCGCTGGACGGAGTCAAGCAGATCGTCAAGATGGTCGGCTATATCGCCTCGGCTCCCGGCTTTACCGATCAACCGCAAGTTCTCAACGGTGCATCCGACCTGCTTGTTTCTGTGTTCGGGGAAGCAGGCCGCCATGCACGCGTAGCCGTCGGTGCCGCGGAGTTGCCACGCTTGGCTCCCATCGAAATCGAGCTGATCGTGGAGTTGCGTTCGTCATAGTCACAGCCCGCCCTAGGAAAACCACTGGTTTTCATATCTAGGGGTTCGCCTAGGATATGATATGCAGTAGACTATCTATTTTTCGCTGTTTCTCTCGAGTCTAAGGGCTCTTCCATGTATGAGGTCAAGACTGCTGATCCTCCTCCCGACGGGTTTATTCCTGATTCCGAACCATTTGGTTGTCAAGAGACGGTAGGGAAGCAAGAAACGCCGAAACCATTCCCTTTCGAGTGGTATGATCTACGACGCATGAATCAGCAGGCGTGGAACTCTATGGATGAATTGCACCGGATCGGCGTGCCCTATGATTGGTACTATCGGACTTCCAAGTGGCTTGCCGCTACGGTAGCAGTCATCGCTGTGCTGGTGCTCGCGGGCTGGACATTTCATATCAACCGACTCACCAGCTTGTCTCCCGATTTCGCCTCGATGAAAGTCATTACGGCAGTCGGCTTTCTCTGCTTAGCCGGCGCTCTTCTATTGCTCAACCCGCAGATCATCCGTCCGGACTCAAGCGGCACGCGCGCTAGGAACGGTGTCGTGATTTTATTGACAACGATGGCAGGCCTGCTGGGGCTTGGCACTCTGTTCGGATATGCCATGTATGTGGAAGCAGAGCGAGTTCCTCCGTCATGGACGCCGCCGGCAGCGGCCCTATCTTTTATGTTCCTAGGGGGAGCCGTCCTTGCTTCGATGAAGAAGAACGCTCGGCAATATGTCTCGCACAGTCTAGCCGCTGCTGTGATGTTCATCTGTTCGCTCGCCCTGCTTGGGTATCTCTTCCACAAGCAATCGCTCTATGCCATGCCGTCGTACAAGTCGGTGGCGCTGCATACTGCTCTCTCGTTTGTGTTGTTGAGTCTCGCCCTGCTCTGTCTCAGGCCTGATCAAGGGTTGATGAAAACAGCGACAGCGAGCACCGCTGGGGGCTCGATGCTGCAACACATGGTTCCACTGATGGTGGGGATGGTCCTCATCATCGGATGGGTCCACCTGATCGGAGAAACGGCTGGATTGTACAATAGCCGCTTCGGCCTGCTCGTGGTTGTCGGGCTGAGCGTGGTCGGCTTCAGCGTCATTCTGTGGACAGTAGCGGGGTCCTTGAACCAGATCGATGCGGCGAAGGATCTGAGCGAGCGACGTCTGCAGCAGGCCATCGAACAACTTCGCGTCTCCGACGAACAAAAGACCCACCTCCTCTACACGGTGAGCCATGAATATCGCACCCCACTGAACGGGATCATCGGCATCAGCCGGTTCTTGCTCAATCGTGCCGACGGTCCGCTGACCGCGGAGCAGGACAAGCAAATCAGGATGATGCAGACAGGGGCTCAGCAACTGGTAGCCCTCATCGATACGATGCTGGATCTTGAAAAGATCAAGACCGGCAAACTGCAACCGGCATCCCGCCGATGCACGGTGCATTCATTGTTGCAAAGCCTACGCGCCGCCGCAGAGCTGTTGCCTCCACGACCCGGCGTGAGTCTCGTTATAGAGGAGCCCGACTCACAAGCCGCATTGATCACCGACGATACCCTCTTGAGCCGCATTCTCTACAATTTCGTCCACAATGCGGTGAAATATACCGAGCGGGGCACGATCATCGTCTCGGCCGAGTCGGTCTCAACCGGGCAGGCTGTTCGTCTTGTCGTACGTGACAGCGGGATCGGCATTGCGCCAGAAGATCAGACTCGCATCTTCGACGAATTTGTCCAAATCCGTCATCCCTTGCAACAGTGGATGAGAGGACAGGGCCTGGGCTTAGCGCTGTGCAAACGGCTCGCCGACGTGCTCGGCGCCGTCATCATGGTTGAGAGTCAGCCCGGGAAAGGCTCGACCTTTTCGGTCATGGTGCCCTGTGAGCAGAGCACGTCCTCGGCAATGGTCGAAGATGGATGGCAAAAATACGAGCATGTGGTTATGGCGGAGAGCGGAACGCTCGAGAGCGCAGAATGCCGATCCGGTCTCCGATGAGTTTCACGAGGTTGATATGACCAGGTCCACTGCCGAATCCGATCACCCGACTATTCTCGTGGTCGACGATAATCCAGCCGCCTTGTATGTGAAGAGTCGCTTGCTCAGCCGGCAGAGTTACCGAGTCATTGAAGCGGACAACGGAGCCGACGCGCTCAGCGTCGCCACCACAAAACGGCCCGCTCTCATCCTGCTTGATGTGAACTTATCGGACATCAACGGCTTCGATGTCTGTCACCAGCTCAAGACTCAGCCTGAGACGAAGTTCATCAAAATACTGCAGACCTCCGCCGCCCGCATCAACGCACCGGATCGGGTGAAAAGCCTGGAAGTCGGCGCGGATGCGTATCTGGTGGAACCGGCGGAGGAGGAAGAGTTGATCGGCACTGTGCAGGCACTGCTCAAGCTGGCCCAGCACGAACGGGAGAATCAGCGGCTCATCGCGCGTCTCACCGAGAGCGAAACGCGTTATCGGTCGCTCATCGAGCGCATGCCGGCGGCCATGTACACGATCGATCGAGACGGGCGCATCACGTTTTACAATGATCAAGCAGCCGAACTGTGGGGCCGCAGGCCGAACCTGGACGACAGCGAAAGTCGGTTTTGTGGGTCGCATAAGCTGCTGTGGCCGGATGGGACCGCGCTGCTGCACGACAAGACGCCCATGGTCGATGCGGTGCGGGACGGCACAGCACTGCATGGTCAGGAAGTCATTATCGAACAGTCCGACGGCACAAGGCGCCATGTGATCGTCCACATCGATCCTCTGCGAAATGCTGAAGGACACATCGTCGGCGCAGTGAACTTGTTCACGGACCTCACCGCGCGCAAGCAGGCTGAAGATGCGCTGCGCGACAGCAAAAGTCGGCTGACGGCGGAACTCGGCATCATGCAGCGTCTGCAGGCGCTCAGCACCAAATTGATTCATACCGGCGAGCTGCCGTCGCTGCTTCAAGAGATTCTTGCGGCTTCAGCCGATCTTATCGGCACGGACAAGGGCACCATTCAGTTGCTCGACCATGGCACCGGCAACCTCCGCATCGTCGCTCACCAAGGGATCGGAACGCGGTTGGTCGAACACTTCGCCGAGCGCGGATGGGTGACGACCGGCGATGCGGCCAGGCAGCGGGATCAACGAGTGATCGTGGAAGACGTGGCGGGCGATCCGGGCGTTCAGGGAGCCTTTGAACGGGAGATCGTGCTTGAAGACGGCATTCGGGCGATTCAATCCACTCCGCTCATCAGTCGGGATGGGCGTTTTCTGGGTTTGCTCAATAATCACTTCCGACAGGTGCATCGGCCATCGGAGTCTGATCTGCGGTGCCTGGATCTGTTGGCGCGCATGGCGGCGGACTTCATCGAACGCTGCCGGATCGACGACGCACTGCGGGAAAGCAAAACGCGATTCCGGTTGCTGGCGGACGCCGCCCCGGTGTTCATTTGGATATCAGGGACCGACAAACGTCTCACCTACTTCAATCAAGGATGGCTCGACTTTACCGGCCGTACCATGGAGCAGGAGATAGGCGACGGATGGGCAGAGGGGGTCCACCCGGATGATTACGAACGATGTCTCAAGGCGTATGTCGACGCGTTTGATCGTCGCGAGCCGTTCACAATGGAGTATCGCCTGCGCCGAGCCGATGGCCGGTACGGCTGGATTGTCGATCAAGCGGTGCCTCTGTGGGGTGGCGACCGGGAATTTCAAGGCTATATCGGCGCCTGTGTAGACATCACCGATCGTAAACAGGCGGAAGACGCGCTGCGCGCAAGCGAAGAACGGTCCCGCATGCTGGCCGAAGCGATGCCGCACTTCGTATGGCAGACCGACGAGCAAGGCGAGACGTCGTTCGAAAATCAACGGTGGTACGACTATACGGGACTGACGCATGAGACGACGAGACACGACGGCTGGCTCACGGTCCAACACCCCGACGATGCGCCAAGATTGGCTGACGCGTGGAAAAAAGCCGTCGAGACAGGCGGCGAGTACGATGGTGAAACAAGACTTCTCCGCGCTGTCGACGGAACCTATCGATGGTTTCGTGTGAGAGGAGCGCCGGTTCGGGATCCTGAAGGTCGCATTCAGTCATGGGTGGGGACCTGCACTGATATCCATGATCGCAAGGAAGCAGAGCTGGCCCTACGTGAGAGCGAAGAGCGGTATCGCGCAACCTTTGCCAATGCGGCTGTCGGCATCGCCCACAGCGGACTGGACGGTCGGTGGTTACAGTTCAACGATTCTTTATGCACGATCACCGGCTATTTCTGTGAAGAATTACTCACGATGACGTTCGCGGATATCACCTATCCCGGCGATCTAAAGTCAGAATGGGCGCAAGCACGTCGCGCACTGGCGGGTGAAATTGAAATCTATTCAGTGGAAAAACGCTACGTACGAAAGGATGGTTCGCTCATCTGGGTTCATAAGACGGTATCGCTCCTCAGAGATGCCCATCGCAGGCCGCTTCATTTCATTTCAATCATTGAAGATATTCATGATCGAAAGCAGGCGGAGGACGCGCTGCGCGAAGCGCAAGCCCGCTTGCAACGCTGGAATGTGGAGCTCGAACAGGCGGTGAACATGAAGACGGCGGAATTGCGACAGTCACAGGACCGCCTGCGTGCGTTGACGAGCGAGTTGAACCTGGCGGAACAGCGCGAACGGAAACGCCTGGCCACGGAACTGCACGACCATCTGCAACAGATGTTGGTCGTCGGCAAGTTGACGATCGGGCAGGGCAAGTGGGCGGCAAGCGGCGTGTCGGCCTGTGAAACCGTCTTGAAGAAGGTCGATGATATCTTATCCGATGCGTTGACCTATAGCCGGACGTTGGTGGCGGAACTCAGCCCGCCGGTCCTGCGTGATCATGGCCTGACCGCCAGTCTCAAATGGCTCGCCGAGTACATGAAGAAAAAGCATGAGCAAACCGTGGCCGTCGCCATGTCCGACGATCAAGGTTTCAAGCTGCCGGAAGATCAACGTGTGTTGATCTTCCAATCGGTGCGGGAGCTTCTGATCAATTCTGCCAAATATGCCGGAACGGGACAGGCCACTCTCACGATGGAAGAGCGAGCGGACCAACTCTGCATTACCGTGAAGGATGAGGGGACGGGATTCGATCTTGCTGCTGCAGCATCGGCGGGAGTGCCTAGTGGAGAGATCTCGTCCAAGTTCGGTTTATATAGCATCCAGGAGCGGATGCGGGCATTGGGCGGCTCGTTCACCATTCACTCCGCTCCTGGGTGCGGGACCAGTGCGACGCTGATCTTGCCGAGGACAAGCAGTGAGGGGTGGGGCGTGGGGAGTGTGCAGCAGGGGAGGGGTGAAGCCCATACCTCTTCACTGCCTACTGTCCATTCACCACTCATCGCTGGAGCAATTCATGTCTTGTTGGTGGACGATCATGCGATGGTGCGGCAAGGACTGCGCTCGGTGCTGGATGCCTATGCGGATATTCAGGTCATGGGGGAGGCCCGAGACGGCGTGGAGGCGGTGAAATTGGTCGAAAAACTCCGACCGCGAGTGGTGGTGATGGACATCAATATGCCGAAGATGAATGGGGTCGAAGCCACGACGCAGATCAAAGCCAAATGGCCGGAGACCACCATCATCGGCATATCCGTCAACGTCGGGGACGACAACCGCGACGCGATGCAGCGAGCCGGAGCGGCCACGTTGCTGACCAAAGAAGCAGCGGTGGAGCAACTCCACGATATGATCGTTCAGGTTGTCGGTTCACAAGAGACGCAAGGAGGTCCGGTGATTCCGCGATAGATCTCCTCCGGCTCTTTTTACGGATGGTATCTTGATGTCCCGCTTCGAGCAGAGTGTCGGTTGAACGAATAGAGGTCAGTGCCCAATCCGATTGTCCGCCCCCTCCTTGACTCCCGAAAAAATGGCTTGTTAAAGTCGGGCATGTTGTGTTTGGTATATCTTTTTTCTTTTCCGATAGGCTATCCATGAAACAGATCTCTATCTTGACCGCAGTCCTCGTTTGGTTGATATGTTTTGGGGATGGAACGAGCATCTTTATGGCACAGGCCGGTCAGAGGCTCATTGAACTATCTTCTCGGTCTTCTACGCCCGGCGCAACCTTGGTCCTGAGCGGGAAAGGGTTTGGAGGCTTTAAGTCGCCCCAGTTCAACCGAGTGACGGTCAACGAGGTGTCGGCGTTAGTGCAGCGATGGGAAGCAGACGTTATCGAGATCAAGGTTCCCTTCAAGGCGACGAGCGGTTTTGTTGAGGTGTTGATCGGAAAGAAGAAGCTGCTCGCCGGATTTGTGACTATTGTAGTTCCACAGATCGAGGCCATCACACCGACGGAGGGGGAACGGGGGACGACTCTTCAAATCACCGGTCATCATTTTGGCCTCTCGGCAGGTGCGCGCGATCCAAATACGATGTTCGGTGTCAATGACGTGGTGGTCGGCGGGGTCGTGGTGCGTCCCAAACGATGGAAAGACGACAAAATCGAGCTTGAAATTCCGCCCAACGCGGTGAGTGGTGATGTTGTGGTTCGGCTGGCTTCCTCCGATCCGCTACCGGACGGATCCTGCTGTGCTCCGGTCGAACATGTCGTCAGTAACGCCGTTTCGTTGAAACTGATTCCGTCCGTTCGAGTGGATCCGATCAGTGGACCTGTCGGTACGAAAGTGGTTTTGTTCGGCCAGGGGTTTGGGGATGCCAAAGAGCTGATGGATGATGCCGTGCTGATCGGCGGGAGGCCGGTCACCATCGCTCAATGGAAGGACGACGTCATAGTCTTTCATGTCCCGCTCGATGCGGAGTCCGGTCCGCTGGTGCTGAAACATCAAGGGCGGGAACGGGTGCTCGCGCAGTTTACGGTCCATGTTCCTCGTGTCATCTCCATGAGTCCCGCCAGCGCGCCCATTGGGACGTTGTTGCGTATCAACGGCGAGCACTTTGGGTTTTATTCAGAGAGCGGGTCGACTCCCTACAACTTCACGGATTTTAATACCGGCGGGAATCGCGTCGAAATCGGAGGAGTGCCGGCGGTGATCTATCGCTGGAACGACGAGCGAATCGATATCTGGGTGCCGTTCAGCGTGAAAACCGGCAAGGTCATTATTTACCGGAACGCCAACACGCCGAACATAGGCGGGCTCTGTTGTGCCGAGCGAGGGACCCAAACCACTGAGGCCGGAGACTTCACGCTCGTCACGCCGGTCATCGAGTCGTATGAACCTCAGACCGCCGGGTTGGATGATACGGTGACGATCAAAGGCCGAGGGTTTGGAACATTTCTCAAGACCGCTGAACATGCCGACCTTGGATTGAATCAGAAATCCTACAAGCGGCGATCCGATGTCGAAATTAACGAACCAGGTGAATATGCGACCGTCGTCTCGAACGTGTCACGAACCGAAGTCCTGTTCAACGGCACAGCAGCCTTGGTCCAATCATGGACCGATGAAGAAATAGTCGTCAAAGTGCCCCATCGCAACCTCTACGGAATCGGAAGGAAGGGGAAGTTTTTTGATAACTTGGCCACCGGGCCGCTGGTCGTTCGTCGGGGATCCTGGGACCTGCTTCCCGATGGAACCTGTTGTTCACCGAAGAAATGGGTCACGCTTGAAGCCGGACCGTTCACCATCGAAGCGAAAGGGCTTCCCGACCCAAGCTACTGGGATGACGACAGACCGGATGAGCGTGCCGGTCAATAATGCTGATGTGGCTCCATCTCGGTCGCGTCTGCCGAGGGAATGTTTTTGCGTCACTCTTCGTCCTCCTCGGTATGATTGTAGTGCCTCAATCGGCTGGGAGCGCAGACTCCGACCTTTCCATCACCACTCAGGCGAGTCGCACGAAATCAACCTTGATGAGCATCCTGTTTCGTACGCCTCAGCATGGGTGGGCGGTAGGAACCGGAGGAGTAATACTCAAAACCACCGATGGCGGGAAGAAATGGAGGCGGATGACAAGCGGAACGTCTGCCCTGCTAACATCTGTGTTCTTTGCCGACTCATCAAAAGGCTGGGCGACAGGGGCTGGAGGGACACTGAAATACACGGCTGATGGGGGAGAGTCATGGGTTTCTCAATCCCTGGAGACTCAGCAGCCACTGTACGGAGTCTATTTTACATCGCCGAAATTGGGGTGGGTCGTCGGGGGAGGAGGGACGATTTTGCACACAGCTGATGGTGGTGAGCATTGGACGGAGCAAGTGAGCGGTACAACCGCGGCGCTCTATGCGGCGCATTTTCTCAATGACCGGAAGGGCATGATCGTCGGTGCGCTGGGCACCGTCCTTTCGACGGACGATGGGGGCGCTACCTGGACGTCGCAAGAAACGCAGAGCGCGGTGACCTTGTTCGATGTCGTTTTCACCGATTCCACGACCGGTTGGGCGGTCGGCAATGCGGGGGCCATGTTTCAGACGACAGACGGTGGGACCACATGGGTTGATCAAACTTTGCCTTGCGGCAAGGCTTGCACGAGAGTCAGTGATCTCTTGAAGATTCGTTTCATAAACCAGCAAGAAGGTTGGATTGTCGGCGAGCGGGGGATGCTCTATCGGACGGCCGATGCAGGCATCACCTGGAGCGAGGGAAAATCGATCGCCCCTGCCTCGTTATTCGGTCTCAGTTTCTCCGATACCACCCATGGTTGGGCCAGTGGAGAAAACGGGGCTATCCTGCGTTTGCAACTGAGCCGCTAATCTCGCATTCTGTTGCGAGCCTCCTTTTAGAACTCGAGTTTTCAATCCTTGAGGCGGTAGGACCTTCGCTGGGTATGCATTCATAGAGAATGGAGTTGAATCTTTATGGTCCTCTCACTCAGTACCGGGTGACTGTCCTTGTCGCCTGTCATCCAATGGAATGCTATTCGCTCTAGTGTCTTTAGGAGCTGCTTTTGATGGTTTGAGTGCCGGTGACTGGCCTTGTCGCTTGCCCACCGGTGCCGTACCTCCGGAAGCTGCTCGTGATGGTTTGGGTGCCGGTGACTGGCCTTGTCGCTTGCCCACCGGTGCCGTACCTCCGGAAGCTGCTTGTGATGGTTTGAGTGCCGGTGACTGGCCTTGTCGCTTGCCCACCGATGTCGTAGCCTGATCCTGAGTGTCTCCGGACTCTGCATCAGCCATTCCTATAATGCCACACCATGGAAAAAGAATAATTGCTCCGATTGTCAGTGCCTGGAACCTATGTCTATATTGCCAAATCATTATCCACCTCCAGTTTATATAGGCTAGAGACTTTTCTATAATAACTTATTGCTTTGCCTCGGAGCAAACAATTGGTCTGTGATAGGCGTATGAAGCGATCGAAATGCCTTTTCTCGCTGCCGTCCGCGCATCTCATTTCTTTTCTCTCCTGAAGTTCGGCTAGTGACCTACCGTTTTCTGTTTAATGCGAGAGATCTCGTTTCTTGGCGAGGAATCGTCAGATGCTCGGTTCAGACTTTTGAGATAAATCAAAATACCTAAGTATTATGTAAGTTGACAGACGTTGTTGACAGACGTTACAGGGCTCAAATATGGTAGTGACGTAACTACGTTTAGAGAAAATATATGCATATCGGATTACGTGAGGCGAATCAGCAATTTTCTCGTCTGATGAAAGCTGTCAGAGGCGGGCGGGAAGTACTCCTGACGGAACGAGGGCGGCCTCTCGCGGTATTGAGGCCGATTCGGAGTAGCGACAAGACGAAGGCGGCTATTCAACGTTTGGAGGCCGCGGGTTTTCTGCGTCCTGCGAACAAGCATGTTGGCCTTCCAGCTTGGAGGCCAAGACCGGTTCGGAGGCGCCACTTGTCTAAGACGATTCGACAAGAGAGAGACAAGCGGTGAAACAGACGCGCTGGGCGTACTTTGATACCAGTGTCCTGGTAAAACGATATGTGAAGGAACAAGGTTCAGCTGCTGCATGGCGTCTCTTGCAGCAGTATCGGTTCCTTTCCTCGGCCGTTGCTCCGGTCGAAGTCTTGTCCATATTGAGCCGCCGACACACTCTTGGGGAACTTACTCAGCGTGACGTTTTTGCCATTCGGTCGAGGCTCCACAAAGACCGTAGCTACTGGGAGTTTGTAGAGGTCGGCGAGATCGTCCTGAATCAAGCTGAGGATCTGGCTCAGAAAATCGGACTGAGGACACTCGATGCTCTGCACCTCGCCTCGGTGCTCACGTTCCAAGCCGCCTCAGGTCTGACATTCCCTTCATTACCGCCGATGTCAGGCAGCGCAAAGCAGCCGAAGCGCTCGCGATCAATCTGATTTGGATCGAATAACGCTACAGCGGGAACGCTGAGAAACGGAATCTGGGACCGTTCCGAGACAAGTCTGACGCGGTCTCCTTGGTCAAGCCGCGGATCGGTTCACGTTGACATCAACCTTCAGGCCAGCGTGGGTGAACATCGTGATAAGCGTATCCACGCTGAATAGGTCGATCTTGCCGCGCATGAAGTCGCGTATACGCGGCTGTGTCAGGCCAAGTTGTTCAGCCGCAGGCGGTTATAGCTGAGCTTGGTGCGCTCTGGTTTAGGAACTGGCTTGTCTCTGATGAGTTCTGTAGAATCTATGCACCGATCTGAGGCCTGTGCCAAGTTGAATATAGGCAATCGATTGGGGAGAAAGGTTATGCCGAGTGTGCTGGACCAAGTGGTTGAGAGAGAATTGAGGAAGAAATTAAAAGATGCGCTGGCACGATCACGAATGTGGTTCTGGCAAAGCAGAAACGAGCAGCATGACCAGTCATGCGCAAGACGTCAGAGCGTAATTACATAGCCAAGGAGGAACCGATGACCACCGCACGTTCAATGTCCCTGATCGCAATTCCCGCATTCCTGATCGGATTTGGCTTGGGAGGGCTGTCACTGCATGTGGCGACCGCCGAGGGTCTCTTTGGGATCAAAGACTCCGTCAGCCAGATCGGAACGTCTTTAGTCGAGATGCAAAAGAACGTGGATGCGCTGCAGAAAAATATGAGCACGATCAAGCAGGCTAAAGATCAGCTATCATCGTTGTCATCAACCGGTGGCGGCGTGGGTGGTGCGATGGACTCGCTCATGAATAAAGGCAAATAGGAAGGATTCGAGAAGCTAACTTTGCTTTCCTTCATCGGAGGCATCAACCAACAGCCCAGGCGTCTACTCGAATGCATGAGCTGATCTCCAGTGGCTGGTCTTTCGGTGAAGAGCGTAGCCCAATCTGCATACATTCCGCTTGGTATGCAGTAACGTCACTACTATCCAGCGATTGGAGGCTGCCGGGTTTCTGCGTCCGACAGGCAAGCGTGCCGGCTTTCCGGCGTGGAATCTCAGACATGACACGAAAGATCTCGAAACCCTGCTAAGTGGACGTGGGCGTGTCTCGAAGGTTTTGACCAAGAAGCGGAACCGCTCTCTCGAAATGATTCGCCGACTGCATCGTACGCTGCACATCCCGCTAGAGAGTCTCATCGGTACGGTTGCACGAAATGCCCTAGCGGTGGCATTCCGGACTTCTCGACCAGCACTTTACTATCAAAAACTTCTGGTTTCTATTCACTCCATGCTGAGGACTCTCGATGCCCCGCACATTGTTATTGAGGCATTGATCCTTTTTGCACCGCGCTGTCCTTGTCGGTGGAGTATTTCAGAGTGGACTAGCGGTAGGCGAATACGTCCATCTGAATGGACTTGATCGGCTTGGATTCGCTATGAACCATGCGCCGAACGCGTTCGGTGGTCTCTCGGCTGAATACTGGTTCGCCGCAGTGGAGGCAGACAGTAGCTGGGATTTGCTCAACTCGGACGAGTCTGCCATCGATATCAAACACCTCGCTCATCAGTTTCTAACGGCCCTCGGTTTTCCCGCACACATGACAGCGAAACATAGCCACCTTCGTCGGGAGTAATCATATCATTCTGCGCGGTCAGGCTCATTGATCGGTAATAATCTTCAGCAGGTCAGAGTCGACGTGCGACACCTGGATATGTAAGGGTCGGCCTGCTGTGGTGAACCCGAGCAACAGGCTGCTGGGTGCATACTTGTCCTCTGGATAGCCTTCGATGATTCTGGTTTGTGCTCCAGCTTGCTGGATTTCCACGTCGCTGATGTTGCGTTCGATAGCACGTGTGAAGACATGCCGACTGAATTCGAATTCACCAGCGGATAGTTGTCGGCGAATGTCGTCCTGCGATTTCATCGAGTGGGGTGGCACGACTATAACGGCAGCCTTCGTTCAGCACAACACGAAGCAAGAAGGCAGAGGAAAAGGGGTACCCCATTGCGCACGGAGAAACGGACGGATGGGATAGCGTCTGCTGATGTCCTTCGACAAGTTCAGGGCGATGTGTCAAAAAACAAGGCCAAGTTTCCATTCATGAGTCATGCACGATTCAAGATCCACCCCATTCCAGACTCTCTGTGAAGAGGGAGGGAAGCGTGCGACAAACTGGCAGACAGAACCATTAAGCAAGGTATGGCCCGCAGATGGGACTCCATATTCCGAGACGCGCTGCAGGTACGCCTCATGCCGGCCGGAGCCCGGCTTCACGGCAGTCACGGGCTTCTTGATCGTCTCCGGGTGTGAGTATGCTCTTTTTGAAAGCGACGCCAATCCATGCTGTTTTTCTATTGATTTAGAGGGTGCAAAAACGTCAGATTTAACATGAATGTCCCGAGCAATCGCGCGAGACTATGCCGAGAAGGCCAGGAATGAAAGTGACAGCCTTATCTGTTATGTTCACATTTATGTTCGCTTTAATCCTGTCGCCCACGCTGAGCGATGCGCGCTGTCGCACCGTGGGGGAAAGCGCCAGTCTCGGGACCGAAATGGGTACGTTCCCTTTGTACCCGGCGGAGCGCCTGGTGCAAATCGGCCAGCAACGCGATAACCCCGTTTTGATGTGGGTCGGGTACGTTATTGGGGTGCCGCTTTTTGTCCCGGCGGCGGCGACCGCCATACTCGGAGCCGGATCCGGTGCCCTCTCGCATCCTTGGACCAAGTGCATCCAGACCGAGGAGCAGCGCATGCCGGAGATCCAGGCAGTACGGGCGCTGACGAAGACTGGACCATGATCGCGTGGATTACGCCTCTGCAAAGAATTTACCCGCATTCGTAGGTCAAGATTAGGGTCTGGTCTTGCCTTGTGCATCCCCATCATGCGCTTCTCACTGGCCCGCTCTGGCGGCTATGGCTAAGCGGAAAAATAACGATCGAGTGAGGCCAGATCACCGCCGTAAGTTGTCTCGCAAGGCTTTTGGCCAGGGTCTGTGTGAATTACGGTTAAAAGGAGCGGAGGGGATCGCTCGGGTGTCCTTCTGCACATTGGTGGAAAAACGGATCGTCATGCTGCATAGCTTCGTCAAGAAGTCGGAAAAGACGCCTCTTTGGGATCGTGAGATCGCTGAGATGCGTATGAAGGAGGTCAAACGTGCGGACACATGATCAACTCGTCAAGAAACTCTACGTCGTCCTGGTGTGCGGACAGAGGTAGAGCGTATTGAACACGAAGAGTCCGCCCTGCTTGATGCCTTGCTGAAGGCACGTCAAGAAGCGGGGTTGACTCAAAGCCAGGTGGCTGCACGCATGGGGACACGAGATCCTGCCGTCGCTCGTCTGGAGCACGCCCTTGCGAGTGGAAAGCGCTCTCCATTAGACCTCTTGCATAACCTCATGGCGTCATGTCTCTGTTGTAGCAGGCCGCGATCAGAGTGAAGCGTAATCCGAAGCGTTTTCTGCGGTTTCGGTATCGGTCAGACACGATCTTGAAGC
>Ga0134128_10001038_pt1 | contig 37166 bp, 29 predicted proteins | sample KB31754_FD_96462 | JGI IMG/M metagenome (GOLD analysis project Ga0134128, IMG submission 96462) | Terrestrial soil microbial communities with excess Nitrogen fertilizer from Kellogg Biological Station, Michigan, USA - KB3-175-4 | ecosystem: Environmental > Terrestrial > Soil > Unclassified ...
TCTTCGGGAGAATCTTTGGGCAGCTTAAACGCGGCGAGAACGGCGTTGTAGGATTCGGCGTCGCGGTCAATGGCATTCGCAAGTTCCGAGGCGACAGTGCTCATGTCGGAAACAGCGCGGTCGAGCTGCTCGGCATAAGCAGCCTGCGATTTCTTTTTGCGCGACAGGCCTGCGACCATTCGCGCCAGGCTTGCGGCGAGCGCGCCTGCGAGCGCGGAAACAGAACCGCCGCCGGGCGTTGCCGTCGGCTCGGCTACCGCATCGAGAAATGGCCGAGCAAGCGCCGCGAGTTTGCCGGGGCCGGAATCGAGCGGTGCGCCGGAGAGAGCCGCGGCGAGACGATTCTCAAAAACTTGCGCGGGCGAGAAATTCTCGAATTGAAGATAAAATTCGGCGGTCATTTCGATCGCGCGCTTGGGAATCAGGCCGACGATTTCGCTGCCGATAATAGACGCTCCGTACCGCGCCGCTTCGCTGCGGACCATTTCAAACACGCGGTGCAGCGGCGTCTGCTCATAGTCGGTCATATTGATGGAGACTTGCGCGACGTGACGCGCGCGCAAATCAACGCCCATGGCTTTCACGTAACGCAAGCCGCCGTTTGAGAAGCGGATGGACTTGGCGATTTTCTTCGCGATGTCGACGTCGGGCGTGTCCAAATTTATGTTGTAAGCGATCAGGAATTTCCGCGCGCCGACAATCACAGCTCCGGCGGTGGGATGAAGGCGCGGCTCGCCAATATCAGGGGCGCGGTCGGGATTCTTCAGGACTTCTTCGCGAACACCCTCAAATTGCCCTTTGCGGACGTTTTCAAGATTGGTGCGTTCGGGGCGTGAAGCTGCGGCTTCATAGAAATAAACGGGGATTTGGTAGCGTTTCCAGATTTCCTGGCCGACTTGTTTTGCGAGTGCGACGCATTCTTCGATGGTGACGCCCTCGACGGGAATGAACGGGATGACATCCGTGGCGCCAAGGCGCGGATGCGCGCCCGAATGTTTGGTGAGGTCGATGAGTTCGAGAGCCTTGCCGATGCCGCGAAGCGCCGCTTCGGCGACGGGCTCGGGCTCGCCCGCAAGCGTGATGACGCAGCGATTGTGGTCGGCGTCGCTTTCGCGGTCGAGAATGTAGACGCCTTCGACGGCTTGCATCGCGGCGACGAGCGCGTCAATTTTGGCGGCGTCACGGCCTTCGGAGAAGTTGGGTACGCATTCGATGAGGCGTTTCATTCGAAAATGGTTTCCTCGTTATGAATTAACACTGTTCGATTTGTTTTGTTGTGAAATGCGGACACGAATCAAGCGCGGCCGGGGCCCTCCCGAGCGTAAACGATTTGACCGCGCTTCATGGTCAGCACGCAATGGTTCACGCCAAAATAATAGGGAATTTCGCGGTAATCATCCACATCGAACGCGGCGAGGTCGGCGAACTTGCCAACTTCGAGCGAGCCGATGCGATCGTGGCGTTTAAGCGAATACGCGGCGTTGATAGTGGCGGCGGAGATAGCTTCGGCTGGCGTCATGCGCATTTGAGCGCAAGCGAACGACAAAATCATGGGAACGGAAAGCGTGGGGCTGGTGCCGGGATTGAAATCGGTGGCGAGAGCGACGATGGCGCCGGCGTCGATGAGTTTGCGCGCGGGGCCGTAATGCGCGAGGCCGAGATGGAAGCAGCAGCCGGGAAGCAGCGTACAGGTGACGTTGGATTGCGCCAGCGCGCGGATGTCACGCGTGGATATTTTTTCGAGATGGTCAGCGCTGGCCGCGTGCATTTCTACGGCGAGTTGTGCCGCGCCGGTACGCGCGAGCTGTTCGGCGTGCAGGCGCAAGCCCAGGCCGCAGGCCCGTGCCGCAGTGAGAATTGTGCGCGCCTGCGCCACAGTAAATGCGCCGCGGTCGCAGAATACGTCGCAGAACTCCGCGAGATTCTCCTTCGCTACTTGAGGCAGCCATTCGCGACAGATCAACTCGACATAGGCGTCAGGCGTTTTACCTTTACGATTGCAATATTCGTGCGGAACCAGGTGCGCGCCGAGAAATGTGCGCACAATGTCGAGCGGCTGTTCGCGCTCCAGTTCGCGAAGGACGAGAAGAATCTTGCGCTCGCTTTCCCATGTCAGGCCGTAACCGGACTTGGCTTCGAGCGTGGTGGTTCCATGCGTGGCGAATTGTGCGAGATGCGCGAGCGCGCGACGCTTCAGATCTCCCGATGACGCCCCGCGAAGTCTGTGCGCACTGTTATGAATTCCTCCGCCGGCGTGGGCGATTTCCTCGTAACTGGCCCCGCCAATGCGCTGTTCGTACTCGGCTGCGCGGGAGGCAGGGAAAACGAGATGCGTATGCGAATCAACGAAGCCAGGCAGAACGACGCGCCCGCCGAGGTCAAGTTTACGCGCGTTGCGAGTTTCGCGGAGGCTTTCAATGCGGCCGCGCGCGTCGACCGCGGCGATGCGTCCGTCGCGAATCAGCAGCGCACCATCGCGAATGATGCCCAGATCGGCGAGCGCCTTTCCACGGCGCGGCGCAGTTCCGCGCAAAGTGAGAAGTTCAGCGCAGCCAGTGATGAGAATATCTTTTCGCCGAGGAAGCGCTGAGGTTTTCGTCACGCTGCCACGGTACTGAAAAGCACAGCAGGGCGCAAGCGTCGCGGCGTGGGAGCGTGAGATGGCGTCAAGAAATACCGAATGGCAAAAGCGGCGTATACTCGGACGCTAGTTTTGCGTTTAGGGCAAGCATAGTTCGCGCATGGAATCGGAGGCAGCAGATGCGGAACCGGGTGGCGATGGCGGGCGCGCTGGTAGTTAGTGCATTAGCGATCATTTTCCTGGCCACGGATATGCGAACGGTGGCGATGCAGGGCGGCGCGGCTGATATGGAGTTTGACGTGGTGATACGCAACGGGCACATCATCGACGGCACCGGCTCCCCATGGTATTCGGGTGATGTTGGAATACGCGACGGACGCATCGCGACGATTGGGAATTTATCGCACGCGCATGCCAAGCAGATGATCGACGCGGCGGGACGCGTAGTCGCGCCGGGATTCATTGACATGCTCGGCCAGTCGGAAATCACGATGCTGGTGGATCCGCATGTGCCGTCGAAAATATTTCAAGGGATCACGACGGAAATTACGGGCGAGGGGGATACGGTCGGGCCGCAGACGGACGCAACGCTCATGCAGCTGAAGCCCCAGTGCGACCACTATGGAATCACCTGTGATTGGCGTTCGTTCGGCGAATATTTTGCGCGGCTACAGAAACAGGGAATGGGAATCAATCTGGCAACGTATGTGGGCGCGACGCAGGTGCGGCGGGCGGTGATTGGCGACGACGACCGCGCTGCGACTCCTGAAGAGCTCGCGAAGATGAAGGAGTTGGTGGCGGAGGCGATGCGTGAAGGCGCGATGGGACTCTCGAGCGCGCTGGAATATCCACCAGCGCCGTATGCGTCGACCGAGGAGCTGATTGCCCTGGCCTCGGTGAGCGCGCAGTACGGAGGAATTTACGCGACGCACATGCGCAATGAAGGCGACGGCGAAATGGATGCGCTGCAGGAGACGGCGCGAATTGCGCGCGAGGCACACACGGCGGTGGAGATTTTTCACCTGAAAACCGGAGGGAAACCGAACTGGGGGAAAATGCCTCAAGTGGTGGCGTTCATCGACAAGGCAAGGAGCGAAGGACTGGACGTTGCGGCGGACACCTATGCGTATACGGCATGGGAAAACGGCTTGGCAGCGTACATCCCTCCGTGGGCGCACGATGGCGGCGACGCGAAAATGCTTGCGCGATTGCAAGATCCGGCTACGCGCGCGCGGATTCGCAAGGATATGGAAACGCCAACGAAAACATGGGACAACGAATGGCAGGAAGTCGCGGGGCCGCAGGGAATTCTGATCGCAACGGTCAACAATCCGGAGTTGATCGATTTGCAGGGAAAAACGATCGCGGATGTCGCGAAAATGTGGCATGAGGATACCATCCAGGCAATTTTCGATTTGCTGACCAAGGACAAAGCGCGCACCGATGTGGTGACGTTTGGAATGAGCGAGCCGGACGTCAAACTGGCGCTGAAGCAGCCGTGGGTTTCGGTTGATAACGATGCTTCGGGGACTTCGCCGACGGGGATTTTGGGAAAAGAGCACGATCATCCGCGAGCGTACGGGACTTTTCCACGGATCATCCGGAAATACGTGCGCGAGGAACATTTGCTGACGCTGCCGGACGCGATTCGGAAGTTTTCGGCGTTGGCGGCGCAACGGGAGCATTTGACGGATCGCGGCGTGTTGAAGAAAGGCATGTGGGCGGACTTGGTGGTGTTCGATCCGGCGAAAGTGCACGACGCGGCGACTTACGAGAAGCCGAATCAATTTTCGGTGGGAATGGATTACGTGCTGGTGAACGGCGTGCAGGTGATCGCGGATGGAAAAATGACGAATGAGCTGCCGGGCAAAGTTTTATACGGAGCAGGGTATAGGAGCAGTGGCGAGTGACGAGTGGCTAGTGGGGCGTGCGCTCTCGCGACAAGCGCTCTTGATTTTGCGCGCTTGAAAAAACTGAGAGGAGTTCCATAAAGGCGGGACGCTCTGTGCTCGAAAGGGTAGAATTGCGTCGAGGTGGTATGGCAATGCGAATGATTCGAATGTTTCCGGTAGTGCTTTTGATTCTGGGTTCGGCTTCGTGCGTGCGCGCGGCAGATCGACCTGCGGCTCGTCCTTCTGGTCGTTCTGTCCGTCGCTCAGATCATCCTCCTAGTCATCGTTCTGTTCATTCTCCTGTTCTGGCGCGGCGAGCGAGAGCGGAAAGCAGCGGGCTGGGCAGCGTGAGTTTCCCGATCTCGTGCGCGCCGGCGGTGCAATCCACATTCAACAAGGGCGTGGCGCTGCTGCACTCATTTCAATATCAGGAGGCGGAGCAGACGTTCACGGAAGTGGCGCAACAGGATCCGAAGTGCGCGATCGCGTACTGGGGAAAGGCGATGTCGCTGTATCACCAGCTGTGGGATTGGCCGGGAGCGGACACGTTGAAAGAGGGTCTGGAGGATATGAGGCAGGCGCAAAAGTTGCGCGCGCAGACGGATCGCGAGCGAATGTACATCGTGGCGGCGGGCGTATTTTTTCAAGATAACGCAAATTTGAGTCGCGCCACGCGGGTGAAAGCGTATTCGGATTGGATGGGGCGGGTTTTCACAAAGTATCCGGATGATGTGAATGCCGGTGCGTTGTATGCACTGTCTTTAATAACGCTGCAGGGCAAGAAGGCCGACGAGTTGGCGAATCGAAAGCAGGCGATCGATGTTTTGAATAAATTAATGGCCGTTGCGCCCGATAATCCCGGCGTCGTGCATTATCTGATTCACGCGTCGGATACGCCAGAGCTGGCTTCGCAGGGTTTGGCGGCGGCGCGGCGTTACGCGAAGATCGCGCCGGATTCATCGCATGCGCTGCACATGCCGTCGCACATTTTTGTGCGGCTGGGATTGTGGCGGGAGGCGATCGATTCGAACATTGCGGCGGCCGCGGCTGCGGCGAAAACGACGCAGGCGGGACAGGGCGATGCGAGTTACCAATTCCATGCGATGGATTTTTTGGACTACGCGTATCTGCAAAGCGGGCAGGTGGCGAAGGCTCGCGCGCTGGTCGACGAGCTGAAGAATGTGGCGGGAGCGAGCGCGGAAGATATCGCGGATAATCAAGCGAACTTCGCGGCACGCAATGCTTTTGAGTTGCACCAATGGAAAGAGGCTGCGGCGCTGGCTGTCCCGGACGTGAAGGGCGGCTGGCAGGACACGACGTATTTCGTGCGTGCCATTGGAGCAGCGCGCGGCGGCGATGTTGCGGGCGCTCAGGATAATCTGGCGAAATATAAGGAAGCAATAGCGGCGCAGAGAGGCAAAGTTTATGGCGTTTCGTCGAGCGCCTCAATCGGGCAGCAGGAAGCCGAGGCGTGGGTTGATTACGCCGAGGGGAAAAAGGCGGAAGCGGTGAAGTTGATGCGCGCAGCTGTGGTGGCGGAAGCGTCCGAAGGCGTGGACTCGCTCTCGACTCCGGCGCGCGAAATGCTAGGCGATTTGCTGATGGAGATGAAGAAGCCGCGAGAAGCGCTTGTCGAGTACAAAGCAGCGCTCGAGGAATCGCCGAACCGATTCGACGCGCTGTATGGAGCGGCACGAGCGGCGCAGCTTAGTGGGAGCGCGGAGACAGCACGGAAATATTACGCGAAGCTGGTCGAGATTTGCGGCGACGGCGCGGATCGTCCGGAACTGCAAGAAGCGCGAACGGAGCTCGCCAAGCAGTAGGACTTGCCGACAATTCTTCCGCGGAACTGGAACATGTCAGTTGATGTCGAGTTCCCCAGCGCCGACGTGAGCGTAAAGAAAGTATTTGCCCGCTGAGTTTTTGTTGGGAACAGTGTTGCTTCGAAACGAGCGGAAAAGCCCGCCTTTTGAAACTCCGTATGCGCTGGCCTCAAGGTCTCCCGTAGTAACGGAAGTTTTCACCGGTCCGTAGTCGTTAGCGTTTGGGAGGCTGATATCCATCTGGCCCGCGTGAATCTCGAGGTCCTTATTGCCGTCGACGTGATCGATATCGAGCTCGCCTGCAAACATCCGCACATAGAGATCGGACTGGCGCGGAATGTCGATGTCGATTTGGAAATTATTGGAAGGGCCGCCGGTGATGTCGAGGTCACCACGGTTGCCACGCTGCTTCAACTGAACGCGCACGTCGTTCAAGGCGTCGCGGCTGGGCACAGAGAAGCGAATCACGATTTTGTTTTCGTTGCTGCCGCTGATGCGGACGCCCGACGAGCGTATGTGCATGCGCAATTGGCCTCCGGCAGGGAAGGCAGTCTGGAAACGGTCTTGGCCGGTTTCGGAGATGACGTTGGGCTTCTGTGCGAAGGCGAGTGTCGGTGAAAGTAGCAGCAAGAGCGCGAAGGCGAGCCATCGCGATAAATGATGGCCGACGCGCAAGTTGATTTTCGATGGCATGAACGAACCTCCAGCTGGTTAGAGATACGAAGGCACGGGAGAAATGGTTCCGCCGATGCTTGCGGAGTTTTCCATTAAGCTTTGGCGGCGCGGCGAAGGAATTGCGGCGCGAAGACTTCCTCCGCAAATTGCTCGAGGGTGGTCGGCGTTGTGTTTTCGGCTGAACGCGTTTCTTGCGGATCGAGCAGACCCTGGTTCGCGCCGTTCCATAATTCAACCAACAGCGCCGCGGAACTTTTCGGCAACCCCATGCTTGCAAGCGCGGACTCGAGAAGCGGCAACGGCATTTGCACGTAGGCAAGATTTGGTTTGCCAATGGCACGTCCGATGATTCCGGCCGTTTCTTTCATGGTCACATCGCGGGGCCCCAGAAGCTCTTGAGTGGAATGCCCCGAAAAATCGAGCTTGCCGAGACGACCGGCCGCGTAGGTGACGATGTCTTTCGTGGCGACCGTCGGGAAGGGAGCATCCGCCGTGGAAGCGCCGGGAAGGACATTCATCATGCGAATGCCGTCGATGCTCATCAGGAGATTTTCCATGAACGTCGCGGGGCGCAGATGGAGAACGTTGAGGCCGGAGATGCTATTCAGTTTCTCCTCCATGTGGTGCAAGCCGAGCACAGGGCCGGTTTTCGCGGTGTTCTGCGCACCGATACTGGAGAGCGTAACCGCGAATTTGACGCCAGCATTGGAAACGGCCGAGGCGTAAGCGTCGCTGATGCGCTCCTGATAATCGCGAAAATCGTCGCGCTGCAAAGCCTGTGGGATCACGAGATACACAGCCGTAGCGCCGTCAAATGCACCTGCCATTTCGCCGGCGTTCTCAACGTTAGCGACGAAGAGTTCCGCGCCCTTCGAGGCGAAGTGCTCGAGTTTCGCGGCGTCGCGGCCAATGACGCGAATCTTTTCCCCTTTTGCCAGCAGCGATTCTGCCGCGGGAGTTCCTGTGTTTCCTGTGGCTCCTGTGATGACGATCATGAGCGCCTCCTGGCGAAATCAACTGAACGAAATCCGCAGGCCGTTTCAGGTTCGTTTATTGGCCTCGTGCAAGACAGCATTTTGCGCGCGCCCATGCTCACGGCGAATACGATGCGCGAACTGCCGCACGAAAACAAATTTAAGTACGAGAAAGACGACGGCCGCGGATTCGAGGGTCAATCCCCAGCGATGTGTCGCGGGATAAATCGAGATGCCTGCAACCAGTGTCGTCAGACAAAGAACAAGGGCAGCATTGCTCAACAAAAAGGCGCGGCGCGCGCCACGGGAAATATCCTGGCGGCGCGCGATGAGAATCGTCACGCCAATCGCGGCGACGACCGAAAGCGCGATAAGCCCAAGCAGACCGAATTGGATTCTAGTGTTCACCGAAATCTGATATGCCTACGCCATGGGGATCTTAACCTTGTGCTGCTTGGCGAAATCGATGGCCTCGGGATAGCCGGCGTCAACGTGGCGTGCGACGCCGATGCCGGGGTCATTTGTAAGGACGCGCTCGATGCGCGAGGCCATTTCCTTTGTGCCGTCGGCGACAGTGACTTGTCCGGCGTGAACGGCGTAGCCGATGCCGACGCCGCCGCCGTCGTGAATCGAGACCCAGCTTGCGCCGCTGGCGGTGTTGAGCATGGCGTTGAGCATGGGCCAGTCGGCGATGGCGTCAGAGCCGTCGCGCATGCTTTCCGTTTCGCGATAGGGCGAGGCGACCGAACCGCAGTCGAGATGATCGCGGCCGATGACGATGGGCGCTTTCAGTTCGCCGCGCGCGACCAGATCGTTGAGCGCAAGGCCGAATTTGTCGCGTTCGCCGTAACCCAGCCAGCAAATGCGCGCGGGTAGCCCTTGAAAATGGACGCGCTTCTGCGCGAGCTTGATCCAGCGGCAAAGCGATTCGTTGTGCGAGAACATTTCAAGGACGAGCTGGTCGGTGCGATGAATGTCTGACGGCTCGCCGGAAAGCGCGGCCCAGCGGAAGGGCCCGCGGCCTTCGCAAAAGAGCGGGCGAATGTAAGCGGGGACGAAGCCGGGAAAATCGTAAGCATTCTTGACGCCTTGCTCGAAGGCGAATGTGCGGATGTTGTTGCCATAGTCAAAAGTGATCGCGCCCATTTTTTGCAAGGCGAGCATGCCTTCGACGTGCGTGGCGATGGATTGCATGGCGCGTTGGCGATAAGACTCGGGATCACGTTGACGAAGCTCTTTGGCGTCTTCGAGGGAAAGGCCCTGCGGAATGTAGCCGCCGGTGGGGTCGTGCGCGCTGGTTTGGTCGGTGAGCAAGTCGGGAACGACGCCCCGCTTCGCAAGTTCGGGAATTAGATCGGCGCAGTTGCCGATGAGGCCGACGGAGGTCGCTTCGCGTTTGCGGACAGCATTTTTCAGAATGCGAAGAGCTTCGTCGAGATTGTTGACCATCACGTCGCAATAGCCGGTCTTCAGGCGCTTCTTGATTCTTTCCGGGTCGACTTCGATGCCGAGGAAAGCGGCGCCGTTGAGCGTGGCGGCAAGCGGTTGCGCGCCACCCATTCCGCCCATGCCTCCGGAGACAACGAGTTTTCCGGAGAGATCAGCGCCAGCGCCAAAATGTTTGCGCGCGGCGGCGGCGAAAGTTTCGTAAGTGCCCTGCAAAATTCCCTGCGTGCCGATGTAAATCCAGCTTCCGGCGGTCATCTGGCCGTACATGGTCAGGCCGGCGCGTTCGAGTTCGTTGAAATTCTTCCAGTCGTCCCAATGGCCGACCAGATTGGAATTGGCGATGATGACGCGCGGGGCGTATGAATGCGTGCGAAAAATGCCGACGGGCTTGCCGGATTGGACGAGGAGAGTTTCGTCGTTTTCAAGACTGCGAAGAGACTTTACGATGGCGTGGAAACAATCCCAGTTGCGGGCGGCCTTGCCGCGTCCGCCGTAGACGACGAGGTCTTCGGGGCGCTCGCCGACTTCAGGATCGAGATTGTTCATCAGCATGCGGAGAGCGGCTTCCTGTTGCCAGCCTTTGCAGGAAATTTTCGTTCCGCGCGGGGCGCGCTGCGGCGTATAGGCTGTGTGATTTTCTACGGCGAGCTTGGACATCGAGCCTCCCAAGGGAAAGGCTATCTTAGCGCGGGCAGTGGTCAGTGGCCAGTGGTCAGTCGCCCGATTTTCAGCGATGCTGCGTTACTGCGCGCATGGGGCGCTTGGTTTCCAATCGTTTGCCTTCGTCATCCAAGGTTGGTTGGCATCCTGGAGAACGAGCACGAGCGTGCGTTCTGGATGCGGGAGGGGAGTGAGCATCATAGGCACCCCTGCAGGCACAAGTCCTGTTTCTCCTGCGCGGATAAAAAACGTTTTGTCAGGAATCTGCATGCATTGGCCGCCGCTTACCACGTACCAGGCCTCTACGCCCGGATGGCGATGAACCGGGGTATGGCCGCCCGGCGCCGGCGCCAGTTTTATTGACTCCAGATAGCGAGCTTCATATTCTTTCGCTTCGAAGCGCGGCAGCGGACCTATCACAGCCACCTTCCTGCCGCTCGCGGGTTTCCAGTCCGCAGGGGCGATCTTGAACAGCCAGATTTTACTCAGAGAATTTACTACCGTTCCCGTCGAGCTTCCCTTGGCCCGTTCCGCCTCTTCCATCGTGGGATATGTATAAAGGTGCCAAAACAGCGGCCCTTTCGGCAGATTTTTCAAAGGCTCGATCGCGGTGATATAGCAACCTGCTTCTTGCCGCCGCTGACTCACGGGAATCGTGCACGAGAAAGGCGCATCGAGACGCACCGGGTCTCGAAATTGGGCCCTTGCGCTGGTTGGCATCAGTCCACAAATGAAGCCGAGAGCAAGTGACGCTAAGGCGAAATTCCTCTTATCTCTTTGTTTCACGCGGGCGTCTCCGGAAGCGCGCGAATCGTATCACAATTCGTGAATCAGACACTGCGAAGACCGGTGAGGTAATGGGTCAAGAAAATTTAAACCGACCCATCAGCGCCAGCGATTATGAGCCGTTGGCACAGCCTAATCGCCCGCCCACGAATGTCATTATTCAGAATGATTCGTGACAGGCGGTCTCTATTGCCATTCACCGTTGCGTCCGCAGCGTCGCTGGGCTAGAGTCGCAGCGGAATATGGACGCGCCGCAAAAATACCCCACATTAACAACACGATTTCTCGAGGCCATCGACACACTCCCCAATCCTCGCGCGCAGATGTATCGGACGGCGGAAGGATGGAAGGCGTATTCGTCGGCGGAGATGCTGCGGCGAGTTGCAGGGTTGGCGAAAGCGTTGATGGCGCTGGGCGTGAAAGCGGGAGATCACGTAGGGCTTTTTGCGCCGAATTCGCCGGAATGGCATGTAGCGGACCTCGCGATTCTGGGATTAGGCGCGGTGGATGTGCCGATTTACTACAACGAATCGCCGGAGCGGCTCGAATACATATGGAATGACGCAGGCGTGAAGGTGGCGTTTGTCTCCGGAGAAGCGCAGGCGCGGAAGGCAGCGGGCTCTCGCGCGAGAATTCCGACGCTCGAGAAGATTATTTGCGTGGATGCGCCGGAGGAATTGCGCGGGGAGTTTCTGGATTACGCAGCGCTGATTGCCGCGGCGAATGATGCGGATATTGCAGAGTACCGGCGCGCGGCGGCTGACGTGCAGCCGCAGCAATTGGCGACGCTGATTTATACGTCGGGGACAACGGGCGAACCGAAGGGCGTGATGCTGACGCATGCGAATCTGACGTCGAACGCCATCGACGCGACTTCGCAGGTCGGATATTTGCCCGGTGATGTGGAGCTTTCATTTTTGCCGCTGTCGCACGTCTACGAACGGATATTCGATTACACGTCGCTGTTCCACGGCGTCACGGTCGCGTACCTGGAGAAAATCGAGGATGCGGCGAAGGCGCTGATCGAAGTGCGTCCAACAATCGCGGCGGCAGTGCCGCGCGTGTTCGAGAAGACGTACGCGAATATCATAGAAAAAGGGCACCGGGAAGCAGGCCTGAAGCGGAAAATATTCGATTGGGCGTTGCGCGTGGCAGAGCAAGCAGTGCCGTGGCGCGCGTATGGAAGGGACGTGCCAACAGGAGTGAAATTGCGTTGGGCGATTGCCGATAGGCTGGTGTATTCGAAAATCCGCGCGGGGATTGGCGGGCGCATGAGGGTGTTTTATTCCGGCGGCGCGCCCCTGGCGGTCGAGTTGGCGGAGTTTTTCTGGTCGGTGGGTGTGCCGATCTATCAAGGATATGGGCTCACGGAATCGTCGCCTGTGATTTCGACGAATGCGCCGGGGGAAAATAAAGTCGGCACGGTAGGGCGGCCGATTCGGAACTGCGAAGTGAAAATTGCAGAGGACGGCGAAATTCTGGCGCGGGGCCCGAACATCATGCAGGGCTACTATCGCAAACCGGAAGCGACGCGGGAGGCGCTGACTTCGGATGGATGGCTGCGCACGGGCGACATCGGGCATTTGGACGCGGAAGGCTATCTGGTGATTACGGACCGGAAGAAGGAATTGCTGAAGACGGCGGCGGGGAAGTTCGTGGCGCCCGCGCCGATTGAAATCAAATTGCGGACAAGTCCTTACATTACGAACGCGATGGTGGTGGGCGATAGGAGAAAATTCGTTTCGGCGTTGATTGTGCCGAATCAGACGGCCATTGCGGCGAAAGCGCTGGCGGAGGGGATTGCATTGGGCGGAGAGAAAATTTCCAACGACGCTTGGGCGCGGGAATTGATTGCCCGCGAAATCGAGAGGCTGACAGAGAATCTGGCGCAGTATGAGAAGCCGAAAAGGTTTGCGTTGATCGAAACGGATTTCACGGTTGCGGGTGGCGAGTTGACGCACGCGCTGAAACTGAAACGGCGAGTGGTGTTGCAGCGGTATGGCGATGCGATTGAGCAGTTGTATGCGGATGTGGAGGAGCCCAGGCCGCAGACGAGGGCGTGAGAGGCAAAAGCAGAAAAGCGAAAGGCCGTCGCGCGGTCGCGCGGCGCGGGCCGACAATAGTCGGTCCCCTGCGAGAGAAGAAAAGCGAGAAACTAAGGCAAGAGCTTGTGGTGATTTCGCACGTTAGGGCGCGCGCTGGTAGAATGATGGCAGGGAGTTAAGACATGGAAGACCAACTGGTGATTGCGGGGCGGGCGTTCCGTTCGCGTCTGATTGTGGGGACGGGAAAATATCGTTCGCTGCCGGAGATGGCGCGAGCGCACGAAGCCTCGGGCGCGGAGATGGTAACCGTCGCCGTGCGGCGCGTGAATTTGACGGATCGCACCAAGGAATCGCTGCTCGATTACATTGATCGCACGAAGATGTTCATTTTGCCGAATACGGCGGGATGCTATTCGGCGGATGAGGCGATTCGGACGGCGCGATTGGGGCGCGAAGCGGGACTCTCGGAATGGGTGAAGCTCGAAGTGATTGGCGACGAGCAAACTCTTTTTCCGGAGACGGAGGAGTTGGTCCGCGCAACAAAAGCGCTGGTAAGAGAAGGCTTCATTGTGCTGCCATACACGAATGACGATTTGATTGTCGCGCGAAAATTGGTGGATGCGGGAGCGGCGGCGGTGATGCCGTTGGGCGCGCCGATTGGGTCGGGGATGGGGATCCAGAATTTGGCGAATTTGCGGATTTTGCGCGAGCGAATTACGGAAGTGCCGTTGATTATCGACGCGGGCGTGGGCACCGCTTCGGACGCGGCGATTGCGATGGAGTTGGGCGCGGATGGCGTGTTGATGAACACGGCGATTGCGGGCGCGCAGGATGCCGTGCTGATGGCGGAGGCGATGCGCGCGGCGGTCGAGGCGGGACGCAAGGCGTTTCTCGCGGGGCGGATTGAGAAGAAACTTTACGCGACGGCGTCGAGCCCGGTGGCGGGCGTCGTGCGATAGGCTCACGTTCCGGACGAAAGCCTTGAATTTCTCCACAGGCATCTCATAAAACTTGATTTGCGCTGTGTCCTCAGCGATGCTTTCCCGCGGTGAGCCTGCCGGTAAAACAGCGAATCGCTTACATTGACTGGATGCGCGGACTGGCGTGCGTGCTGATGTTTCAGACGCATTGCTACGACTCGTGGCTGGGGCCGGCGGCGCGAAAGAGCAGCTTTTTTGGGTGGTCGCAACTGGGCGGGACTTTGCCCGCGCCTCTGTTTCTGTTCCTTGCAGGGATTTCATTTTCGCTGGTTACGGACCGAATGCGGCAGAAGAACGCGTCGGCGAACGAAATCGCGGCGACAACGATTCGGCGCGGGGCAGAGATTCTCGGGCTTGGGTTGCTGTTTCGCGTGCAGGAATTCGCGCTGGGCTATCCGTGGTCGCCGTGGACGGATCTGTTGCGCGTCGATATCCTGAACACGATTGGCGTGTCGATGATGCTGATGGGCGTTGTGTGCCGGTTCGCGCGACGGCGGCCAACGAACGCAATGCTCGCAACGGCAGTGGCGGCGGGAATCGCGCTGGCGACTCCACCGCTGTGGACGATGTGGCAACCGCGATGGCTGCCGTGGCCAGTTGAGTCATACATTAACGGCGTTCACAATCTGGGAACGCCGCAGCACTGGCTTTTCCCCATTTTTCCATGGGCGGCGTTTGCGTTCGCGGGACTCGCTGCAGGGTTTTTTCTGCTGAGCGACTGGGCTCGCGCAAAACAGGCGCAAGCAGTTTTCATTTTGGGTGGCGCCGGCGTGATTTGCGGTGCGCTCGGCTTGTGGTTCGACTCGCTGCCCGTGCATATGTACGCCGTTTATGACTTCTGGCACACAAGTCCGAACTTTCTGCTGATTCGCGTTGGCGTGGTGATGCTGATTGTGCCGCTGGTCTACGCATGGTGCCGATGGGGAGTCGCGCAGTGGGGATTCAGTCCAATTATCAAGATAGGACAGGCGTCGCTGCTCGTTTATTGGGTGCACATCGAATTTGTCTATGGACGATTTTCGATTTTGACGAAACGGGGAGAAAGCATCGCGATGGCTTCACTGGGTTTGCTGATTATCTTTGTGGCGATGACGCTGCTGGCGACGGCGCGAATTTACACGAAAGGCCGGGGCGGCGAAATCCTCGCGCGATTGCGGCAAACGCTTCGGTCGGCGTCGGAGCGTGGTTGATCGTTGAAAGTGGAGTGTCGGAAGGCCGGCAGGGGAAACGCCGTTGCTCCGGAGACACCGCAAAGGCGCAGAGAACGCGGGGGAAAATGCGAAAAGAGGGAACAATAAGCGGCGCGTTACTTTTTTGGATTCGGAGTGGCGCTTGGCGATTGTGGAGCGCGGCTGTTTGGAGAATCGGGGATTTGGAAAATCATTTCGCCCGGGCGGGCGAGACCCATGCGGTCGCGCGCGATCTTTTCGATGGCGGCGGGATCCGTTCTAAGGCTGTGAATGCGCTGTTGAAGTTCCTGGTTTTCCTGGTCGAGCTGCTGGATTTGCGCCTGCACCGCTTGAATCTGGATTTTTGAGCGGCGCATGGCGACCAATCCGTGGGTGCCGAAGACGTCCTGAAGCAGCAGCAAGAAAAATGCGAGTGCAAAAAAGTAGCGCGCGTTGCGGCGAAAGAAGGGCTGCGACTGGTCGTCGATTTGCTCACTAATATCGGTGTCAACGTTTTTATTCATGCGGTGACCCACTTACGAGCCTCCTCGGCGATTTGCTTCGATCTTTCTGGCGTTTCCGCTTCGGCATAAACGCGAACGAGCGGCTCGGTTCCAGACGGGCGCATTAAAACCCAGGATTCGTCCTCCAAAAGCAATTGCAGTCCATCAATGCGATCCGTGTGCTTCACGCGCTTGCCCGCAAATTCCGAAGGCGCTTTCTTGAACTTCGCCGCCAACCCCTTGATCACCTCGGGCGAGAGGTGAAGATTCACGCGAACGGGCCAGTAGGCGCGGCCGACGCGACGAAATAAATCCTTCAGCTGTTCCGCAAGCGATGCGCGGCGAGCCGCAATCATTTCCGCCACAAGGAGGCACGCAAGAATTCCATCTTTCTCCGGAACGTGGCCGCGAATGGTCATACCCGCGCTTTCTTCGCCGCCGAGCGCAATCTTATCCTGTTCGAGATACGGGCCAATATACTTAAATCCGACAGGTGTTTCGAAAACAGGCACATGGTGATGCTTGGCGATAGCGTCAAGAAGATGTGTGGTGGCGACGCTGCGGGCGACGCCGAGCTTCCATTTGCGCGACTGGAGCAGATAGTCGAAGACGAGCGCGAGAATATGATTGGGCGAGATGAAAGCGCCGTCGCGGTCGAGAATGCCAAAGCGATCCGCGTCGCCGTCGGTGGCAATGCCGGCGCTCGCTTTCGTCTCGTGGAGGGCATTCACGAGGGGTTTGAGATTTTCCTCGGATGGATCGGGGCCGGAGCCGTCGAAGAGAACGTCGCGCTCGGTGCGAATGGCGTGGACTTGAATGCCATGCTGCCCGAGGAGGGCGTCGAGCCAGCCGGCGCCGCATCCGTGCAATGCGTCGTAGGCGAAGGATAATTTTGAGGAGGCGATGACGTCGAAACGCACGAGTTCCGCGAGACGCTTGAAATAAGGTCCGCGCAGGTCGACCATGTCGAAGTTCGGCTGTTCGGTTTTTTCGTCAGTCTCAGGCGGATGCTTGATTAATTTGGCTATGCGTTTCTCGATGTCTTTCGTGACTTCGGGGAGCGCGGGCGCGCCGTCAGGTCCCGAGAATTTTAAGCCATTGTACGCCGCGGGATTGTGGCTGGCGGTGATGTTGATCGCACCCTGAGTTTTGCGGCGGCGTATTTCAAAAGCAATTGCAGGCGTGGGAGTTTTGCCGCAGAAAAGCACGGGGCAGCCGTCATTGACTAAAACGGTGGCGGCGGCGCAGGCGAATTCAGGAGAAAAAAAACGCGTATCGTGGCCCACGAGGAGCGTGGGATTCTTTGAGAGGCTGAGAACGTGAGCGGCTATGGCGGCGGATGCGACGCGCACGCCGTCAAAGGTGAAATCGTCGGCGATGATGCCTCGCCAACCGGAAGTTCCGAAATGGATGGGGTTGCTCGTCATGCGCACAACATTGTATCTTGCCGCGCGACAATCGAACATTGGGAAAACCGTGTAGAACGGGAAATAATTGTTGGCAGATTTCGCAGTTTATCGAACGTTGTCATTCCGGCGAGCAACCCCGAGAAGGAACCGGCATTCTCCTTTGGGGCTTTGTAAACTGCGCTCTATCGCGCCCGCAGAGATGGCAACCTAAAGCACTTTTTTCAATAAGCGGTTAGAAGGGGCGCCGTATGACGGACAAAGTTGTCGTGATGGTGACGTGCAGGTCGCGAGCGGAGGCGGGCAAAATTGCGCGCGCGGTGGTGGAGGCGCGTCTGACGGCGTGCGCGAATGTGCTGGGCAGTCCGGTGCAGTCGATTTACCGGTGGAGAGGCAAAGTGGAGACGGCAAACGAGGTGTTGGTGGTGATTAAGAGCACGCGGAAACGATTTGCAGCACTGGAACGGGAGATTCGGAGACTGCACAGTTATGACACGCCGGAAATCATAGCAGTCCCGATTGCGGCAGGATCGAAGGCGTATCTGGAATGGATCGAAGAATCAGCGGAATGAAGAGAATTAGCTTCCGAGGTTATAAACTATTGTGAGGAGAGTCTCGACGGGAACAGGGGTACCGTGGCAGGTCTCTGGTGTGTATTGCCATTGCTCCAGAGCCGTGACGGCGGAATTGGCCAGACCAATGTCGGGTGCGCTGAGAACTCTGAGATTGTACAGCCGTCCGTCAAGGCCAATCACGCAATAGACGAAGACCTTGCCTTGTATGTGGCCGAATTTTTCATTAACTGGGTAGATGGGAAAAACTCGCTGCCTAATCTTCGGCAGCGAATCCGGATCGTCGCAGGAAGGCCAAGCGGTCGCGTCGGCGGGGAACTGAAAATCGCCTGGATCTGCGCTCCCCAGAGGTGATATTGAATTCACAATCAACGTGATCGGCGCGGCCGAGCTGTCGTCAATACGAATGTTCCCCGGAAAGAGCTTTCCGCTGAACGGGATGAATTTGGAGAATTCGTTGCCGCCTCTTTTCAGAAGCGTTCCGTCGCTGGGATCGAAGCAATAATCGGGCTCGTATTCCGGTACTTTCAATGTCAGCGTCACGCAGTCGGCCTTCATTTTTTCGATTTTCGCTTGATGCAATTTGACGCTCTTCAGATCGTTCATAGCTTCGGGTCTCGCCCAAACGTGGAGCTCTTTCAGGAAGTCCAGTCCCTGGTCTAACTCCAAGACAGGTTGAACTTCGTAGGAAGTGGTGCGTGATTGCCAATATTGATTCTTCCCGCCGACGCGGACGCGGGTGTAATTCAAGAAATGAACCTCCTCGCGCCATTTTTCTGGCGAGGCCCACTTCAGAAGGTACGTGCCCGTAACATGCTTTCGGCCCCTCTGAAGGGCGGTGACCGTGCCGCGCAGCTCAAAGGGCGGCGATCCCGGCGCGCGCAAGTCACTCAGAGCGAGCGCCTTTGCAAACATCGCTGTCGCCTGGGCGCGCGCCGCTGCGTCTTTGCCGGATTGGGCGCTCGCTGAAGGCGCGAAGGGCAAAGCGAGAACCGATAGCGTGGCCAGTACAAAAGAACTGTACCTGCCAACGCGGCACGCTCTGGGAAGGTCGCGCATTAGATCTTGGAGAGGGCGTGGTCGAGGTCGGCGATTAGGTCTTCGACATCTTCGATGCCGACGGAGAGGCGGATCAACCCGTCGGCGATGCCGATTTGCTGGCGAACGTCGGCGGGGATGGAAGCGTGGGTCATGGACGCGGGATGCGAGATGAGGGTCTCGACGCCGCCGAGGCTTTCGGCGAGGGAGCAGAGCTTCACATGATTGAGCAAGTTGCGTGCCGAATCTAGGCTGCCAACGTCGAAAGAGAGCATGGCGCCGAAGCCGCGCTGCTGTTTTTTGGCGATGGCGTGCTGAGGATGCGAAGCGAGGCCAGGATAGATGACGCGTTTCACTTTGGGATGGGATTCAAGGAACTCGGCGATGGCCATGCCGTTTGAATTGTGGCGGTCCATGCGCACGGCTAACGTCTTAATTCCACGCGACACGAGGAAGCAATCCATCGGAGCAAGTCCCGCGCCCGCGGAGCGCTGAAGAAAATAGATCTTCTCGGCGTCTTCCTGGCGCGCGAGGATCGCGGCGCCGGCAATGCAATCGCTGTGGCCGTTGAGGTACTTGGTCATGGAATGGACGACGATATGCGCGCCGAGAGCGAGCGGCTGCTGGAGATAAGGGCTAAGGAAAGTGTTGTCCACTACCATTGTAAGATTCTTCTCGCGAGCGAGTGCGGCGACGGCGGCGAGATCGGTGACAATCATCGTGGGATTCGTCGGCGTCTCGACGTAAATCATTTTGGTGGACGGGCGGAGGGCTTTCTGGACTTGCTCCAGACAAGAAGTGTCAATAAAACTGAATTCCATGCCGAGCTGGACGAGGAATTGCGTGGTGAGGCGGTAGACGCCGCCATAAACCGCGCGCGAAAGAATGGCGTGGTCGCCGGGCCGGAGCAAACGAAAGACCGAATCGATGGCCGCCATGCCGGAAGTGAAAACGTACGCGGCGACTCCACCTTCGAGTTTGGCGACGGTGCGTTCGAGCGCTTTGCGATTCGGGTGGTTCGTGCGCGCGTAGTCGAAACCTTTGTTCTTGCCGAGCGCTTCCTGCACGTAAGTCGAGGTTTGATAGATCGGAGCCACGATGGAGCCAGTGGAGGGATCGGGTTCCTGGCCCACATGAATCGCATCGGTTGAAAATCCCATCGTGAATCCTCCCTAAGGCCTTAACGCTTGCAGGCAAACACGTGCAGCGCGGCACGACTGCCGACTGAAGGTATCGCAGAGGTGTTCCGCAGTCAAATGGAGCTGGAGTTGCCGGCCGGGAGTTCAGAACGTTGGCGGACTAAAGGCATCGCACGTTGGGTTCTGAAGCATCGAAATTAAAAACTCTGGGTGGTAGAATGCGGGTGAGGGGAGTGTCACCAAAAGTGTTCACAAGGATCTTCCCAAAAATGTTGGCCGGACTGGCCGTGGTAGTGCTTGCCGGCGCCATGCTCGGTTGGACGCCGGCGAAGAGCGCAGCCGCGAAGCCGGATAAAGAGAATCCGGTGAGCGCGTTACAGATTGTCGTGACCGGCGGCGACACGGGCAAGCCAGTAGATAACGCCAGCGTGTATGTTCGCTACGAAGAATCCCGATTTCTTCGCCATCCCAGGAAGATTGAATTGGACTTGAAGACCGATCTGGCGGGAATCGCAAAGGTGAAAGATGTTCCGCGCATGAAAATAATGATTCAAGTCGTTAAAGATGGCTGGAGCCCGTTTGGACAGTACTACGTGCTCGATAAAGAAGAAGAGACGATCAAGATTCATTTGAAACCGCCAGCGCATTGGTACTGAAATTGCCACCCAGGTGCATTTGCCCGCGAACTTTTGTCAGTCCGCTTCCCGATTTACCGCCCGAAGCGATACGCCCGAAGCGATACAGTAATCACCTTAAATTTGAATGGGGAAATGCCCTAGTTTGGTGCAAAGAGCATTAGACGCTTTAATCGTGCGCGATTACGAGAGAATCATGGAATTTTTCCACAAGGTTTTCAACACAACTGTTGAAAACTTTTTGTCGCCGCGATTTTTCTCCGGGCCAGGTCCTTTGCGTTTAAATCCGATGGGAGCGCGAATGCAGAATCCTTACGCCCGATTGGGAATTGCAAGGCCGGGATGAGTTTTTCTCGTCATGATATGATGCCGGCACGTAACGATCATGTTTCTCCATGAAACGGCTCATCGTCAATGCGGACGACTTTGGTTACACGCGCGGAGTGAACGCGGGAATCGTGCGAGGGTTTCGCGACGGGATTGTGACAAGCACGACCATCATGGCCAATGGCGATGCGTTCGAAGATGCCGTGAAGTGCGCGCAAGCCAATCCTAAACTGGGGGTTGGATGCCATCTGGTGCTGGTCGGCGGAAAATGTATCGCGTCTGCGAAGCACGTGAGCTCTCTCGTCGGTTCGGAAGGGCGCTTGCCGGCGTCGCTACCGGCGCTTCTCTCGAGGCTATCCACAGGTTCAGTGCGGCGGCAAGCAATCGAAGCGGAGCTTCGGGCGCAGGTGGAGCGTGTGATCGCGTCTGGATTGCGCCCGACACACTTTGATTCCCACAAACATACGCACGCGCACCCAAGGGTGATGGAAGTAGTAGTACGAGTGGCCGAGGAATTCAAGGTCACGCGAATTCGAAAGCCATTCGAGGACAGCAGGGCATTGCTGTGGCCCAGATTCCGGGGAGGTGTAAGCTCATGGAAACAACGCGCGACGGCATTGATTGCTGGAATTAAGGCGTCAGGCTTCCAAAAGCTGGCCAGTTCGCATGGGATTCGCACTCCGGACCATTTTATGGGCGTTGCGGCAACGGGAAGGTTGAATCGCGGCGCAATTCTGGCCATGATAGGGGCGATGCATGACGGCGTAACGGAACTGATGTGCCATCCGGGACAATACGACGAGGAGTTGGAGAAATCCCCCACGCGGCTGAAACGGCAGCGCGAGGCGGAATTGGAAGGGCTGACTGATCCAGATGTTCGGTGGGCAATACGTGAGCATAACGTATGCCTGATGAATTTCCAGGGGTTAGACTGAAACAATGGGTGACGCTGAAACCGGTGTGCCGACGTATTCGATCGTGATTCCTGTGTTGAACGAAGAAGGCTCGCTGCGCGAGCTGCACAGGCAGCTCTCCGAGGTGATGAAGGGAAGATTTGAGTCTGTGGAGTTTGTATTTGTCGATGACCACAGTTTGGATGCGACGCCGGACATCCTCGCAGAACTTGCGGATGAAGATCACCGGGTGGTTTCGCTGAGGCTGAAGCGGAAATACGGGCAGACCGTGGCGTTGGCAGCCGGCTTTGATCATGCAAACGGGGACATTATTATATCGATGGACGGAGATCTGCAGCACGATCCCGCCGACATCCCGGCGATGATCGAAGCGCTGGAGGCGACCGATTCGGATATCGTCAGCGGATGGCGCCAGAAGCGTGTGGATAACTTTTTTTTTCGGCGAATACCTTCCAGAGTGGCCAACTGGCTGATGGCGAAGCTCTCGGGAGTGAACATTCATGACTTTGGCACGACGTTCAAGGTCTACCGGCGAGAGACGATTAAAGACGTGCGTCTCTACGGCGAACTGCATCGATTTATTCCGGCACTGGCGTCCTTAAACGGCGCGAAAGTGATTGAAATACCCATACGCAATGTGCCGCGACCCCAGGGAAAATCGCATTACGGGATTTCGCGCACATCGCGCGTCTTCTTCGACTTAATCACAATTCGTTTCCTCCTCCGGTATATGCTGCGGCCCCTGCACTTCTTTGGGCCGGCGGGGATGATCAGTTTCCTGGCGGGCGGCGGAATTCTGGGATTTCTGTTTCTGGATAAGCTGTTCACAGGCGGAGACATATTCGTTCAGCACGGGCCGCTGCTGATTCTGGGGATGCTTCTGTCGCTTTTCGGGCTTCAATTCCTGGCGACCGGGCTGGTTGGCGAGTTGATGATGCGGAATTACTTCGAAGCGCACCAGAAGCCGGTCTACCGGTTCGAACGAATCACGAATTCACCGCGAATGACGGACGCGCGCCGCTGAGCGTCACAATTGCGCCTCCGCCAGGAATCTGATAACAATAGACTATCGATTGCAGTAAAGACGAACGCAGGCGCGGTGCGGGCCGGGCAGTTTGGACGCGCATCAGGCTTTCGCTTCGGCAAATTTGGGCTGCATCGGAGACCCCATGGACAAGAGAAGGATCATCTCGCAGGGAAGTCGGCGGAGTTTTGGACCCGCCATCGTCGCGGCATTCCTCGTCACGGCCGTTTGCGCCCTGGCTTGGGCGGGAGGAGATCCGTGGAAGACAAAGCCTTTCGAGCAGTGGAACGAAAATGATATTAGGCAAATTCTGCACGATTCCCCCTGGGCCAAGGTCGAATATGTTCCCGTGGAATGGAAAGCAGGGGGCGGCGGCAAGTCAGAGATGGGACGCGCGCCGGAGGGAACCGTGTCCGCAGCCCAGGGACCTGCGGGTGGCGCTACAAATGTGGGCCAGCAGGCAATGGGAACGCCAGCAGGACAAGCCGCTTTTTATCTGCGCTGGAATTCGTCCCGCACGACGCGGGAAGCACTGGTTCGCGACGGCGTCTTAAGCGGGCAGATCAAGCAGGATGAGGTGGCCAAGTACTTAAGCGCGCCGATCGCCAACTACGAGGTGGTCGTTGTCGGACCGGACATGTCGCCATTCGGAAGCATTAGCGAGGATGATTTGAAAGCAAAATCCTATCTGCGCGGAAAACAGTCGAAAGTGAAAGTGAATGCCACCAGCGTGCAGATTAGCCGGAGCGCGGACGGTCGCCAGGTAGCAGCCGTGATGTTTTCGTTTCCGCGGAAAACGGCGGACGGCAAAGACGTCGCCGCGCCTGACGAGAAGGGACTGCAGTTCAGCTGCAACATAAAGGATTTGGATTTGAGTACAACGTTCGATCCACGGAAAATGGCGGATAGCAAAGGCCCCGATTTTTAGAATTGCCATGGCGCTGGAGGAGTTCTCGTCTTACGAAATGGTCGCCGACGCGAAAGGCAAGCTTAGGGCGCTCGCCACTGGCGGGCGCCCTCTTTTATTGAATGAGAGCCATTGCGAATTTTTCTGATGGCTCTGCTGGAAGGGGAAATGGATGAGTGTCCCGGAAGATAAGTTCTTTCGAGCGCGAATCACGCATCGCGCCGACATTGCCGCGGATTTGTGGATTATCCGCGTTGAGCCCAGCGGCGAATTCCGATTTCAGCCCGGACAATATGCGACGCTTGGCGTTCAAGGAGCCGGGAAACTGATCGAGAGGGCGTACTCCATCGTGTCGGCGCCGCACGAGAGGGAACTGGAGATTTTCATCGAACTCGTTCCGCAAGGCGAGCTCACTCCTTTGCTGTACTCGTTGCAAACGGGCGCGGAACTGACGATGCGGAAGATTCCGAAAGGGCGCTTCACTTTGGATACCAAGAGCGGGCGGAAGAATCACCTGTTGCTCAGCACCGTCACGGGGATAGCGCCGTTTGTAAGTTACATCCGGGCGCTCGGCAAAGACTCGCGCGAAAATAAATGTGACGGCGGGCACCAGTTATACGTGATCAATGCGGCGAGCCGTTCGTGGGAGTTCGGTTATCGCGAGGAATTCGAAAAGGCCGCTGCGGAATTTCCGTGGCTCACGTATGTGGCTACGATTAGCCGTCCCTGGGAAGAAACGGCGCCATGGAAGGGCGAAACGGGACGCGTCGAGGATTTGATTCGCAAATACGCGGATGCCTGGGGCCTCGACGGGGCAAATACTTCGGCGTATCTCTGCGGGCATCCGCAGATGATCGACAACAGCAAGGGGATTTTGCAGCGCCGGGGATTCCCGAAGGAATCAGTGCGCGAAGAAGTCTACTGGATACCGGCCAAAGAACCGCACGCTTAGCAACCCACAATGGTCCTTGCCTTTGTGGCAGATCGTCCACGCGCCCAAGCTGCGCGAATCAGATCGGGCCACCGGCGGCGGCGATTTCGTCGATGGCGCTTTGCATGGCGTGCAGGGGCACGGAAACGTGGACCGTTTCATCCGGATCATCCACGTCAACAACGATCGATCCGCCGCTTTTCACTACGCTCGCGTGTTCACCGGGATCGGTGACGTCGACCAACGGGCCGTCGGGACAATCGGCGAGGCCGGAGATGGCGGCGTCAATCACCGGCAGGTAGCGGCGCAGATCCGCCGACCCCTCAGCCAGATAGTGATTGGGCACGAACTTCAAAGTCACAGGCACAATCATCGCCGGCACCACGAACGAGATGTGCGTGCCATTGGTCTGTTTCTCGTGAACCTTGACGTCGATAAATCCTTCGCTGGAGACAACCGCGCCCGCCACGAGCGCGGTGCCCAGGAATCCCAATCCAATTTTTCCCAACAGCAGCATAATGAATTCTCCTCTGCGTTTCGCACTGTAACCGCGACTGAGTTAGTCGGATGTGTTGCGTGAGTCGATCCACACGCGCACGGTTTGGCTGTTGTCTGTGACCGTCACCAGCGTTGTGTCGCCGGCCTTTTCCAGGGCTTGAATTGCAGCTTCGACATTGAGCTGCTTGTCGCCGCTCGATGCCAGGGCCTGCGCCACTTCCCAGGGGATTGTAACGTCCACCTTTTCTTTGCCCTCTTTATCAATCACGTGAACGATCATTTTGCCGTTGGATTTGGCGACGCGAACGTCCGTGTCCGGCTCCTGAACCGTGACGAATTCGCCGTCCGGTGCGGACTTGACCGCATCGAAGAGCATTTTCAGGTCGACGCCATTCGCGTGAAAATTTCCGAGCTCAACTTTGCCGTCGCGAAGTTGACCCTGATTGATGGCCGGGATCACTTTTTCTGCGAGCGAAAGGGGAATGTTGACGCGGACGTGTTCGCGTCCCGCCGGATCGTCGACTTTCACGTGGAGGTAACGTTCAGGAGCGGCCAGAGCGACGCTTCCCATGCAAAAGACCGCCAGAACAGCAAGAATGGTTTTCATCGTTGAGCGCCTCCTTGGGCGTTCAGCGATAGTTACGTATGACGGTCCGGAAAAGTTCCCCAGTTTTCGAGTCAAGAGGAACTAGTCGCGCTGGGGCTTGAAGTACAGGACCGAGAGAGGTGGGAGCTTGATTTTGATGGAATGCTCGCGGCCGCTCCAGGCGATGGGTTCAGCGCGCACGCCGCCTATGTTGCCTGCATCGCCGCCGGAATAATGGGCGGAGTCGGTGTTGAGAATCTCACGATAAAAACCGGGCTCTGGGACGCCGAGACGGTAGTCTTCGCGCGCGACGGGAGTGAAGTTGCAAACCACGGCGAGGAAATCTTCCGCGCGGCGGCCGCGGCGAAGGAACGCGAGAACACTGGCGTCCGCATCGTGAACTTCCAGCCATTCGAAACCCTGCCACTCGAATTCCACGTCGTGCAGCGCGGGCTCTTTGGCGTATAGGTGATTCAAATCCTTGACGAGTCGCTGAATGCCCTGGTGCGGAGCGTATTGCAGCAGATGCCAGTCGATGCTTGTGTTTTCCCACCACTCATTCCACTGCGCGATTTCGGAGCCCATGAAAAGAAGCTTCTTGCCCGGATGCGCGTAAAAGTAGCCGTAGAGGAGGCGCAGATTCGCGAATTTGTGCATGTCGTCGCCGGGCATTTTGGCAATCAGCGAATGTTTGCCGTGGACGACCTCGTCATGCGAGAGAGGAAGAATGAAATTTTCGTTGAAGGCGTAGAGCATGGAGAACGTCAACTCGCCGTGGTGGAACTTGCGATGAATCGGATCGAGGGCGAAGTAGCGAAGCGTGTCGTTCATCCAGCCCATGTTCCACTTGAGATCGAAGCCGAGTCCGCCCGCATAAGTGGGCCGCGAGACGGAAGGCCATGAAGTGGATTCCTCGGCGATCATCAGCGTGCCGGGCTGGCGCGTGTGAACGACTTCGTTCAGCCGTTTGAGAAACGCAATCGCTTCCAGATTTTCGCGGCCGCCGAATTGATTTGGCAGCCATTCGCCCTGACGGCGCGAATAGTCCAGATAGAGCATGGAGGCGACAGCGTCCACGCGCAGGCCGTCGATGTGATACTTGTCGAGCCAGAAGAGCGCGTTCGAAAGCAGGAAATTTTGTACTTCATTGCGGCCGTAATTAAAGATCAGCGTTCCCCAGTCGGGATGAGCGCCGCGACGCGGGTCCGCGTGCTCGTAAAGATGTGTCCCGTCGAAAAACGAGAGGCCGTGCGCGTCGCGAGGGAAGTGGCCGGGTGTCCAGTCAAGCAGAACGCCGATGCCGGCCTGATGGCAGCGATCGATGAAGGCCATGAAGTCCTTCGGCGAGCCGTAACGGCTGGTGACGGCGAAATAGCCAATTGTTTGATATCCCCACGAACCATCGAACGGATGCTCCATCATCGGCATCAGTTCAATGTGCGTGTAGCCCATCTGCTTTACATAGGGGATGAGTTCGTCGCCCATCTCGCTATAGGTGAGCCAGCGGTCTCCGTCAGCGCGGCGCCACGATCCGAAATGGACTTCGTAAATGGAAATGGGCGCGTGCTGCCAGTCGAATCGCAGGCGCTGGTCGAGCCATTCGGTGTCCTGCCACGCGTAGCCTTCAATGTCCACGACGACCGAACTGGATTTGGGACGAAGTTCGCCGGCGAAGCCATAGGGATCGGCTTTCAGCGTCAAGACATCGTTGAAGCGTGAACGTATCTCGAATTTGTAAAGGTCGCCCTGGCTCAAACCGGGAATGAATATTTCCCACACGCCCGTGCTGGCGCGGCTGCGCATGGGATTAACTCGTCCGTCCCAGGAATTAAAGTTGCCAACCACACTGACACGCTTGGCGTTGGGCGCCCAGACGCCGAAATGCACGCCGCGAACCCCTGCGACCTCCCGGACGTGCGCGCCTAATTTCTCGTAATTCTGGTAATGAGTGCCTTCGCCGATCAAATAAAGGTCGAGGTCGCTCAGCAGAGGAGGAAAGGCGTAAGGATCATAAGTGTCCCAGGACTTTCCGTCGGGATACGTGATTCGAAGGCGATAAGCCGTGGGGACGATGTCCAGCGCGCCGGAGGATGTGGCTGGCTCTCCGGGCGACATTTCCGTCACCGGGATGATGGCTTCATAAAGACCGTCGGGGTGAATGCGAGTCGCAGGATGTTCCGCACCCGACTTGCCCCAGAGGATTGTGACCTGCGTGGCATGTGGTTGAAGCGTGCGAATTGCCAGTGCCGGTTTTCCTGGCAAATTTGCGGGATGCGGTCCTAGGAAATGGAAAGGATCGGAATGCTCCGCGCGAAGCAGCAAATCGACATCGGGATTCGCTGCCGGCGAAATGTCCGAAGCGGCTTCGGCGCGCATGCCGGCATTTTCTAAGATGGACAGTTCGTGCCTCCGATCATCATGACCCGCATCCATTTTAACGCAGAGACGTGCTCATGCGACTCAGTGATTTGAGGAAAATGAATAAACTTGCGGACGCTTCCGGGCCGGCCTCGCGGTTGCGCGCTGGACAGAAATGAGGCGGAAAGGTAGGCTATGGCCCTTACGACTGCACCTAGCCACTGAGGAGGAATTCAAATGCGGAAGGCTGCTATTTCGGTTCTCGTTGTCGCTTTTATCGGATTAGTTGCTGGCGCGCGCGTCACGCTGGCGCAGCAAACTGCCAAGAAAGCTCCCGGGCCAGAACAAGTGCTTCTGCGGCAATGGAACGGGATCGGAAACAAGATAATCGCCATGGCCAAGGATTGGCCCGCAGATAAATACGACTATCGGCCAAACGACAAAGTCCGCACCTTCGGACAAATTCTCGCACACATCGCGGCTTCGAATTATTTCGCGACGAATCCGGCTCTTGGCAAGAGCACCAAGGGTCTTCAAGACGATCCGAAGGAATACAAGACGAAGGAACAAATTGTAGGTTTTGTGGAGAAGTCGTTTGCCGATGGCGCGGCGGCGCTCGAAAAGGGCGGCAACGCCGGGGCGATGGCGAATCTGGCTAACTGGGTGGGAATCATCGAGCATAGCGGCGAGCACTTCGGGAACCTGGTGACGTACTACCGGAACAATGACGTCGTGCCGCCGGAATCGCGTCCCAAGAAATAGGCTTGTCATCCTAAATATTCGGACAGGAATCCCGACATGAAGCGGAGCCTTGCGTATGCATTCCTCATATTGGCGGCAGGACTGAGCATGATCAGCATCGGAAGCGCACAAGACCGCACCCAAGGACGGTCGATGGTGACGACCCGCTACGGAATCGTCGCGGCGGAGAGTCCGTTGGCGGCGCAGGCTGGCGCGCAAATTCTCGCCCGCGGCGGGAATGCCATTGACGCAGCGGTGGCGACGAATGCGGTGATGGGCGTCGTCGAGCCAATGATGAACGGAATGGGCGGCGACCTGTTCGTGATCGTTTACGACGCAAAGAGCGGCAAACTCTACGGCTTGAACGCGAGCGGGTGGTCGCCCAAGGCGCTGACGCCGGAATTTTTGAAGACCAAAGGCGCCACAACAATGCCACAGCACGGAATCGATTCCGTCACCGTGCCCGGAGTCGTGGATGGCTGGTCAAAGTTGCTCGGCAGATTTGGGAAACTGGGCCTCGAACAGGATCTAGCGCCGGCGATTCGCTACGCGCACGAAGGGTTTCCCGTACCGGAGTGGGACGCGGAGTACTGGGCAGCCGCGGCCGGATTTTTGAAGAAGAATCCGGCGACGGCGAAGCTGTACCTTTTGCAAGGAGAACCGCCGAAGGTGGGGGAAATCTTCCGTAACGAGGAATTGTCGCGTTCCTTGTCCTTGGTGGCGAAGGGCGGACGCGACGCGTTTTACAAAGGCGAGCTTGCGCACCGCATTGTGGACTTTTCGAAGCGCGAAGGCGGCGCCATGACCCTCGAAGATATGGCGGATTATTCGAGCGAATGGGTCGAGCCGCTTACGACGAAATATCACGATTGGGAAGTGTATGAACTGCCGCCGAACGGACAGGGAATCGCGGCTCTCGAAATGTTGAACCTCATGCAGCAGTTCCCGCTGGCGCGATTCGGCCACAACTCGGCTGACGCTCTGCACGTAATGATCGAGGCGAAAAAACTGGCCTATGCGGATTTGCAAAAGTATATCGGCGATCCGCGATTCAGCAAAATCCCCGTGGCGGGAATTTTGTCTGATGATTACGCGCGCGAGCGGGCCAAGCTGATCGACATGTCCAAGGCGAATTGCGATGTCGGGCCCGGAATGCCGAACGAAAAACTCGGCGACACAACGTATTTAACAGCCGTGGATCAACAGGGAAACATGGTTTCGCTGATTCAGAGCAATTACGATGAATTTGGGTCGCGGCTTGTGGCCGATGATACGGGCTTCGTGCTGCAAGATCGCGGTGCGCTGTTCAATCTTGAACCGGACTCGCCGGACGTGCTCGCGGGCCACAAGCGGCCGCTGCACACGATTATCCCGGCCTTCATGACGAAAGGCGAAACACGAATCGCTTTCGGCATCATGGGCGGTTTCAATCAGGCGCAGGCCCATGCGCAGTTTGTCTCGAACGTCGTCGATTTCGGAATGAACATTCAGGCCGCCATGGAAGCTGCGCGCTTCAGGAAAGTAACTTTTCGAGGCTGTGACGTTGATGTGGAGGGCCGCATCCCTGCCGACGTCCGAGCCGCACTCACATCGCGCGGGCACCAGATCCGCGTGCACGGTGATTTCTCTTCGCTCATGGGCGGCGGGCAAGCTGCCGAGCGCAACTTCGCGACCGGAGTGAATTTCGGCGCTTCGGATCCGCGTAAGGACGGCGAAGCGATCCCGGAGCCGCCGCCGCATCCTTGATCTGAGACCCGCGCGGCGTCGGAATCGCGGACGCCCCGCATTCGGCGATATGCAGGACAGTTTCTGCACTCCCGCCGCGCTGCACGGTTGCCGAAACAGCACCTTCTGGTACCAACGTACTATTGCTGTTTGCCCGCGGCGCACGCTAAATAGTTGATTGGGTGTGGGTTTCTGAAAGCCATAGATTTACTTTAGGTAATTTTTCACAAACGTGCGCGCGATTCCAGGATAAGTTTGTGCGCGCGCAATCCGCGCCGCTGCGGGCTTTCATAAAAATTCAATGCCGATTAAGGTCGATTCCGTTCGCGCCAACCGTAAAAAGGGCAAACCTGCACCCAGAAATAGCGGAAACGATTCCCTCGAAATTACGACGCCCGCGACAATCACCGAGACTCCGGCCGAAAGCCAGCCTGGAAGGCGTGAGCAGGCCAACCACGCCATCAGCGAACGCAACGTCTTTCTGACCGCGATCGTCGAAAATAATCCACTTGCCAGCGTGGTGCTGGATTCAAACAACAGAGTCCAGCTCTGCAATCCAGCCTTCGAGCGTCTCTTTGGGTATCCACTGGATGAAATCGCCGGATGCGATGTGGACGGCTTCATCGCGCCTCCCGCGCTCGCCGCTGAGGCGGCGGATTTCAGTTGCCGAACCTTGACGGGAGAAAGTCTTCAGGCGACCACGCGGCGCCTCCGCATGGATGGCAGTCTCGTGGACGTTCAAATCCACGCCGCCCCGCTGCTCTTGCAAGGTAAACTTGCGGGAATTTTTGCCGTGTATGAGGAAATCACGGAACAGAAGCGGTCCCACGATCAGCTTAGAGCCGCGGAAGCGCGGTATCGCCAGCTCGTCGAGCAACTCCCGGCCATAACCTATGTGGCGGAATTCGGTGTCGCGGGAAACTGGGAATATGTAAGTCCGCAGATCGCAAGTTTTCTCGGATTCTCGCCGTCGGAATGGATGGCCAGCACCGGACAATGGCTCAGGCAAGTTCATGCCGACGATCGCAAACAAGTGATGCACGCGGAAGAGCAGAGCAAGCGCACGGGCGAGAATATCGACATTGAGTATCGAATGCTGGCGCGAGATGGACGCGTGGTCTGGTTCCGCGATCGAGCCATTGTCAGCCGCGGAGAAGACGGTCGCATGTTGCAGCACGGCTTCATGCTCGATATTACGGAACGCAAGGAAGCGGAAGCCGCGTTGATGAAGTTGAGCCGGCAAACGAACATGATTCTGAATTCGGCTGGCGACGGAATATTTGGGCTGGATAAAAACGGTCATCCAACATTTGTGAACCGCGCGGCGGCGCGCATGTTCGGATACGAACCGGAAGAGATCATTGGCAGGAACGGCCACGCGCTCTGGCATCACACCAAAGAGGACGGCACGCCTTATCCGGAGGACGAGTGTCCCGCGTTCGCCGTATTGCGCGATGGGATTACCCGGCATGGAGCGAATGACTTCTATTGGCGGAAGGACGGAACAAGCTTTCCGGTCGAGTTCATCAGCACGGCCATTCGCGAAGGCGAAGAAGTGGTGGGCGCGGTGGTCACTTTTCGGGACATTACGGCGCGCCAGCGAGCGGAAAAAGCACAAAAGCAAGCGGAGGAAAGATTCCGCAGCATATTCGAAAATGCCATTGAGGGAATTTACCAATCGACGCCGGACGGCCGGTTTATCAGCGTTAATCCCGCCATGGCGCGCATGTTCGGTTACGCCTCTCCCGACGAAATGATTGCGATTGTCACTGACATTGGGCAGCAACTCTACATCGATTCCGCGCAGCGCGACGAATTCAAGCGCGCCATGGAACAATTCGACGTGGTCGAGAGATTCGAAACTCAGGTCCGCCAAAAGGACGGCACGAAAATCTGGATTTCAGAAACGTCGCGTGCGGTCAGGAACGTCGTTGGGCGAATCTGCTATTACGAAGGAACAATCGAGGATGTGACTTCAAGGAAGCGCGCGGAAGCGGAACGGCAGATCTCTTTCGAAATCACTCACGCCGCGAACGTCACGGACAATCTGGACGAACTGCTTCATCGCATCCACCAATCCTTGAAACGAGTTCTGTATGCCGAGAATTGCTTTATCGCGCTCCACGATCCGATCTCAGACATGTTTTATTTTCCGTTTTTCGTGGACCAGTACGACAGCGCGCCGCCTCCACAGCAAATGGGAAGAAGTTGCGCAACGTACGTCTTCCGCAATGGCGAGGCCATGTTGATTCCACAGAGCGTTTTCGACGCCCTCGTGGAACAGGGTGAAGTTGAGCTTGTGGGAACGCCATCGCCATCGTGGTTGGGAGTTCCGCTGCGCACACCGTCGGCGACCATTGGAGTGTTGGTCGTGCAGCATTATGAGGATGACCGCGCCTACACGCACCGCGACCTGGAATTTCTTGCTTCCGTCGGAGGGCAAATCGCCCTCGCTATTGAACGCAAGCGTGCGGAGACTGCTTTGCGCGATAGCGAAGCGCGTTTGCGAGTGCTGATTGAACAGTTGCCCGCCGTGCTGTGGACCACGGACGCCGAATTACGCTTCACGTCGTCGGTGGGCGCGGGCCTGACCCGTTTGGGACTGAAGCCGCAACAGGTCGTCGGCAAGTCCGTGTATGAGTTTTTTCAGCCAGAGGATCGCAATTTTGTGCCGCTTGCGGCGCACCGGCGCGCGCTGGCTGGAGAATCGGTCACATTCCATGTGGAATGGGGAGGCGGATCGTACGCATGTCATGCCGAGCCTCTGCGGACCGGGGAAGGGAATGTAATCGGCGTCATCAGCATGGCGCTGGACATCACGGATCGCAAGCAGCTCGAGGCGCAATTGCGGCAGGCCCAGAAGATGGAAGCAGTCGGCCGGCTCGCGGGCGGAATCGCGCACGATTTCAACAATCTCCTGATGGTGATTCAGGGCTACACGGAGCTGTTGCTCGACCGCCTGGGCGGCGAACATCCCCTGCGCCGTAATGCGGAGCAAATTCATGACGCGTCACAGCGCGCCGCGGGTCTGACGCGGCAGTTGCTCGCCTTCAGCCGCAAACAGATGCTCGCGCCGCAGGTGCTCAACATTCAATCCGTGGTTTCTGATATGAACAGTATTTTGCGCCGTTTGATTGGCGAGGACATTGAGCTCGTCACTGTGAATCCGCCGGAGTTGTGGCACGTGCGCGCGGACCGCAGCCAGGTGGAGCAAGTCATTCTGAATCTTGCTGTCAATTCCCGCGACGCCATGCCCGACGGTGGCAAGGTGACAATCGAGACGGCCAATGTCGAGCTGGACAGTTCCTACTCGCGACAGGCGGTTGTCGAGCCCGGTGAATACGTCATGATTGCCGTCAGCGACACAGGTTGCGGGATGGATGCAGAAACGCAAGCCCACGTTTTCGAACCATTTTTCACGACGAAGGAAAAAGGCAAAGGCACGGGCCTGGGACTTGCCACGGTCTACGGCATCGTCAAACAGAGCGGTGGATATATTTGGCTGTACAGCGAAGCCGGCAAAGGCGCCACGTTTAAGGTTTATCTGCCGCGCGTGCGGGAGGCCGAAAAACCGGCTCAGCAAAAACCGACGACAAAGTCTTTCCCGCTGGGCTGCGAGACAATTTTGCTGGTGGAAGACGAAAAGGGCGTCCGGGAACTGGCTCGCGAATATCTTGAACAGATCGGATACACGGTCCTGAGCGCAGAAAACTCGCAGCAAGCTATGGATATGGTGAAGAGTCATTCGGGTGCGATCGAATTGCTGTTCACCGACGTGGTGATGGCGGGGATGAGTGGACGCCAGCTCGCGGAAGAGATGCAAAAGGTGCGTCCGGGGATTCGCGTTCTCTATATGTCCGGATACGCGGACGAAGCGATCGTGCATCACGGCATCCTCGGCCGCGGAATGGTGCTGCTCCAAAAACCCTTCACCTTGAACTCGCTCGCTTTGAAGGTGCGCGAGACTCTCGACCAGAAGAACTAACCCCCTTTTCGCGCACACGCGCGGCCAGTCACTCCCACGAAAGCCGGACCCCGGATTGATTTTCACCTTGCGCCCCGATAGCATGTCCATCTTTGCTTTTTTGAAATGAGAGGAAGTCGCGATGGCTCGGGACATTCGTACAAGACGTTTGGCGACGCGCGCTGTTCACGCGGGCGAGCGAACACGCCCTGATGGATTTATTCCCATGTCCACGCCCATCTATAGCACCGCCAGTTTCATCTATGAGCATCTCTCCCAGATCGATTCCATCAGCGCGGGCGAACGCGCAGGCTTCACGTATTCCCGGCACGGCAATCCGACGAACGCTGCGTTGGAGGCGGCGGTCGCTTCGCTGGAAGGCGGCGGAGCCGCGCTGAGCGTCGCATCCGGAATGTCCGCGATTTTGCTGGCGCTGCTGGCCGCGGGCGTGGAACAGGGAACTACGATTGCAGCTTCGCAGGAAATCTACGGAGTGACGACAAAGTTCCTGCTCGATGTGGTCGCGCGGTGGGGAGCCCGCATCGAGTTCGTCGACGTTTTCGATCCCGCCAGGCGCAATGATATTTGGAAGCTCGAGCCGAAAGTACTGCTGCTGGAGAGCCTCACGAATCCGCTGCTCCGCGTTCCGGATTTGCCTTCGCTGATTAAGGAAGCGCACGCGCACAAGACGCGCGTCGTCGTCGACAATACTTTCGCGACTCCATTGCTGTTGCGCCCGCTCGAGCATGGCGCGGATTTTGTCGTTCACAGCGCGACGAAATATTTTGGCGGGCACGGGGATTTGACGGGTGGCGTGCTTGTCGCGCAGGAAGAACACGCGGCGGAGATGCGTCACTTTGCGCGGCTGGTCGGCGCGGTATTGGGCCCGTTCGAGGCGTGGCTGACGCTTCGGGGAATGAAAACCCTGCCTCTGCGGTTTGCACGGCAATGCGAAAATGCGCTGCGGCTCGCGAAATCACTGTCGACGCATTCGCGTGTCCAGGCCGTTTATTATCCGGGTCTCGAGTCGCATCCGGACCATGCGCTCGCAGCGGCGCTTTTTAATGGCCAGGGCGCAGGTGGCGTGTTATCGCTGAAGATTCGCGGTGCGGGACGCGAAGATATTTTTCGTCTCGTCGATTCGCTTGAGCTGTTTTTGAAAGCCACGTCTCTGGGAGACGTCCAGAGCCTGGTGCTCTACCCGGCGATTTCTTCGCATCGCGATCTTTCACCGAAGCAGCGCGAACGGTTGGGGATCACGGACAACCTGATTCGCCTCTCCGCCGGAGTTGAGGATGCCGAGGATTTGAAAGAGGATTTGGAACAAGCTTTGGCGAAACTCTAGCCTCCCGCTTCCGGCACAGCGTCACTTTAAGCGTAAGATTGCCGCTGCTCGTTTGTGTTTCGACGAAGGAGTCGCGCTTGGCCGTGCCGCATCGTGCCGACGAAAGTTCCGCTGACGTGCAAGTGCTGGTGGCCTGCGCGCGCAAGAGGATGGACGCAGCGCAGCGAAGCCGTTTCGCCCAACTTGTCGCGCGGCCGCTCGACTGGGCGTTTCTCCTGCAACTCGCAAACGAAAATGGCTTGCTTCCGTTGCTGCACAAGCATTTGACGGAGGCCGCGGCCGGCAGCATACGCCCGGATGTTGTGAAGCAAATTTCGCAAGCGAACCGCGAAAGCGCTCTGCGCGCACTTTTGCTTACCGGCGAGTTGCTCCGCATCCGCGATGCCCTTTCCCAACGAGGAATTCCGGCGATTCCGTATAAGGGACCGGTGCTTGCAGTGCGTGCGTATGGCAGCCCGTCGCTGCGCCAGTTTGAGGATTTGGACATTGTGACGCCGCAGAGATTGATGCCGGCCGTTTACGACGTCATGCAACAACTCGACTATCGGGCGCGCCTGCCACGGGATTGTTTCGTGGCAGAGGGTTCGCGGGCAATTCCGGGAGAGTATGTTTTCGTCCACCGTGTAAACAGCGCGTTGGTCGAACTGCACACCGAGTGGACGCTCCGGCACTTTCCTGTCCCGCCGGATATCGAAACGATGGTTGGCCGCGCGATCCTCGTACAAATCAACGACAAAAAAGTCCCGGCCTTTGCCACTGAAGACGCCTTGCTGATGCTCGCTGTTCACGGTGCAAAGGATTTTTGGGCACGCCTCGTTTGGGTGGCTGATGTGGCGGAGATCGTTAAACAATCGCCCGATATCTACTGGGAGAAATTACTTTCTGACGGGCGCAAACTTAAAGTTACCCGCATGCTGAACCTGAGTTTATCGCTCGCTCGCGAAATTCTGGATTTGACGTTATCGCCCGAAATGGCGCGTCAGATTGATGCCGACGCCACCGTGAAACGACTGACGCGACACTTTGTCCAGCATCCGGTCGATGGCGAAGCGATTCCCGAAGGCGCTTTTCAACGCTCGCTATATCGCATCCGCATGGTCGAAGGCCGTTGGAACGGGCTGCACTACTGGGCGGGGCTCGCGACGGCGCCCCCGGAGGAAGATTGGGCAACAGCGCATATTCCGCGACGATTTCCCCGATCGCACGCCTTTATGCGGCCATTTCGTCTGTGGAAGAAGTACGGTCAACACAGATCTCGCGCCGAGTAAATCGGCTTGCCTTCGGAAGCGCGACAACGTCCGCCCTCCGGCACTCCCAATATTTGTGGGTTGGTCATCACGTTTCCCGTATGATTCCAAGTCATGGATATTTTACTGAGTGATGTTGAAGCTCGAGTTCTGGGTTCGTTGATCGAGAAGGAAATCACTACGCCCGATTACTATCCGCTTTCGTTGAACGCGCTCGTCAATGCCTGCAACCAGAAGTCGAATCGCGAGCCGGTGATGAATCTGGACGAAAA
>Ga0134128_10001039_pt1 | contig 37146 bp, 37 predicted proteins | sample KB31754_FD_96462 | JGI IMG/M metagenome (GOLD analysis project Ga0134128, IMG submission 96462) | Terrestrial soil microbial communities with excess Nitrogen fertilizer from Kellogg Biological Station, Michigan, USA - KB3-175-4 | ecosystem: Environmental > Terrestrial > Soil > Unclassified ...
GGCGGCTGGGGTGGCTGGGGCGGTTTCGGCGGCATGGGCATTTCCAACTACCAGAACACCGCCATCGGCCAAGTGGTGGTGCTGGCTTACATCGATGCCTATGCCAAACTGGTGAACGATCTGGGCGGACTTTCGCCGCAGGCCTCGGCGGATGCGCCATCACAATCCGTGACTATGCAGCGCGCCGGCCGGCTCTACACCACCGCTTCGGAGAAATCGAAAGTGGTGCGGCCGCTCGATCCCGGCATGATGCTCTATCCCACCGGCAACAAGAACGGCGTGTGGTGGGAGGTGAAGGACGAGCTGGGCAACCAGGGTTGGGTGTCGTCTCTCAGCCTCGCATTGGCAAAATGATAGAGCTCTGATCTGGCTGTCGCAGATCCAGCGCGGGCGTCATTGGCGTATAATTGAAATCTGCAGGGCGAGGGCCGCGTCAGCGATAGCCCGAGCCCTGCATCACAGGTTCCTGCCCATCGCCAGGAATTTTTCCCGCCGCGCTCTAAGCAGCTGCTCGCCGGTCTGGTTTTCCATCTCCGACAGACCGCGCGCGATCTGATCGCTCACCGCTTCGATCGTCTCCATCGGTCCACGATGAGCGCCGCCTTCCGGCTCCGGCACCACCGCGTCGATCAGTTTGAGCTGCAGCAAATCCTGGGCCGTGATCTTGAGTGCGATCGCGGCGTCCTGCGCCTTCTCGGCAGAACGCCAGAGAATGGACGACGCCCCCTCCGGCGAGATCACAGAATAGATCGCATGTTCCAGCATGTAGACGCGGTTGGCGGCGGCGATAGCGATGGCGCCGCCCGACATGCCTTCGCCGATGATGGTGGCGATGAAAGGCGCCTTCAGCGCCAGACCCGCTTCGATCGAGCGCGCGATGGCTTCCGCCTGGCCTCGCTCCTCCGCGCTGACGCCAGGATACGCGCCCGACGTGTCGCAGAAAGACAGCACCGGCAGGCCGAAACGATCCGCCAACTCGAACAACCGGACCGCTTTGCGATAGCCTTCCGGCATAGCCATGCCGAAATTGTGCTGAAGCCGCGTCTTGGTGTCATTGCCTTTTTCCTGGCCGAGGAACGCGACCGCGCGGCCGCGGAAACGCGCCAGCCCCGCGATCACGGCCTGGTCTTCGCCAAAAGAACGGTCGCCCGCAAGCGGCGTCATCTCCTCGAACAGGGTGCGGGCATAATCCAGGAAATGCGGCCGTGCCGGATGGCGCGCCACCAGCACCTTCTGCCACGGCGTCAAGCGCGCATAAGTATCGCGCACCAGCTGTTCGGCGCGCGATGTAAGCCGTTCGACATCGCCATCGATGTCCATGGTGGGATCGTCTTCGGCGAGCTTTTTGAGCTCGACGATCTTGCCCTCGAGTTCGGCGATGGGGCGTTCGAAATCCAGATAATGCATGCGTCTCAGACCCGGTTCAGGTGCCTGATAAGGCCCTTAAGCCAAAAAGGAAAGGCCGCTATGAAAACGGCAACCAGAGGTTATGCGTTCCCTTTGCCCCCTTTGCCGCGGGCCAGGGGGTGGGCCTTGCGCATCACTTTCTTCAGATGATCCTTGGCAACATGGGTATAGATCTCGGTGGTGGCGATGTCGGCATGGCCGAGCAGCGTCTGCACCGCGCGCAAATCTGCGCCTCCTTCCACCAGATGGGTGGCGAAAGCGTGACGCAGGACATGCGGCGAAACCTTGGTGGGATCCAGGCCCGCCTTGGCCGCGAGGGCCTTGAGCAATTGATAGAGGCGTTGACGGGTGAGATAGCCTTCCGCGGTGCGCGAACAGAAGAGATAGCGCTCGGCATGAGCGCGGCGCGCGCCTTTGGGCAGGAATTCCGCCCGCACATCCAGATAGGCGGCAATCGCGGCGCGCGCCGAAGCATTCAAAGGCGCCAGCCTTTCCTTATTGCCTTTGCCGCGCACCAGAATGAAGCCTTCGCGATTCTTGACCGCGATCAGAGGAAGGCCGGCAAGTTCGGAAACGCGCAGTCCCGCGGCATAGAGCATCTCCACGACACAGGTGAGACGCTTGGCGTTGGCGCTGTCCCCGGCAGACGCCGCCGCGATCATCCCTTCCACGTCCGCGGTGGACAGGATCTTCGGCAGCGGCCGCGATGCCTTGGGCGCGGCGATCGCGTCGGTCGGATTGTCCTTGCGGATATCTTCGGCATAGAGAAAACCGAAAAACTGGCGGAGCGCCGACAGCCGCCGCGCCTGGGATGAAGACGCCAGCCCGCTCTTCGACAAATGCACCAGATAGGCCTGGACCTCGTCACGGCTCGCGGTTTGGACGCCGCCTTTGGCGAAACCCGCGAAATCCTCGAGGTCGCGGGCATAGGCCGCCAGCGTGTTGGCGCCCGCGCCCCGCTCGGCGCTCATCATTTCCAGGAATGCCTCGATCAGCCCGGTTCTGGGACTCATGGCGCCTGCTTTAGCATTTTTTTGGCCGCCGCTTCGCTCTCCAGCCGCTTTCGTGTATGCGAGGCGCTATGACACTCAACCGCACCGTCGCCTTGGTGGGGATGATGGGGGCGGGCAAGACCTCCATCGGGCGGCGACTTGCCGCGCGGCTGCATGTGCCTTTTCGCGATGCCGACCACGAAATCGAAGCGGCCGCCGATCTCAGCGTGTCCGAGATTTTCACGCGTTTCGGCGAGCCCCATTTCCGCGAGGGCGAGCGCAAAGTAATTGCGCGCCTCCTGGAAGAAACCCCGCATGTGCTGGCGACTGGCGGCGGCGCGTTCATGGACGAGACCACGCGCGCGGCCATGACTGCGCGCGCCTTCACTATCTGGTTGAAAGCCCCGGTGGGCCTCTTGCTAGCAAGGGTCAAGAAGCGCGACACCCGCCCTCTTCTCGCCAATGGCGACATGCATCAGACGTTGGAAAAGTTGCTTGCGCGGCGTGAACCGGTCTATGCCACCGCCGACATGACGCTGGAGAGTGCCGACGAGCCGCACGGCGCCGCCGTCGAGCGCATTGTCGCCGCCCTGAAAGCACGCGGATTGTATGAGGATTCATGAGCGAAACGATACGCGTGGAACTGGAAGGCCGCGGCTACGACATCCATGTCGGCCATGGGTCGCTGGCGGATGCGGGCCAATTGCTGAGACCCTTCGCGCGCGGACCCGTGCCGGTTGTGACCGATATGACGGTGGGCGAAATCCATCTGGCGGTCTTTCTCGACGCCTGCGGCCATGCCGGGATCGATGCGCGCCCGGTCGTCGTGCCGCCGGGCGAAGGTTCCAAGAGCTTTGCCGGCCTGGAACAGGTGACGGGGGCGCTTCTCGATACCGGCGTGGATCGCGGCGGCATCGTCGTGGCGTTGGGCGGCGGGGTGATCGGCGATCTCACCGGCTTTGCCGCCGGAGTGTTGAAGCGCGGCATTGCGTTCGCGCAAATCCCCACCACCTTGCTTGCGCAGGTGGATTCCTCCGTCGGCGGCAAGACCGCGATTAACGCGCCGCAAGGCAAGAATCTGATCGGCCTATTCCACCAGCCGCGCATCGTGATCGCGGACACAGCCCTTCTCGCCACCCTACCCCGGCGCGAATTGCTGGCCGGCTATGCCGAGGTGGTGAAGTATGGCGCCCTAGGCGACCGGAATTTCTTCGAATGGCTGGAGGCGAATGGCGCCAAGGCGCTTTCCGGCGACAGAGCCGCTTTGATTCACGTCGTGGCCCATTCCTGCCGCATGAAAGCCGCCATCGTGGCGCGCGACGAACGGGAAAGCGGCGAGCGCGCGCTGCTCAATCTGGGACATACATTCGGCCATGCGCTGGAAGCCGCCACCGGCTTCTCCGCCCGGCTGCTGCATGGTGAAGGCGTCGCCATCGGCATGGCGCTGGCATTCCGCCTTTCCGCGCGATTGGGCCTTTGCCCCGGCCGGGACGCCGAACGCTTTGAACGGCATTTGAAAGCGGTCGGTCTGCCGTCGGCCATCTCCGATATTCCCGGTTCCCGGCCAGACGCGGAGACGCTGTTGGCCGCCATGGGCCATGACAAGAAGGTGAAGAACGGCAGGCTGGTGTTCATTCTGGCGCGCGGCCTGGGCGAGGCCTTTATCACCAGCGATGTACCGCTCGCCGCGGTCAAAGATGTTCTGAGCGCCTGAAAAAACTGGCAGGATGGCCGCCTCCTCGCAGGTGACCCATGCTCATCCTTTACGCCACCGCTCCCATCATCCTGTTGCTAGCCATTTCGGCCCTCTTCTCCGCGGCCGAGACCGCGCTGACCGCCGTATCGCGGGGGCGCATGCACCAGATGGAGCAGGAAGGAAGCCAGGCAGCCCGCCGGGTCAACCGCCTGGTGGCCGATCGCGAGCGTATGATCGGCGCGGTTCTTCTGGGCAACACTTTCATCAACATTCTCGCCTCGTCTTTGACGACCGCCTTGCTGGAAGATCATTTGGGCGGTCATGCCGTGGCGGTCACCACCGCCATCATGACGGCCGTGATCCTGGTCTTTGCGGAAACCTTGCCCAAGACGCTGGCGATCGCGCGCACTGATCGGGTAGCGCTGGCGTTGGCCGCCCCGTTGCAATGGGTGGTTTCTCTGCTCGCGCCCATCATCAGCGCCGTGCAATGGCTGGTATGGCGCGTTCTCTCTCTTTTTGGGGTCGGCCCCCAGAATCCCGAAGAAACCGCGGATGCCGCGCATGAGGAAATACGCGGCGCCGTCGCGCTCCACCACAAGGAAGGCAGTGTCGAGCGCGAGCATCGCAACATGATCGGTGGCATTCTGGATCTGCGCGAACTGACGGTCGCCGATGTGATGATGCACCGGACCCACATGACTTCGGTCGATGCCGACCTGCCGGCACGCGACATCGTGGCGGCCGTGCTGGAAAGCCAGCATACTCGCGTGCCGCTGTGGCGGGGCGAGCCCGAGAACATCATCGGCGTGCTCCACGCCAAGCATCTGGCGCTGGCGCTGATCGAGCACAAGGGCGATGCCGCCGCCTGCAATGTCGCGGGGCTGGCGACACCACCTTGGTATGTGCCCGACACCACGACATTGGAGGAACAGCTCGAGGCTTTTCGCGACCAGCGGACCCACTTTGCGTTGGTGGTGGACGAATATGGCGCGTTGCAGGGCCTCGTCACCCTGGAAGACATATTGGGCGAGATTTTCGGCGAACTGCCGGACGAACACCAGGCGGAAGAGCGCCCCGATGTGCGCCGCCGCCCCGATGGCTCTTATCTGATCGATGGCACGGTGCCGATCCGCGATCTCAACCGCGAACTGGATTGGAATTTGCCCGACGAAGGCGCCACCACCATTGCGGGTCTTGTCATCCACGAGGCCCAGACCATTCCGGAACCGGGCCAGCGCTTCGCCTTCTTCGGATACAAGTTCGAGGTGTTGAGGCGGCAGCGTAATCAGATCACCGCCTTGCGGGTGACCCCGCCCAGCAAGAACGAAATCTTCCCGGCGGGGTGATGTCATGACCAGGATGTTGCTGCTCTTGTTTCTGTTGGGGATCGCCGGCGGCGCTTCGGCCGATGACGAATTGCGCATCAACGGCCATATCAACGCCGGCATCGCGGCTCAGATGCACGCCGCTCTGGCGCACGGCCCGCGGACGATCCGCATCACCAGCACTGGTGGCGATCAATTCCCGGCGCTGGCGATCGCGCGCGATATCCACCGGGCACGCGCCTCTCTTGTCGTGGATGGCCTTTGCGGCGGCCCCTGCGCCAATTATCTTTTCCCGGCCGCCACGAAACGCACGGTCTCGCCCGGTGGCCTGGTGATTTTCTCCGGCACGGCCACATCCGCCTTGGCGATGGTGCCGGCCGACAAGCTGGGGATGGTGGTCGGCGATTACGCCAAAGCGTCGGCGGAAGAAAAAGCGCTGATCGCGGATGCAGGCCTCAACCCCGCACTCCTGCTGGAGCCGCAACTTCAACTCCATCCCAGTTGCGTTTCGCTGACATCCAAGGATGCGACGGGAAAGTCCTATATCAACTACCGCGCCGATTTTATCGGCTGGGTGCCGTCGCGCGCCTATCTCGCGCGGGCGGGCATCCGCATCGAAGGTTTCTGGCCCGCCAATCTGGCGCAATTCCAGACCGCGTTCCAGAATGCGTTTGCGGGCGGCGCGCGCGGCGCCATCGCAAGCTTCGGACCGGCGAGGCCGAGCGCACTTGCATCTCTCGCGACGGCACTGAAATCCGCGCGCAGCTGCGACGCTTCGGGACATTAGGGCGGTAGCAAAATTGCTTAGCGCTGCGCTGTTTCGGCCGGCGAAAGCGCCGTCAACGCCAAGGCGTGGACGCGGTCGGACAATTCCGCGGCCAGAACATCGTAAACACGGCGCTGACGCTCCACCCGCGAAAGACCGGCGAATTGCGCCGAAACAATCCGGATGGAAAAATGGGTTTCGCCTTCGCTGCCGTCGGTGCGCGTGGCGCCGGAATGGCCGGCATGACGGCTGCTGTCGTCTTGAATGACAAGCAGGTTCGGCGCGAACGCCGCCACAAGCTTCTCCCGCATCGTATCGGAAATGCGCATAGGAAAACCAAGCGACGGCAGGACGACAAAGTCAAGCAATAGCTTTGCTTGTTTTTTAACGGCTGCGACCCATAATAAACCCATGACTCAACGCCGCCCGCGCTTCAAAAGCGATATCCGCATCAAAAAGGATAAAAGCGACGCGCCGGCCGAGCCCAAGCCTGGCGCACGTCCCTGCGCGGTCAAGAATTGCGACAAGCCCGGCGACTGCCGCGTGCCGAAGTCGCGCGAGAATTTGTCGGACTATCTGTTTCTCTGCATGGCGCATGCCCGCGCCCACAACGAGTCCTGGGATTATTTCAAGGGCATGGATGACGGCGACATTGAACGGTTCCGCGAGGAAGCGCTGTTCGGCCATCGTCCCACCTGGCCGATGGGCAAACGCGCCGCCCGGGCCCGCACCGGCCAAGGCCCGTTGCATTTTCATGACCGCCATGCGGTATTCGACGAGGACGATGAAACCGGCCAACCGCGCCGTCCTGAGCGGCAATTGACGCGGCTTCAGGTCATGGCGATGGACACGCTCCAACTCGCCCACAACGCCACCTTGAACGAGATCAAGGCGCGGTATAAGGAGCTTGTGAAACGGTTCCATCCCGACGCAAACGGCGGCGACCGGGGCGCCGAAGAGCGTCTCAAGCAGGTGATCAAAGCTTATGGCGTGTTGCGCGCCTCCGGCATCGCCTGACCAGCCGTCGCCCACGCCGGGCGGGGACCATCCGGAACGAAGATATGAGCATTCCCGACACAGGCCTTGACCCTGCATTGCAGCCCGACACCACCGTGGATGCGGCAAAAGTCTTCGGCATTCAGACCAAGATGCAGGTGCCGGCTTTCAAGAAGGCCGGCCAGCATGTCCCGGACCGCGACGAAGCCTATCGCTTCGACCGCGAAACCACGCTGGCGATCCTGGCCGGCTTCGCCTTCAACCGACGCGTCATGGTGCAGGGCTATCACGGCACCGGAAAATCCACGCATATCGAGCAGGTGGCGGCGAGGCTTAACTGGCCCTGTATCCGCATCAATCTCGACAGCCATATCAGCCGCATCGATCTGATCGGCAAGGACGCCATCGTTCTGAAGGATGGTCAGCAGATCACGGAATTCCGCGAAGGCCTGCTGCCCTGGGCGCTGCAACGTCCCGTGGCGCTGGTGTTCGACGAATATGACGCGGGCCGTCCCGATGTGATGTTCGTGATCCAGCGCGTGCTGGAAGTGCAAGGCAAGCTTACCCTGCTCGACCAGAACAAGGTGATCAAGCCGCATCCGGCCTTCCGCCTCTTCTCCACCACCAACACCATTGGCTTGGGCGACACCACCGGGCTCTATCATGGCACCCAGCAGATCAATCAGGGCCAGATGGACCGCTGGAGCATCGTCACCACGCTCAATTATCTCAGCCACGACGCCGAAGCCGAGATCGTGCTGGCGAAATCGCCCGGCTACAGCACGCCGGAAGGCAAGAAAACCATTGCCGCCATGGTTCGCGTCGCCGACATGACCCGCAACGCTTTCATCAACGGCGATCTTTCGACCGTGATGAGTCCGCGCACGGTGATGACCTGGGCCCAAAATGCGGAAATCTTTGGCGATATCGGTTTCGCCTTCCGCCTCACCTTCCTTAACAAATGCGACGAGCTGGAGCGCGCCAGCGTAGCGGAATTCTATCAGCGTGCCTTCGGTCAGGAATTGCCGGAGAGCGCGGCAAAGGTGCTAGTTGCGTGAGGAGCATCAGCCAGGAAAAGTGCGAAGCGGTTTTCCGAGCGGCGCCAGAGGCGCCAATAATAAATGGGCGCATCCGCGCCCGGCCTGTGCGACCAATATAAAACTAGCACCCCCGCGCAGGCGGGGATCCAGTTGAATAGGACGCCTTCGTGGCCAAGCCTGAAAGCCCTTCCGAACCCTTCAAGCGGGCCGTCGCCACGGCGGTGCGCTCGCTGGCGGGCGAACCGGAGCTGGAAGTCCATTTCTCCTCCGAGCCGCCCAGCCTCAAGGGTCTGAAAGCCCGCCTGCCCGCGCCCACCCGTGCTTTGCCGCCCCACGAAGTGGCTTTTGTGCGCGGCGCCGGCGATGCTTATGCGCTGAAGAAGGCCTATCACGACGAGAAAATTCATAACCGCTTCCGTCCAGCTGCGGTCGAAAGCGCGGCCATCTTTGAAGCGGCGGAAGCGGCCCGGGTCGAAGCCATCGGCGCGCTCGCCATGGAAGGCGTGAAACAGAATCTGGCGGCGCAGTTGGAACAACGCCTCACGGCCAAAGGGCTCAGCCGCGCGACCAACCGGGATGACACGCCCTTGCCCGATATCGTCGGCCTGGTGATGCGCGAGCATATGACCGGCGAGACGCCCCCCGCCGCCTTGAAGCGCGCCGTGGAAGTTTGGCGCCCTTTCATCGAGGAGCGGGCCGGCAAGGATCTGGCCAAGCTGCCGGAGGTGATGCGCGACCAGCGCGCTTTCGCCCGCCTCACCCGCACCATTTTGAACGATCTGGCGCAAGCCACCGACAGCGATCCCTCCGGCGAAGAGGAAAGCGACGGCGAAACCAGCGAGAACCAGAACCAGGGCGATCAAGAACAGGAAAGCGAGCAGCAAGGCGAGACCGGCGAAACAGAATTCACCGAGGATCGCGGCGAGGAAGGCGAAGACAGCGACGCAGAAGTCAGCGGCGAACAGACTGAGGATTTCGCGGAAACCGAGCAGCCCGAAGAAGGCATGCAACCCAACCGCATCCAGCCACCATTCGCCGGCGCCGATCACTGGGGCTACAAAATCTATACGCCGCAATTCGACGAGGAGATTTCCGCGCCCGACCTTTGCGACGATGAGGAATTGACCCGGCTGCGCGGGTTCCTGGATCAGCAACTGGCCCAGATGCAGGGTGTGGTGTCGCGTCTGGCCAACAAGCTGCAGCGGCTGCTTCTGGCGCAGCAGAACCGGCTGTGGGAATTCGACCTGGAAGAAGGCCTGCTCGATACTTCGCGGCTTCCCCGCATTATCATCGATCCCATGTACCCGCTGTCCTTCAAGCGGGAGAAGGACACCAATTTCCGCGACACGGTGGTGACCCTGCTGCTGGACAATTCCGGCTCCATGCGCGGCCGCCCCATCATGGTGGCGGCCATGTGCGCCGATATCCTGGGGCGTACGCTCGAGCGTTGCGCCGTCAAGACCGAAATCCTGGGCTTCACCACCCGGGCCTGGAAGGGCGGCCAGTCGCGGGAGAAATGGACGCAAGACGGCAAGCCGGCCAACCCCGGCCGCCTCAATGACCTGCGCCACATTGTCTACAAATCGGCCGACGAGCCCTGGCGCCGGGCCAAGAAGAATCTGGGCCTGATGATGCGCGAGGGCCTGCTCAAGGAGAATATCGACGGCGAGGCTCTGATGTGGGCCCATAACCGGCTGATGGGCCGCCCGGAGCAGCGCAAGATCCTGATGGTGATCTCAGACGGCGCCCCAGTGGACGATTCGACCCTGTCGGTGAATGCCGGGAACTATCTTGAACGGCATTTGCGCAAAGTGATCGAGGATGTCGAGACCCGCTCCAGCGTCGAACTGACCGCTATCGGCATCGGCCATGACGTCACCCGCTATTACAAGCGGGCGGTCACCATCGTGGACGCGGAACAATTGGGCGGGGCCATGACCACGCAGCTCATCTCCTTGTTCGAGGAAGACCGGGCGCGGGACGAACATCAGCGCCGCCGGACTGGGCGCTAAATCAATGCTTTATTGAAAATACTTGAGATGCCGTCTTAGGCGGCCTGTTTGGCCGTCTTCTTGGCAATGGCGCGCTTCAGGCGCAACGCCTTGGTCGACAGCACGCTGTCCTTGCTCTTGAGCAGAAAGGGGTCCAGGCCGCCATTGCGGTCTAGGGACCTGAGCGCGTTCATGGAAATCTTCAGCTTGTAGCTGTTGCCCAGGATTTCGCTGACCAGCGACACCGTCTGCAGATTCGGTCGGTAGATGCGCTTGGTCTTGTTGTTGGCGTGGCTGACATGATGGCCCACAAGGGTGCCTTTTCCGGTCAATTCGCAGCGGCGGGCCATGGCAATCGTCTCTCTCAAAACCAAGGAATTCGGGCTTGGAAGCCGGGTCTCTTACGGAAAGAGACCCCTTTGGTCAAGCAATTTGCCCCCAAAGGCCTGGAAACACTATAAATACCGCTGGCCCGGATTGGGTCACCCCGGAGAAAGCATGAAAAAGCGTCAGTTTTCATGGAGCCTCGTTGCCCTCCTGGCTCTGGCCGGCCCGGCCAAGGCCGCCGGTGGCGCCGCCAGCGATGCGGCGGGCCCCGCCTCCCAGTTCCAGATGGCCATGACCATCTATGCCGGCGGCATCACGCTCGGAAAGATGGACATCGACGCCACGGTTCGCGGCAACGACTATCACGCCGTCTCCAACCTCCAGACCTCGGGCGTGGTCAACGCTTTCTGGCAGGCGGAGATCCAAGCCACCTCCTCCGGCAAGGTCGGCGCACAGACCCTGACGCCCGTGCTCTATGACTCCTTCGACATCAATCGCACCGGCAAGAAGCAGGAAGTGTCGCTGACCTATGACAGCGCCAACCCGCCGCGCCTCTATGCCGACCCACCCTATTCCACCACCGGCTATGAAGTGAAGCCGGAGGACCAGAAAGCGACGCTCGATCCGCTCTCGGCGGTGATGTTCATCGTCTCGGGCGCGGGAACGGCGGGCACGCCTTGCACCGTCACCGCACCGGTGTTCGACGGCCGACGCCGCTACAATATCGAGATGACCAAGGTGAAGGATGTCGATATCAAGCTCGACAACGGCCTCTATGCCGGCAAAGCCTCACTGTGCCAGATAAAATATCATCAACTCTCGGGTTTCAAACCGCGCGTCATCAAAGCCAACGAAACTTTCCCCACCATCAATGCCTGGGTCGTGCCCTATCACAGCGCCACCCGGAACAGCGATTATATGGTGCCGCTGAGAGTCTGGGCCGATACGCCTTATGGCCTGGTGGCGGTGGTGGCCAATTCGCTCAAGATCGACGGCCAGGCGCCGAAGGCGAATTGAGCAAGGCAATTTGAGGCCACATGAAAAAGGCCGCGCTTCTGTCCTTGCTGCTTTTGCCTGCGTCGCTGTCGGGCGCGCTCGCGGATCCGGCCGGCGATTATGCCGCCCTAGTCACGGCTGCCAAAGACGGCGACCCGGGCACCGATTACACCGCCATGCGCCAGGCCTACGCCATGCTTCCCGAATATGACCCATATGGGAAGAAGACCAACGATCTGATGCGCCAAGGTCAGGCCGCTTACGAGGCCAAGGACTGCAAGACCGCGCTAGTGAAATTCCGTGCCGCGATCGATGCCAGTTTTATTATTTCCGACGCTCATGCCCTGGTCGCCGATTGTCTGGAACAGGCGGGCGACAAGGAAGGCGAAAAGCGTGAAGAACAAATCGCCCAAGGCCTGTTCGACTCCATCATCGCCAGTGGCGACGGCGAAAAGCCCGAGACCGCTTTCCATATCGTCACCCTGCATGAAGAAGAAGCGATCATGGCAATCTCCGGTGTCAATGGCACCGCGCGAGAACAACTCGCCACCGACGCCGGCCCGGTGGACAAGATCAGCATCACCGACGCCAAGACCGGCGAGAAAGGCGCGGTCTATTTCAATCTCGGCGCCATCATGATCGGCACCGCGATGCAGAAGGCCAAGCCCAAGCCTTGATCGTTACGGCACGTTGCGGCGGCGCCGCGCCCGCATGAGCCCCAGGACCGAACGGGCCGCGTCGGGAATATTCGTGCCCGGTCCGAAAATCGCCGCCACGCCCGCGGCCCTGAGCGCATCATAGTCCTGGACCGGGATCACACCGCCCACCAGCACCAGAATATCATCGCGGCCTTTGGCCTTCAGCGCTTCGGTCAGTTGGGGCACCAGCGTCAGATGGCCGCCGGCTTGGCTGGAAATGCCGATGGCATCGGCCTTGGCCTTGAGCGCGTCTTCCACCACTTCCTCCGGATCGCGGAACAAGGCCCCTATTTCCACAGCGAAGCCCAGATCGCCGAACGCCGTCGCCACCACCTTGGCGCCCCGATCATGACCGTCCTGGCCCAGCTTGGCGACCAGCAGGCGGGGCTTGCGGCCTACTTCTTTGGCGAAACTCTTCACGTCGGCCGCGATCTCCTCCAGGCCCGCAAAATTCTCGCCGTAAACGCCCTTCACCGAACGGATCGTGGCCTGGTGACGGCCGAACACATCTTCCAATGCCAAGGAAATTTCACCCAGGGTGGCGCGAGCACGCGCCGCCTCGATCGCCAGGGCCAGAAGATTGCCGTTGGCGCGCGCGCCTTGCTTCAACGCCTCGAGCGTGGCTTTGACTTTGGCCGGATCACGCTTCGCTTTCAGTTTTTCCAGCTTGGCGATCTGGGCGCCGCGCACCTGACTATTGTCGATGGCACGGATATCGATGGGCGGCTCATTCTCAAGGCGGAATCTGTTCACGCCCACGATCACGTCTTCGCCGCGATCGATGCGGGCTTGACGGCGCGCCGCCGAGGCTTCGATCTCGAGCTTCGGCCAGCCGGCTTCCACCGCCGCGGTCATGCCGCCCGCCTCTTCCACCCGCTTGAGCAGTGCACGCGCCGCCTCGGCCAAAGAGCGAGTGAGCGCCTCGACATAATAGGAGCCTCCCAAAGGATCGGCGACGCGGGTGACCTGGCTTTCGCTCTGAAGAATAAGCTGAGTGTTGCGCGCTACCCGGGCCGAGGCATCGGTGGGAAGCGCGATAGCCTCGTCGAAGGCGTTGGTGTGGAGCGACTGGGTGCCGCCCAGGACCGCCGCCAGCGCTTCCAATGTGGTGCGCACGATATTGTTGTGCGGGTCCTGTTCGGTCAACGAGACGCCGCTGGTCTGGCAATGGGTACGCAGCATGCGGCTTTCGGGGTTTTTCGCGCCCTGCTTCTGCATGATCTCCGACCAGAGAAGACGTGCGGCGCGCAGCTTCGCTACCTCCATGAAGAAATTCATGCCGATGCCGAAAAAGAAACTCAGCCGCGGCGCAAAGGCGTCGATATCCAATCCCCGCGCCATGGCAGCCCGCACATAGGCCAGGCCGTCGGCCAGGGTGAAGCCCAGCTCTTGCACCGCGGTCGCGCCCGCTTCGTGCATGTGATAGCCGCTGATGGAGATGGAATTAAAGCGCGGCATATTTTGCGACGCAAAGGCGATGATGTCCGCCACGATGCGCATCGACGGTTCCGGCGGATAGACATAGGTGTTGCGCACCATGAATTCCTTGAGGATGTCGTTCTGGATGGTGCCCGACAGGCGCGCGAGCGGAACACCCTGCTCCTCGCCCGCGACGATGAAATTGGCCATCACCGGCAAGACCGCGCCATTCATGGTCATGGAGACGCTCATGCGGTCGAGCGGAATGCCGTCGAACAGGATCTTCATATCCTCGACGGAGTCGATGGCGACGCCCGCCTTGCCGACATCGCCCACCACGCGGGGATGATCGCTGTCATAGCCGCGATGGGTGGGCAGGTCGAAGGCGACCGACAGGCCCATTTGGCCGGCCTTCAAATTCTGGCGATAGAAATGATTGGATTCCTCGGCGGTCGAGAAACCGGAATATTGCCGGATGGTCCAGGGCCGGCCCGCATACATGCTGGCGCGGGGGCCTCTGGTGTATGGCATCAGGCCCGGCCAGCCGATGGCCTCCATCCCTTCCAGATCGGCCTCGGTATAGAGCGGCTTTATGGCGATGCCTTCGGGGCTCTGCCAAACCAGATCGTCGGCGGCCCGGGTCTTGAGTTCCCCAGCCACGGCCTTTTCCCATTCCGCACGGCGATCGGTCATGGCGCATGTTCCCCAGAGCAGCCTCGAAGCGCAAATGTCATGATTTCGTTCCGCCTACGGAAGATCGAGTCCCGTTATGGCAGCCCCGACTCCAGCACTGGCCTCGCTAACAAGATGTGGTGGTTAACGAGTCTTGACAAACAGCTAAATGTATGAGAACAAACGCAGATATTCGGAAGGTTAGCGATTCGGCCGCGATTTGTTCGCAGACCGTTCTATTCCTTTACCGGCCATCCACAGCAACCAACGGCAAGCCCTTGATCGCAAGGCGCTTTCCGCCGCCAAGGCCGGAGCCCATATTGTCCGCATGACAGCCAAAGCCGCCGGTGCTCCCAAAGTGAGCGCGATCCTCGGCCCCACCAACACCGGCAAGACCTTCTTCGCCATCGAGCGGATGCTGGCGCACAAATCCGGCATGATCGGTCTGCCGCTGCGCCTTCTGGCGCGCGAGGTCTATGACCGCGTGGTGCGTCTTCGAGGCGCGGGCGAAGTCGCTCTCATCACCGGCGAAGAGAAGATCCTGCCCAAGGCGGCGCGATTTTATATCTGCACCGTCGAAGCCATGCCGCTGGAGATTCCCGTCGCCTGTCTGGTGGTGGACGAGATCCAGCTTTGCGCCGATCCCGAGCGCGGCCATGTCTTCACCGACCGGCTGCTCAATGCTCGCGGCCTGGAAGAGACACTCTTTCTGGGCGCGGAGACCATGCGCGGCATCATCCAGCGCTTCATTCCCAAAGCCTGGTTCATCACCCGCCCGCGTTTTTCCGATCTTGCCTATACCGGTGCCAAGAAATTGACCCGCCTGCCCCGCCGTTCCGCCGTGGTGGGTTTCAGCGCCGAGGATGTTTACGGCATCGCCGAGATCGTGCGGCGTCAGCGCGGTGGCGCCGCTGTGGTGCTGGGGGCGCTTTCGCCGCGCACCCGCAATGCCCAGGTCGCGCTTTATCAGTCCGGCGATGTGGATTTCCTAGTCGCCACAGACGCTATCGGCATGGGCCTCAACATGGATGTGGACCATGTGGCTTTCGCGGGCGCGGAGAAATTCGATGGCCGGGGCTATCGTCCCCTCATGCCGGCGGAAATCGGCCAGATCGCCGGTCGCGCCGGGCGCTACATGAATGACGGCACCTTCGGCGTCACCGGCGAATGCCAGCCATTCGACGAAGAGATTGTGGGCCGCGTGGAAAGCCATCGCTACGATCCGGTCAAGGTTTTGCAATGGCGCAATAGCGCGTTGGATTTTCAATCCTTGTCTTCGCTGCTGGAAAGTCTGGACAGGCCGCCCCCCGAGCGAGGTCTCGGCCGCGCCCGTCCCGCTTCCGACGCCGTCGCGCTACATCATCTGGCGGGCGAGACCGAAATCCAGGCACTGGCCACTTCGCGCGCAACGGTTAAGCGCCTATGGGACGTCTGCCAGCTTCCCGACTTCCGGAAATTGTCGGCGGACGATCATGCCCGCATGGTGCGCACGCTCTTTCTCTTTTTGATGAGTGACGCGGGCCATGTTCCAGACGATTGGATGGCGCGCCAGATTGCGCGGCTGGATGTGAGCGAAGGCGATGTCGCCACACTGTCGGGCCGTATTGCGCAGATCCGCACCTTCACCTATGCCGCGCACCGCCCCGGCTGGACGCGCGATAGCGCCCATTGGCAAGGCGAAACCCGGGCGGTGGAAGACCGGCTATCCGACGCCCTGCATGAGCGGTTGACCCAGCGCTTCATCGACCGGCGCACCTCGATCCTGATGAAGCATCTGCGCGAGGACGAGATCGCCGATGCGCGGCTGGAAGAAGATGGCGGCGTGCTGATCGCGGGTGAATTGATCGGGCGGCTGGACGGCTTCCGCTTCACGCCAGACCCGCGCGCTGCCAATGACGGCAGCGGCGCGCTTCACGCCCGCATGCTGCACGCTGCCGCCATGCGCGGGCTTGGCAGCGAGTTCTTAGGCCGTGCCGAGGCGCTGGCCGCCGCGCCGGACACGGCCATCAGCTTAAGCGAGCATGGCAAATTCTGGTGGGATGGAGCGATTGTCGGTCACCTCACGGCCGGCGCATCACCGCTCGCGCCCCAGGTCGCACTGGTGGCCGATGAGCTGCTCAAAGGCGCGCAGCGCGTGCGCATACAGGCACGATTGGAAGAATGGCTGCTGGCACGGTTGAATGCGCGGATCGAGCCTTTGCTGGCGCTGACCCGCGCCGCGGATGCGCCGGCGGGAAGCGACACCGCCATACCGGCGCAAGCACGTGGCATCGCCCATCAACTAAGCGAGAATTTCGGATCTCTGGATCGTGCTGCGCTTGCGCTGCCGGAAAAGCTCGGCCCCTTGCTTCGCGCCTTGAAGCCGTTCGGGGTCTGGGTCGGCAAAAGAACCATCTATCTGCCGCGCCTGCTGCGCCCCGATGCGGCGGGCTTGCTAGCGCTGCTGTGGAGTGTGTGGACCAGACAGGCGCAGATGATCGGTCCGCCCGCGCCTGGCCTCACCTCCTTCGCGCATGGCGACGAACCGCGTGATTTCCTGCATGCCGCGGGCTTCGCCGTCGTCGGGGGCCGCGCCATCCGTTTCGACATGCTGGAGCGGGTGGAAAGCGAACTCGACAAGGCCGCGCTCAGCGGCGCCGATGCCCAGACTTTGCTACCAAGGTTGGTTTCGCTGCTAGGCTCGGGCAATGACGAAGCACGCGCGGTGCTGGAATCTCTGGGCTGGCGGCTGGTGGACGTCACGGGCGCTGCGCCCGTCTGGCGCAAAGCCAGGGAGAAGCGCACGCAACGCCCCAAACCGGAGAAGGCCGCGCCAAGCCATTCGCCTTTCGCCGGCTTGAAAGAACTCATCGTCAAATGAGCGCCGCCCGCATTGACAAGTGGTTGTTCCATGCCCGCTTCTATCGCACCAGGGCCTTGGCCCAGGCCGCGGCCAGCGCCGGCAAAGTGCGGTTGAACGGCATTCGGGTGCTGAAACCGGCCCAGATGCTCAAGCCCGGCGATATCTTGACTTTGGGACGCGGCGGCGAGGTCGTAGCCTTGCGGGTTCTGGCCCTGGCGGAACGCCGCGGCCCCGCGCCCGAGGCGCAACTTCTGTACGAAATCGTCGCGGATTGAATGCTTGCCTTGGACCCTGGCGCGCCTTATGGACCTATCGCTTTTCGATCGCGAGCCTTGCCATGACCTATGTCGTCACCGAAGCCTGCATCAAGTGCAAGTTCATGGACTGCGTCGAAGTCTGTCCGGTGGATTGCTTCTACGAAGGCGAGAACATGCTGGTCATCAACCCGGACGAATGCATCGATTGCGGCGTCTGTGAGCCGGAATGTCCGCCGGAAGCCATCAAGGCCGATACCGAGTCCGGGCTTGAGAAATGGCTGTCGGTGAACGCCGAATATGCCAAGACCTGGCCGAACATCAGCCAGAAGGGCGAGGCTCCGGCCGACGCCAAGGATTGGGAAGGCGTTCCGGACAAGTTCGAGAAGTTCTTCAGCGATAAGCCCGGGTCGGGGTCCTAGACATCAGTCCGCCTTGTTGATGGTCGCGCGGCCGGACAGCTCCGCTACGCTTCGGCTGGCCGTCAAACCCGGCTCAGGCTCATAGGGCGAATACCCCCTTTGCGCGCGCGGCATTACCGGGCGGCGACTCCCGATTTGGGACCGCAGATCAAGGGCTTGAGGCCAGGGAAGGCCTCAAAAACCTGAAGAAATCTTGCCTTTTCAAAGGTTTGTGAGGTTTTTCCTTTCATTTTACCGCAACATGTGATAGGGTCTTTCTGAAATCTGGTCAGCCCTGAACAGCGCGTGCCGGCGTCGGTCCGGCGCGTTTCGGCCATATTGTCGTGAAATTATCATGCGTCTCGCTTCTCCCCGGCGATACGCGCAACGGAAATGGAAATGACCGCAGCCAAGTCTCACGCTCCGGCGGCTAATAAGGCCGCTGCCCAGCCCAAGAAAATCCCCGCCAACTCCAATAAGAAGCATGAGTTCAAGACCAACGACCATGTGGTCTATCCGACCCATGGCGTGGGCAAAGTGTCGGGTATCGAGGAACAGGAAGTGGCGGGCCTCAAGCTCGAACTGTTCATCATCGAATTCGAAAAGGACAAGATGACACTTCGCGTCCCCACCATGAAGGCCAAGGCGGTGGGCATGCGCAAACTGTCCTAGCCAGAAGTGGTGGGCAATGCGCTCAACACGCTGAAGGGTCGTGCCCGCATCAAGCGCACCATGTGGTCGCGCCGCGCCCAGGAATACGAAGCCAAGATCGACTCGGGCGATCTGGTGTCGATCGCCGAAGTGGTGCGCGACCTGCACCGCGCCGGCGGTCAGCCGGAGCAGTCCTATTCCGAGCGCCAGCTCTATGAAAAGGCGCTGGCCCGCATGGCGCGCGAAGTGGCTGCGGTAGAACGCACAGACGAACAGACCGCGGTTAAGCGCGTCGAAGGCATGCTGACAAAGAAGGCGGCTTAGCGCAGGGTCCCCGGCGATGCGCTTCGCGCGCCGTCGCCCTGCGATTCTAATAAAAAAGCCCGGCATCATTGCCGGGCTTTTTTCATTTTAAGAGTTCAATCTGCCTGGGATTGAAAAGTGCGATTTCCGGCCGGCCGTTGAAATTCGTCAAAATGCCTCGCACGCGGATATCGCGGCCGACCAATTCCTCCAGCGCGGGGTCGCTGTTACGAAAGGCTTTGCGATCCTCCGGTGCGATGATGGCGGAAAAACCTTTGCGGAAATCCGGATCGAAGTCGAGAAACATCCGGCCGCCAGGGCTCGCGACATTGAACACATGGCCCTCGACGATCTGGAAGCTGCCTTCCGGCGCCGAGAAATCTTTTGCTTTTCGCACGGCAAATTCGGGCAGCGCCCAAAGACCGCGCCCCGCCTGGCGCGCTTCGATCTCGGCCTCGTAGAAATCCGGCGAGCATTCCTGCCGGTCGGGCATAATGGCCACTCGCGCCAGACCGCGTCTTAAGAGCTCCACCTGCAACCAGACATCCGAAAAGGCCTGGACCCGCAGGCGCCCATAACGATCGCTTTCGGGCGCTGTGGTCGTCACAGTCAGCGGCGCGCGCGTGACAAGCGCCCGCAACGCCTCGATCGCTTGAACGGCGATCGGCGCCAACGGCTGATCCCATCCAGGCAATCGAAGTCCTTCCAACAGCGCGCCGCGTCCATCCGGCAGGATCAACGCGCCGTCTTTCTCCACGCGCACGACATGCGCCTGTGTGAGCTCGACTTTGCCGGCGCAATCCGGCAGTGGCATCGCTAGAGCCGGACGCGGCAGTAAAAACGCTGCCAGAAGAGGCCACCAGAAGTAACGGATCATCTGGTTTCGTCGACAGCCTTCAGGCTCACGCCTGAAGGTGGCAGCATGCTGTCTGGCACGAAGAAATCCTCGAAAAGGTCCCGGCTGGGATCGACCCGATAAACGTCGAAATTGGTGACCCCATTTTCCGCCAAGAACGTATCGTCGATCAGGAATTGGCCGCTGAACGTCACAGGCTTGTGAAAAATCGCGTAGGCGGCATCCGCCAAAATATCCGGCTTGCGGCAGCTTCGCGCGGCGTCGTCGCTGCCGGCCGCAAGCCGGATGGCGGCGGTGGCGATGCCCGTTCGCGGCCACAGCGCATTGAAAGCGACCTTCCCTGCGAACTCCGCCGCCATGCCCAACACACAAAGGCTCATATTGTATTTGGCCATGGAATAAGCAGTGTGACCGGCGAACCATTTGGGCTGAAGGTCCAGAGGCGGCGACAGCATCAGCACATGCGGATTGGCCGCTTTCAGCAGATGCGGCAGGCAAAGCTTGCTGACCATGAAGGTGCCCCGCGCATTGATCTGGTTCATCAGATCGAAGCGCTTCATCTCGGTGTCGAGCGTGCCGGTCAACGAGATGGCGCTGGCATTGTTGACGCAGATATCCAAGCCGCCAAACGTTTCGACCGTTGCCGCCACGGCCCGGGCGACCTGATCCTCGAAACGGATGTCGCAGATGATGGGCAAGGCTCGCCCGCCCACCTTCTCAATCTCGGCCGCGGCCGTGAAGATGGTGCCCGGCAGCTTCGGGTTCGGCTCGGCGGTCTTGGCGGCAATGGCGACATTGGCGCCGTCGCGCGCCGCCTTCAGCGCGATGGAAAGCCCGATCCCTCGGCTGGCGCCGGTGATGAAAAGGGTTTTGCCTTTGAGGGACATGTCGGGCTTTCGATCACAAGCCTGGAACTGTAACCAAGATCGCGTCCCGCGCCAAAGGTCCGCGCGGGCCAAAGAAAAGCTGACGCTGGGCCCGGCGACCCGCTAAAAGGCCGACATGGAAAGCCTGCTCGGCCATATCTCGCCGGTAACGCCCGCCGCTATAGCGCGCGCTGCAGCTCTGCTGCGCGAGGGCAAGCTGGTCGCGTTCCCGACCGAGACGGTCTACGGCCTGGGCGCCGACGCCACCAATGGCAAGGCCGTGGCGGATATCTTCGCCGCCAAGGGGCGGCCCCGTTTCAATCCCCTGATCGTGCATCTGGCGGATTTCGAAGCCGCGGAACGGCATGGGGATTTCTCGCACCTGGCACTGAGACTGGCGGAAAAATTCTGGCCCGGCGCGCTGACCCTGGTCCTGCCGCGCAAAAAACACTCCCCGCTTTCAGAATTGGTGAGCGCGGGCCTGGACACGGTCGCGTTGCGTATGCCCGCCCATGCGACCGCCAAAGCCTTGCTGCACGCGACGGATCGCCCCATCGCCGCCCCCAGTGCCAATCCTTCAGGCAAGGTCAGCGCGACCACGGCCTTGCACGTCGAGGAGGGCTTCCACGACTCCGTGGACCTTATTCTTGATGGCGGGCCTGCATCCTTGGGCCTGGAATCGACCGTGATTGGTTTTGACGGCGGCCGACCCGTCCTTCTGCGCCCCGGCGCCATCGCGCGGCAGGAGATCGAAGCCGTCGCCGGGACGCTGGCGCAAGCTGATGAAACCGTCCGCTCTCCCGGACAGTTGGAGAGCCATTATGCGCCCCGCGCTGCTTTGCGCCTCGATGCGCGACACGCTGAGCCAGGGGAAGCGTTGTTGGGTTTCGGCCCCTGCGCCGACGCCACACTCAATCTCAGCGCCCATGGCGATTTGCGCGAAGCGGCCGCCAATCTCTTCGCCATGCTGCGCGCTATGGACAAGCATGCGTCGCGTATCGCCGTGATGCCGATACCCGAAACCGGCTTGGGCGAAGCCATCAACGATCGCTTGCGCCGCGCCGCGGCGCCAAGGAGCTGACATGCGCGCGACGTTCGACCGGTTGAAAGACGCAGCAGGCCCGAACGGCTTTACCGAGGATGCGCGCGAGATCGCACCATATCTGGAGGAATGGCGCGGCCGCGCCCATGGCAAGAGCGCCTTGCTCTTGAGGCCCGCCACCACCGAACAGGTCTCCGCCATTCTGGCCATCTGTCATGAGACCGGCACGCCCATCGTGCCGCAAGGCGGCAATACCGGATTGGTGGGCGGCCAGATCCCGTTGCATGGCGAGGTGCTGCTCAGTTTGGGGCGCCTCAATCGCATCCGTCACCTGGATGCGCCGGGGATGACCCTGACAGCGGAAGCGGGTGTCACTTTGAAACAAGCGCAGGATGCAGCGTCAGCGGCGCATCTGCTTTTTCCGCTCACTTTGGGTTCGGAAGGCAGTTGCACCATCGGCGGTAACATCTCGACCAATGCCGGCGGCAATCATGTGCTGCGCTACGGCATGATGCGGGCGCTGGTGCTGGGGCTCGAAGTGGTCCTGGCGGACGGCCGGGTGCTGCCGATGCTGAAAAGTTTGCACAAGGACAATACCGGCTACGACCTCAAGCAGATCTTCATCGGCGCGGAAGGCACGCTGGGTATCGTCACCGCCGCCAGCCTCAAACTTTTCCCGCAACCGGTTCAGATGACGACGGCGTTCACGGCGTTGCCCTCACCTTCGGCGGCATTATCCCTGCTGGGCCATATGCAAACCAGCACCGGCGGGCTCCTCTCATCTTTCGAACTCATTTCGCGGCAGACCCTGGAGCTGGTGCTCCGCCACATCCCCGGTACGCGCGACCCGCTTTCGGCGGCCGCGCCCTGGTATGTTCTGATGGAGATCTCAGGCGGCGCAGGCGCCAACCTGGAAGCGCTCACCCAATCGGCGCTGGAAGAGGCCATGGCTCAGGATCTGGTGACGGACGCGGTCGTGGCCCAGAACCAGGCGCAAGCGCGAAGCTTCTGGCACATGCGCGAAAGCATGTCGGAGGCGGAGAAGCGCGAAGGCGTCTCGATCAAGCACGACATCTCCGTGCCGGTGGCCTCGATTCCGGCCTTCATCGCGGAAGCGACAGCGGCGGTGGTGGCAAGATTCCCCGGCGCGCGCCCTGTCTGTTTCGGCCATATGGGCGATGGCAATCTGCATTTCAATTTCAACGCGCCGCCGGGTCAGGACACCGCCTTCGCCGAGGAATGGGACGAAGTCCAGCTCACCGTGCATGACATCGTGAAATCTTATGCGGGCTCGATCAGCGCAGAGCATGGCATCGGCCGGCTGAAGCGCGATCTTCTGCCGCGCTACAAATCCAGCGAGGAACTGGATGCAATGCGCGCGCTGAAGGCCGCGTTCGATCCCAAGAATATTCTCAATCCGGGAAAGACCGTGCCGCCTGTAACCCGCCTTTAGGCAGCCTTTGGCAAAGCAGGCTCCGACACCAGCGCAGCTTGCGGTTTCTTGTTGGACATGGCGCTGATCGAAGCCGTGATGAAGGTCGCGGCATAAGGCAGGCTCTGCACGCCCAGCATCACCATCCAGAGCGTGACGGCCGGATCCTCGAAGCCGCGGTCGAAGCCCATCGACACCATCGCCGCCAGCAACCCCACAAAAAGGGCGGTTTCCTGCCAGACCACACGCAGCACCTGGCTTAACTTGGCCGGATCTTCGCATTTGGGCGTGCGCATGAAAGGCTTGCCGCCCGTCAGAAGCCCCGTCCAGACCGCCTTGCCCACGGTGTGCGTTAAGGCGAGCCCCGCCACCGAAGCTTTCAAGGCGCCCAGAAATCCCGAGCGGACCTTGGGCGGATAAAGCAGCATCGTCTTGATCAGCTTGGTGGCGAACAGCGCCATCGCCGCCGCCGACAAGGCCGGCATGGGCACATCTATATAGCTGGGCGCCACCCACATCAGCCCGGTCCAGACCAACGCGGTCAAAGTCACCATCATGCCCAGACCATCGGAAATCCAAGGCAGCCAGCCCGAGAGGAATTGATAGCGCTGCTCCCAGGAGAGGCCCGAGCCGCCCAGGAAAATCTCCCGTGCGTGGCGCTTCATGATTTGCATCGCGCCATAGACCCAGCGGTAGCGTTGGGTCATGAAGGCTTCCAGCGTGTCCGGCTCCAGCCCTGCCCCCATGGTCTGGGAAATATAGGCGGCCTCGTAACCGGCTTCGAACAGTTTGAGACCGAGCTCGGTATCCTCGGTGATGCACCAGTCACTCCAGCCGCTCACTTCCTCCAACGCCGTCTTGGCGACGATAGTCATAGTCCCGTGTTGAATGATGGCGTTGTGCTCATTGCGTTCCACCATGCCGATGTGGAAGAAGCCGCGATATTCCTCATACGCCATCGCCTTGAACAGATTCTGCCCGGCATCGCGATAATCCTGCGGCCCCTGCACCAACGCGATGGCGGGGGATGCAAAGAGCGGCATGGCCCGGCGCAGCCAGAAAGGTTCGACCTGATAGTCGCTGTCGATCACCGCCACATGGCTGGCGCCGGGATCCGTCAGCGCCAGCGCCCGGTTGAGCGCGCCGGCCTTGAAGCCTTTGACATTGTCGAAATGAAAGAAACGGAAACGCGATCCCAGCATCTTGCAATGCGCCTCCACCGGACGCCACACCAAAGGATCGGGCGTGTTGTTGTCCAGCACGATCACTTCGAAATCATCGTAGTCCAATCTGGCCAACGCATTGATGGTTTCGATCACCATCTGAGGGGGTTCATTGTAGGTGGGCAGATGGATCGAGACGCGCGGGCTCTTTTCCGCAATCGCAGCCGGCACCAACCGGCGATCCACGCGCCAGAGCGAGGCCGCCAGCTCGATGCCTTCCGTCAAGATGATGGCGCAAGCGAGCAGCACCAAGGGCGACATGGCAATCATGGCGGCGACATCGGTGGGATCGATATAGACCAACGCCGTGGCGTCGATCAGCACCAGCAATCCGGTCGAGACCAGCGCCACCAACCCGCCCATCACCAGATAGCCGGTCTGGCGCACGCGCGGCATCCGCCCCAGGATCAGCAGACCCAGCGAGAGCGTGAGGACTGCAGCCAACAGGGCGTAACCGCGCCATTCCGGGAAGCTGCGCAACATGCCGGTAAAACCGAACTTGGCATGCCCGGTGGCGTCAAACAGACCCCAATAGGCGTTAACCGCACCCTCGCCCGTGTGCCAGGGCTGATCAAAACCCTCGAAAATATAATAATCATAGCCCTTTTCCTGGGCGTACTGGATGAAGGCGCGTGCGAAATAGGCTTCGTTGGCGACAGATGCTTCCGCCGAGCCCCGCGTATGGCCTTCAGAAGGCCAACCCGCTTCGCCGATGATGATCGGCTTGCCGGGAAAAGTCTGCTCGGTGATGTCGTAATGCGTTCCCAGGAACCGTAGCGCCGCGTTGATATGGACATTCTCCCAATAAGGCAGGAGATGAACGAAAATGACGTCCACATGCTTGGCGACTTCCGGGACCACCACCCAGGTCGACCAGGTTTCCGCGGTCGTGACCTTGATACGGGCAGGCAAGGCTGCACGCACGCGATCGAGGTAGGCGTCCAGCTGCTGGATCGATACATAACCGAAGAGCTGCGTCTCGTTGCCTACGATGACGCGATCGATAACCCGGCGGTTGGCCAAGGCGGTCTTGATCGCTAGGTCGATCTGCTCGTCATTCTTTTTAAGGTCAGGGCTGATCCAAATGCCCAGTGACACCGTCATGCCATACCGGCGGGCGACTTCTGGCACCTTGTCCATGCCGCCATCCACCGTATAGGTGCGGATATGGCCGGTGACATGGGAGAGCTGCCCCAGATCGCGGTCGATATGCTCCGGCGTGACATGCAATTGATCGCTGGCGCGAAACAGATGGCTGGGATTGTAGCCGATGCCGCGCACCTGGCCGTCCCAATCGGGTGCCACCACAGTATAGTCGCGGCTCGCCCAGAAGAGCGCACTTGCGTTCACTACCATGAAAAGCGCGATCACGATGCGCAAACGGCCACCATGATGGGCCCGCCGGCGCAGGAACTGACCAAGGCGTGTCACACGCGGTCCTATTGCTCTTTCTTGTCCTCGGGATCGTTGGGATCCGGGATATAACCGGGCTCGCCTCGCCTGGGCGCCGGCGTGGTGGAGAGCAGGGTCATGTCGAACACCAGCGTCTGGTCCGGCGGAATGGCCTTGCCGGCGCCGCGCGAGCCATAGCCGATGCTGGCCGGGATCACCAATTGCCAATGATCGCCTTCGCGCATCAGCTGCAGCGCCTCGATCCAACCGGGGATCACCTGGCTGACCTTGAACGAAGCCGGAAGACCTGGCGAGGTACCGTCAAACACGCTGCCGTTGATCAGCGAGCCTGTGTAATAGACCTGCACCGTGTCGGTGGCGGCCGGCCGCTTGCCATAACCGCTTTGCACGATCTTGATCTGCAGGCCGTCGGGCTTGACGATCACGCCGGGCTTCTTGGCGTTGGCGGCCAGAAAAGTCGCGTTGGCCTGGGCGCTCAGCGCCGGATCGGCCGTGGGCGCAGGCGTCTGCTGCTGCTGGGCCATCGCAAGCGCCGGCCAGCACAGAGCCATAACGACCGAAAACAGGGTTAAAGCCTTCATGTCCATCTCCCATCCGCACCTGGAGTTTTAGCGCGCCCCGCCCTGGCCGGAACAGGGCCTTGCCGCCAGAGAAAGCAAGGATTCGGGCATTTTTTGGCGTTCAACCGCCGAGGCCGAAAGTTTTCATGCTGACATGGATCAGAACCGCCAGACCGAACAGCACCACCAGCACGCCGGAACCCCGGTTGATCACCCGGACCGCGCCGTCGGTGATCTTGGTATGGAACAAGCCGATCACCGTGGTCAGGCACAACCACCAGCCGGCCGACCCCCCGACCACGCCCGCCACGACCAGGCTGGCATCGCCATAGGAATTGGCGCCGCCCACCAAGGCATGGAAACTCGCGAACATGGACGCAAACGCGATCAAGGTGGCGGGATTGGTGATGGTCAGGACGAAGCTCGACGCCATGGCGCGCACCAGATTTGAAGCGCCGCTGTCATTCTTGTCGCTGTCTTCCACCTTGCCGACGACAGGCGCTAGTACGGTGTGAACCCCAAACCAGACCAGAAGCGCGCCGCCCACCACCTCGATAATGGAATCGTAGCTTTGGATCAGCTGCGCAATCCAGGTGAGGCCGAAAAAGGTGATGACCGCGAAAAGACCGTCCCCCAGCGCCGCGCCCAAGCCGGAAACGAATCCATTGACCGGACCGAATGCGAAGGTGCGCCGGATGCAGATGAGATTGACCGGCCCGATGGGAACTGCCGCGATCAGCCCCATGATAACGCCGGACAAGACATAGATGAGGAAATTCATCGGCGGCCTTGGCAGAAAAGGGAAGCGAACGGAATTTGCATCAAACCGCCAAGCCGCGAAATCAAGCCGAGGTTTCGACAAAGCGAAGCGGCTTGCCTGATGCCGCCTGCGTTAAGGCGAAGTCGCGCATGACAAACGCTCCGCGCAGAACTGCGGCCACGGCCCAGCCTTTGGTCTTCATGCCGTCGAACGGCGTCCAGCCGGAACGCGTAGCGATCCATTTGTTCTCGATGGTGCGCGTCAGCCCCATGTCCACGATGGTGAAATCGGCATCATAGCCCCGGGCGATGCGTCCCTTACCCGCCAAGCCGAAAATCCGCTGTGGCCCGGACGCGGTGAGATCGACGAAACGCTCCAAAGTCAAATTGCCCTTGTTGACGTGATCCAAAAGGATCGTCACCAGCGTTTGCACGCCGGGCATGCCCGACGGCGTATCGGGATAAGTCTTCTCTTTTTCTTCGCGTGTGTGCGGCGCATGGTCGGAGCCGATGACATCGATCACGCCGTCACGCACCGCTTTCCACAGCGCCTGGCGGTGGCTTTCGTCCCGGATCGGCGGGTTCATCTGCGCGTAAGCGCCCAGCCGCTCATAGCATTCCGGCGCGCTCAACGTCAGATGCTGGGGCGTTGTCTCGGCGGTGGCGAAATCCTTGGCGGCGGCGAGCAAGGGAATTTCGTCGCCCGTGGTGACATGCAGCACATGCAAGCGGCGGCCGGCCTGTTTCGCCAGTCCGAGCACGCGCTCTGTGGAAGTCCGTGCCGCTTCCGCGTCACGCCAAACCGGATGGGTCCAAGGCTTGCCGCGCTCGGCGAAAGATTTGCGCGCGACCAGACGATCTTCGTCCTCGGAATGCACCGCCATGCGGCGATGGCCCGCCTTCAACGCCGCCAGAATATCTTCGGGGTGATTGAGCAGCAGCGAGCCCGTGGAGGATCCCAGGAACGCTTTGACGCCACACACACCGGGCAACCGCTCCAGCTCCGCCAGCGCGCCGACATTGGCTGGGGTGGCACCGACATAGAAGGCATAGTCGCAATGCATCCGGTCTTTGGCGCAGGCGAGCTTGTCCTCAATGGCGGCGCGGCTGGTAGTGGGCGGGCTGGTGTTGGGCATCTCGAAAACGCCAGTGACCCCGCCCAGGATGGCAGCGCGGCTGCCGGTCTCGAGGTCTTCCTTATGCTCGTTGCCCGGCTCGCGGAAATGCACCTGGCTGTCGATAGCGCCGGGAAGCACATGGAGTCCCTTGGCTTCGAAAATCTCCGCCGCCTTGGTGTTGGAAAGGCTGCCGATGGCGGCGATACGGCCACCGATGACCCCAATATCCGCGGGGGCAATACCATTCGGCGTGGCGGCGATGCCCCCCCGGATCAGCAAATCAAAACTGTCACCCATGCGGGGCTTGGGTTAGCTCCTCCCCGCCACCTTGGCAACCTTGCCTGGGAGGGTTACTTCGACGCTATGGAACCTGTTCACCTTACGGACCGTGCCATTGTCGCGTTGGAGGGCGCCGAAGCCCGCGAATTTCTCCAGGGCCTGGTCACCAACGATATCAACCGCCTTGCGCCGGGCGCCGGCCTCTATGCCGCGCTGCTGACGCCGCAGGGCAAGATCCTGTTCGATTTTCTGGTGACGGAAGGCGATGGCGCGCTTCTTCTGGATTGCGCGGCTGAGAGTGCCGAGGCTTTGGTGAAACGGCTGAGCATGTACCGGCTGCGCGCCAAGATCGGTATCGCGATTCGGCCGCAATTGTCGGTCTATGCCGGCCTTTCCGGCCGGCCGGCCGAGCGCGCCGTTACCTTTCCAGATCCCAGGCTCGCGGATTTGGGACCGCGCAGCATCGGTGCGCTGGCCGAGATGCCGGATTTTCTGGAAGGTCCTGCCGCTTATCACGCGCGGCGGCTGGAGTTGGGCGTGCCCGAGGGTGTGGATTTCGGCAGCGGCGCGATCTTCGCCCTCGATGCCGGGTTGGAAGAGTTGCACGGCGTCTCTTTCGAAAAGGGTTGTTATGTCGGCCAGGAATTGACGTCGCGCATGAAGCATCGCGGCACGGCGAAGAAGCGCATTCTCGCCTTGCGCGCCGACCGCGCCTTGCCACAAGCGGGCGAGAAAATTCTGGCGGGGGACATGGAAATCGGCGAGATCCTTTCCACCTACGGGCTTGAAGCTTTCGCGCTGGTCAGGCTTGATCGCTTGGAGCAGGGCAAAGCGTCATTGAAGGCCGGTACCATTCCGGTGACGGTGGCGATACCGGAATGGCTGAAGGCATGAAACAAAAGGAACGCTGCCATTGGCCGGGTGAAGACGCCCTCTATGTCGCGTATCACGACACAGAATGGGGCGTGCCGGAATATGACGGCCGCGCGCTTTACGAAAAACTGGTGTTGGATGGTTTCCAGGCTGGTCTGAGTTGGATCACCATCCTGCGCAAGCGCGACAATTTCCGAAAAGCCTTCCAGAATTTCGATCCTCACCGCATCGCCCGCCTCGGTGCGCGGGATATAGACCGGTTGTTGAAAAATGACGGCATCATCCGGAGCCGCGCCAAGATCGAGGCCGCGATCAAAGGCGCGCGCCTTTGGCTTGAGATCGAACAGGAGCCGGGCGGCTTCCGCGATTTCATCTGGAAGCATGTCGATGGCAAACCGGTGGACAACCGCTTCAAGCGCCGCGACCAGATTCCCGCCCAAAGCGAGATGAGCGAAAATCTGGCGCGCGATCTGAAGCAGCGGGGATTTAGTTTCTGCGGTCCGGTGATTTCCTACGCCTTTGCCCAAGCCGTGGGCATGGTCAACGATCATGTCATGCCCTGCTTCCGGCACGGCGAATGCGCCCGGCTCGCCAAAGATTGAGCCGAATCCGGCCCTAGGCCATGCCCGCGCCCGGGGGCAATTATCCCAAACCTATTGTGGATTTGGCGGAAGGCCGCGACCGCGCGCTCAAAGCCTTCAAGGCGCTCAAGGGTTGAAGCGCCCCCCGCCGCCCTCTAAATTTCCCACATGGCGCTCCCGGATGTCATCGCGGCGATCGGCAACACGCCGTTGATCCGCCTCAAACACGCTTCCGATCAAACCGGTTGTGAAATTCTGGGCAAGGCCGAATTCCTCAATCCCGGCCAGTCGGTCAAAGACCGTGCTGCGCTGTTCATCATCCGCGACGCCATCGCCAAAGGCACACTTCGTGCCGGCGGCACCATCGTGGAAGGCACCGCGGGCAATACAGGCATTGGACTGGCGATGGTCGCGAACGCGCTGGGCTTCAAGACTGTGATCGTGATCCCCGAAACTCAGAGCCAGGAAAAGAAGGATGCGCTGCGCTTGATGGGCGTGGAGTTGATCGAAGTGCCCGCCAAGCCGTACCGCGATCCCAACAATTATGTGCGGCTGTCGGGACGGCTGGCGGAGGAGATGGCGAAGACGGAAAAGAATGGTGCGATCTGGGCCAACCAGTTCGACAATATCGCCAACCGCCAAGCCCATATCGAAACCACCGGCCCGGAGATTTGGAACCAGACTGGTGGCAAGGTCGATGGGTTTACTTGCGCAGTAGGAAGCGGGGGCACGCTCGCCGGCGTTGCGATGGCTTTGAAAGCGAAGAATCCGAACATCCGCATCGCCGCCGCCGATCCCTTGGGCGCGGCGATCTATTCCTGGATCAAGACTGGCAAACTGGAAGCACACGGCTCCTCCGTTACAGAAGGGATCGGCCAAAACCGGGTCACGGCCAATCTTGAAGGCGCGCCCATCGACGACGCCTATGAAATTGCCGACGACGAAGCTCTGCCGATCATCTTCGAGCTTCTGGAAGAGGAAGGTCTCTGCCTGGGCGGCTCCTCCGGCATCAATATCGCCGGTGCCATCCGCATGGGGCGCGACTTAGGCCCCGGGCACACCATCGTCACCATGCTCTGCGATACCGGCAACCGCTATCAGAGCAAATTGTTCAACCCGGAATTCCTGAAAGGAAAGGGACTGCCCGCGCCGCGCTGGCTGACGGAAAAGCGCGACCCGATCGCTGTCCCGTTTGCCCCATGAGCGAGATCGTCTCCGCCGAATGGCTGAAACAGAATTTGGACAAGGTGCGTGTGCTGGACGCCTCCTGGTACATGCCCGCCGACAAGCGCGACCCCAGAAAAGAATTCGAGGCCGCGCATATTCCCGGCGCACTGTTCTATGACATCGACGCGCTTTCGGATCATTCGTCGCCACTGCCGCATATGCTGCCCACGCCGGAGCAATTTTCCCGCGACGCCGGCGCGCTTGGGATCAACGATAGCGATATGATCGTGGTCTATGACACATCCGGCCTTTTTTCCGCGGCGCGGGTCTGGTTCGCCTTCAAGGCGATGGGCCATGACAAGATCGCGGTGCTGGATGGCGGCTTGCCGGCGTGGAAGGCGGCGGGTGGCGCGCTGGAATGCGGGGCCGCAGCGCCAAAGCCGGCGCATTTCACGGCGCGATTCAATCCGGCGCTGGTGCGTGACTTTGCCGGCGTGAAAAGCGCGCTGGGCAAGACACAGATTCTAGACGCGCGGAGCGCGCCCCGCTTCGAAGGAACCGAGCCCGAACCCCGCGCAGGCCTCAAATCCGGCCATATGCCCAGCGCCGCCAACCTCCCCTATCGCTCGGTTCTGACCAGCGACGGCAAGCTCAAGGACGATGGGGCCTTGCAAAAGCTTTTTTCTGAAAAAGGCGTGGATCTACGCGCACCCATTATCACCAGCTGCGGTTCCGGCGTCACCGCCGCTGTGGTGATGCTGGCACTGGAGAAGTTGGGTGCGCGCCAAGTCGCCGTCTATGACGGCTCCTGGACTGAATGGGGCGGCCGCGACGATGCCCCGATCGTGATGGGCCCGGCCTGATGCCGTCCACCGAAAGTTCGCGCCGCATCCCCATGACCGTCACCTTCCTGGAGATGACGACCAAGCCTCAAGTGATGCCGCCGCCCTTGCCGCGCGGCAAGATCGCCTACATTAAGAGCGAGCGTCCACCGGTCCATTTCTACCGCTATCTCTACGATACCGTCGGCGGCAAATATCTTTGGGTGGACCGCAAGAAGATCAGCGATGAGAAGCTGGCCGAAATCATCCAGGCGCCCAGCAACCATCTTTATGTTCTGTACACGGAAGGAACCCCGGCCGGCATGGCGGAATTGGATTTCCGCGCCGACGGCACCGCCAATGTCGCTTATTTTGGCCTCACCCCGGAAGCCACCGGCAAAAGGCTGGGCTATTTCTTTCTCTACCAGACCTGCATGAGCGCCTGGTCCCAGCCGATCTCCAAGCTCCTGGTCAACACCTGTACCCTGGATCATCCCCGGGCGTTGCCGCTCTATCAGCGCATGGGTTTCAAGCCCTACGCCCGCGAGGAACGCTTCGTGGAATTGCCCTAAGCCTCGATTGCGGGCAAAGTCGGCGCGGGTAGCTCGGGGCGCGCGCGCATGAAAACCGAAAGCAAAGAACTCACTTGGCGCGGCATCGCGCTCGGCGTAGCACTCACCTTCCCCTTCACCGCCGCCAATATGTATCTGGGATTGAAGGTGGGGCTGACCATCGCCACCTCCATTCCCGCCGCCGTGATCTCGATGGCGTTTCTGGGTCTGTTTTCCGGCTCCAATATCCGCGAGAACAATATCGTCCAGACTGTCTGTTCCGCGGCAGGCACGCTCTCCTCGGTGATCTTCATCTTGCCCAGCCTTGTGATCATCGGCTGGTGGACCGGTTTTCCGTTCTGGACGTCCTTTCTTCTCTGCGCCGCGGGCGGCGTACTGGGCGTGCTCTTTACGATCCCGCTCCGCCGCGCTTTAGTGACGCAATCCGATCTTCCCTACCCCGAAGGCCTTGCTGCTGCCGAAGTGCTCAAGGTGGGCTCGGACATGCGCGCGGAAAATCCGCAAGCGCGCGAAGGCCTGCTAGCCGTGACCTATGGCGCGCTGGGCGCCGCCGGGCTCACGGTCGCGACCGCGATGCGGCTGGCCGCCGACGGCGCCCGCGGTTTCTTCCGCCTCGGCGGAGCAGCAGCAACCGGCTACAGTTTCTCTTTTTCCCTGGCGCTGGTGGGCGCCGGTCATCTGGTAGGCATTTCCGTGGGCCTCGCCATGCTGGTGGGTATTCTGATCGCCTGGGCCGGGGCTGTGCCATTGCTCACGGCCATGACGCCGACACAGGGCGATCTGGCAAGCTTCGTCAGCGGCATCTGGCGCAATGAAGTGCGCTTCATGGGCGCGGGCGCGATGGCAGTCGCCGCCATCTGGTCTTTGCTTCGCACCATGGGACCGATCGTCAGCGGTCTGAAGGCTACGATGCGCGCCAACACGGGTGCGATAGGCGCTGCCGACCAGACAGATCGCGACATGCCCTTTCCCTTCATCCTAGCAATCGGGTTGATTTCGACGGCGATCACCACTTGGTTAGTCTGGCGGTTCAGCGGCGAAGCAGGTCTGACCGGCTCAGCATTTGGCATCGCGCTTTTCTCGATACCTTTGATTCTCGCCGGCGGTTTTTTTGTCTCCGCCATCTGCGGTTATATGGCGGGCCTGATCGGATCCTCCAACAGCCCCATCTCGGGCGTCGGCATCCTGGCGGTGGTGGCACAGCGCTGGGTCTGGCGGTCCTGTTCGGCGGTGGCGGCGCCAAGCCTCTGGTCGCCATCGCGCTCTTCATCACCGCGATCCTGTTCGCGGTGGCCTGCAGCTCCAACAACAATCTGCAGGACTTGAAGACCGGGCAACTTGTGAGCGCGACGCCCTGGCGTCAGCAAGTGGCGTTGCTGGCGGGCGTGGCTGCGGCCACTGTCACCGTGCCCGTCGTGCTCAATCTTCTGGCCCAAGCGTACGGCTTTGCCGGCGCCGCCAATCTTCACACCGTCACGTCCCAGCCGCTGGCGGCGCCACAGGCCAATCTGATGGCGGCGCTTGCGCAAGGGGTGATCGGCGGCAAGCTCAACTGGAACATGATCGAAATCGGCGCCGCGGTCGGCGCAGGCATCGTGCTCCTGGATGAGATTTTGCGCATGGCCAAGCTGCTGCGTATTCCGCCGCTGGCGGTGGGCTTAGGGATTTATCTTCCCATGGAAGCCACGCTTCCCGTGGTGGTCGGAGCCGTGATCGGCTGGCTTTATAATCGCAGCATACGCGGTGAGCATGCCGAGCGTCTGGGTGTGCTGGTCGCCTCCGGCATGATCGTGGGCGAGAGCCTGTTCGGCGTGCTCAATGCCGGCCTCATTGTGGGCTTCAACAAGGATGCGCCTCTGGCCATTGTCGGTTCTTCCTTTCCGGCCGACGCTGTCGGCGTGCTGGGCTTCGTCGGCCTGATCGTTCTTCTGTACGGCTGGCTGAAGCGCCGAGCGCAAAAAGCCACGTGAACGCGCCCAACGTCTTGCTCATCGCCTGCGTCGGCACCATATCAGGTGTGATGATATGGGCGCTGGAGCGGCCCCTGCGCGATCTGCTAAACGATCAGGCATGAAGAGCGACAAACCCGAGACCAAAGTCACCAGCACCGGCCGCATGAGCCGCGAGCATTTCGGCGCGGTCAACACGCCGGTCTATCGCGCCTCGACCATCCTGTTTCCGGATGTGGCGAGCCTGAAGCCGGGCGCCCAGCGCTACAGCTATGGCCGGCGCGGAACGCCAAGCTCGCAAAGCCTGGAGGATGCCATCGGTGCGCTGGAAGGCGGCGCGCAAGTCGTGCTGGTGCCGTCGGGCTTGAATGCGGTGACCACCGCACTTTTGTCGGTGGTGGGAAGTGGCGATCATCTCCTGGTGACCGACAGTGCCTATGGTCCCACGCGCCAATTCTGCGACACCACGCTGAAGCGCATGGGCGTCGAAACCAGCTATTATGCGCCCACCGCCGATATCGCGCCGTTGCTGAAGCCCAACACCAAAGCGGTGTTCTGCGAAAGCCCCGGCTCGCTCACTTTCGAGATTCAAGACATCCCCGCCATTGCCAAGGCGGCGCATGCGCATGGCGCCTCGGTCTTGATGGACAATACTTGGGCGACGCCGCTTCTGTTCGACGCCCATGGCCATGGCGTGGACCTTTCGATCCAGGCCGGCACCAAATATCTGGGCGGCCACGCCGACGTCACCATCGGCTATGTCAGCGGCAATCAGAGCCATGCCGCGCGGCTAAAGGAAACGCATGGCAATATGGGCCTCGCTGCCAGCGGCGATGATTGCTTCCTGGCGCTGCGCGGCCTTCGTACCCTTGCGGTGCGTCTCAAACGCCACCAGGAAACCGCATTGACGCTGACGAAATGGCTTGCCGCTCGGCCGGAAGTGATGCGCATTCTTTATCCGGCGCTCCCGGACGATCCGGGCCATGCCATTTGGAAGCGGGACTTCAAGGGGGCCTCGGGACTGTTCGCTTTCGAACTGACGCCCGCGTCGGAACAGGCCGTCGCGCGCTTCGTGGACGGGTTGCAGCATTTCGGCATCGGCTATTCCTGGGGCGGCTTTGAAAGCCTAATCCTCCCCAGTCACATCCATCGCACGGCCGAACCCTTTGCCGCCAAAGGACCGGTCTTGCGCATCCATGCCGGTCTGGAAGATGCGGGTGATCTGATCGCCGATCTGGAAGATGGATTCGCGCGCCTGAAGGACAAGACGTGACAGACACCCTGACAGAGGCCGCCTTCCTCGCCGCCGTGAAGTTCGACGAGCGTGGGCTGGTGCCGGCCATCGCCCAGTCCGCCGCCACCGGCCAGGTCCTGATGATGGCATGGATGAACCGCGAGACGTTGCAGGCCACGTTATCCGCCCGGGAAGTCACCTACTGGTCCCGCTCCCGCCAGAAAGTTTGGAAGAAAGGCGAAACCAGCGGGCATACCCAGCGGCTGGTCGAGGCGCTGGTCGATTGCGATGGCGACGTGGTGCTTTTGAAGGTGGATCAACTGGGTCCGGCTTGCCACACCGGGGCGCCAAGCTGTTTCTTCCGTCAACTGGCCTGAACCAAGGTCATTTTCCTGCGCTATACTTGGGGAAGGCTGCGCCGATCGCGGCCCTGGAGCAATTTGGCCGATGCCCCCGCGCCCGCCCGCGACCGATAGCCTGACGCCGAAATTCATGATGGCGGTGATCGCGGCCGTGGTGGTGTGCGGGCTCTATTTCGGCCGCCCGGTGCTGATGCCCCTGGCGCTTGCGGTCTTGATGTCTTTCGCCATCGCGCCACTGGTGGGGCTGCTACGTCACCTGAAGCTGGGCCATTTCCCCGCCGTGATCCTGAGCCTGGTGCTGGCGTTGGTGATTTTGTCGGCGGTGGGCACCTTTGTCGGCTCTCAATTTGCGGGCCTGGCTGCCGATCTTCCCCGCTACCAGACCAATATCGGCCACAAGATCCAGTCCATCCGGGGCGCTAGCGGCCATGGCACCATCGCCCGCCTCAATCAGACCCTTGAGGCGCTGGCCGACCAAATCACCGGGGCGCGCGAGCCACAGGCCCAGGCCAGCGCGCCGCAGGCGGAAAAGCCCGTGCCGGTCGAAATCCGCCGTCAGTCGGTAGCGCCCTGGGAAGTGGCGCAGACTATCCTGGGGCCCCTCTTGGAGCCACTCGCCACCCTGGCGCTGGTTTTGGTGTTCGTCGCCTTCATCATGCTGCAGAAGGACGATCTCAGGGATCGTTTCGTGCGGCTGGCGGGATCGCGTGACATGCAGCGCACGGCGGTGGCGCTGGACGAAGCCGCCACCAGGCTTTCGCGCTATCTGGCGCTTCAGACCATCATCAATGCTTGTTTCGGCTGCACCATCGGCATCGGGCTCTGGCTGATCGGCATCCCCAATGCGGGCCTGTGGGGCCTGATGGGCATGATGTTCCGCTTCGTCCCTTACGTCGGCGTGCCCATCGCCTTCCTGTTTCCCGCCTTCTTGGCCGTGGCGGTGGATCCGGGCTGGTCGATGCTGATTTGGGTGATGGCGCTGTTCGGCGGCGTCGAAGCCATAATCGGTCAAATGATCGAGCCTTTTGTCTATGGCCGCAGCATGGGGCTTTCGGCCGTCGCTGTGGTGGTGGCGGCGGTGTTCTGGACCTGGCTGTGGGGGCCGGTGGGCCTTTTGCTCTCCACCCCGCTTACCATGTGTTTCGTAGTGCTGGGCCGCCATATCGAAAGCCTGGAATTCCTGGACGTGATGCTGGTCGACACGCCCGAGCTCAAGACCGAGGAGAGCCTCTATCTGCGCTTGCTGGCGGAGGACCCGGACGA
>Ga0134128_10001040_pt1 | contig 37056 bp, 40 predicted proteins | sample KB31754_FD_96462 | JGI IMG/M metagenome (GOLD analysis project Ga0134128, IMG submission 96462) | Terrestrial soil microbial communities with excess Nitrogen fertilizer from Kellogg Biological Station, Michigan, USA - KB3-175-4 | ecosystem: Environmental > Terrestrial > Soil > Unclassified ...
TCTCGCCGCAAACGGCACGAATCTCACCTGGCGAGAGAGAAAACGAGACGTCGCGCAGGGCCGTCACTGCACCAAAGCTTTTGAAGAGGTGCTCGGCCCGCAACAACTCGCCCAAGATCTTGGCCCTGATCAGCCGCTATCGAAGCGTCGCTCGCCCCTAACGATCAATAACTGCAAGGGCCAGTCCACTTGTCGATGTTGGACTTGTTGATTACCTCGACCGGAATATAGTTCGTTTTCTCGACGGTCTGACCTGAGAAATAGGCCGCCGCGACGGCAATTGCACGGTCACCCAAAAACGTCGGAATCTGGCTTGCACTGCTGTAGAGCCGTCCCGAACGTATCGCATCGGGTGTTTGCGGCGTGCAGTTGCCACCGACAATCAGGATATCTTTGGGACCCGAGCCTACGGTCAAGCCTGCAGCGGTTGCGGCCTGAGCAATCGCTAAGGCCTGAGCGTCATTCATACCGTACATCGCTGATAGCCCACCTTGTGCGGCAAACCGCGCAAAGAGCTGGCTCGCAACCGTTTGACTCTTCACTGGATCCCACGCGACGTCTTCGATCGCGGCAAGCTCGATCTTCGGATTTGCGGCAAGCTCTTGCTTGAAGCCCTCTAGACGCAAGGGGCCAATGCCGTCTTGAAGCGAGCCAGTTATTGCAGCGACCTTCCCGCCATCACGGCCATTGTCCTTGAATGCTGTAACGACGGATTTACCCACAATACGACCAAGCGCGCGCTGGTCTTCACCGATGTAGCTAAGATAGAGATTCTCGGTACCGGTTTTGGGCGGCACGATGAGAACGATAATGGGGATGCCAGCTTCGTGAGCGCGCGTTGCCGCCGGAACGATCGCTGTAGCTGACACCGCCACCAAAATGATCATGTCAAACTTTCGTGCAATCGCATCGTCCATTTGCTGAGCCTGGAGCGCCGGATTGAACGGGCTGGAAAACGTCGTCACTTCCATGCCGTGTTTCTTCGCATCAGCGGCCAGCGTATTGGCAAGCGCCCCGGTATAGCTTTCGAGCCTTGTTGTCATATGCGCGATTCGTTTGCCCTGCGGATCGGCCGCACATTCATTTGCCGCCGCGTTAACGAACGCAATCGCCAGTCCGATCGGAACGAGCTTAGACAGGTAGCGATGCATGTTTCCTCCGTAATTCCGCTAGGCCACCATGAGAGACTCGCGGCGCCCGGCGATTTATTTTGCTCATTAGCCTAACACGATATCAGTTAGGTTGTGGAGAGCGACGTAGATCAGCTGCCAGCTTGCCACGGGCGGACAAGTCTTTCTCTCCACATAATATTGCACGGGCTAGTCCTTTGCTTGTGCTCGAAATGCCGCGACGATCTCGCTGCCGGTTGTTTTCCAAACCCTGTCGTTCTTGCAGACGTACTCAAGCGCCCTGTCGAGTGCATCGATACGATGCGGTATTCCCGTGATGAACGGATGCAACGCAACCGCCATGACCTTCGCCGTGTCGGCCTTTTCGGCTTCGCGAAGCAGCACGTCAAAGCTGCGACAGATCATGTCACGGAATTCCTCCGGCGCGCACATCTGTCAGAGGAAAACCGAAAAATCGTTGAGTTGGTGTGCATACTGTACGGCGACGAGCTTCTTGCCGTTAGCGAGCGTCATATTCACTGGCTGATCGTCATTGCACCAGTCACATACGTACTCAATACCCTCGTCGGCTAGGATCTCGAGTGTATCCCAATTCTCGCGCAAGCCTGGCCCGAGCCATCCCTTCGGCCGTGCGTCAGTCGACTTCGCGATTGTGTCAAGACACTCTTGTATCAAAGCGTGTTGCTCGTCTTTGGGGCGATCGCACGGATAGCTCGAGTTGGTCAGTCCATGACCCATCCACTCCCAACGCCGCTTCATGCCTTCCTCGATGATACGCGGATGGTATTTGCAGATATCGCTATTGAGGCAGACCGTTGCGCGCAAACCATAGCGATCGAACACCTCCATCATCCGGAAGACCGCAACACGATTGCCGTAATCCCGCTCTGCCCACGCCGCCACGTTCGGCGCCGCAACGCCCAGAAGTGGAAGGTCTAGATGAAAATACTCGATGTTGGGCGCCACCCACAGCGCAATGCGCTTGCCGTCGGGCCATTTCAACGCCGAACGATCGATAATCGTCGAATAGGCGAACGGTCCATATTTCGAAGGGGTCATTGTCCTGTGCTCCGGTCAGTAAACGTTGCCACCTGGGCTCGCCTACTTAAGGCGGCTGGCTGCTTCTTGAATATAAGACAGATCTGCGAATCGCTTGGCGTCTACGTCTGACTTTATGAGACCGAGTTGCCGCTCGACCTCTATGTTATTTTGCAGCGCCTCCAGATTTGGACGACCATCCGGGTCGTGATAGAAGTCCCTTTCTTTCGTAAACATCCAGCCCGTGAATTGGCTCACCGGCACCTTGCTCCAATCGGCCATGATCTTGACCGCCTCGTCGTGATGAGCCGGGTCGAAAAACCAACGCACTGAGCGAAGCTCATCTTCAAGGTAATCGACCATAGCGGCACGGTTCTTCTCGAGGAAACCCTGCCGCGCGGAGAGAAATGCCATTTGCGAAGGGCCAAGGCTGTCCGCTTGCCCAAAGATCGGGCGCGCCCAAGCAAGGACTGCCGGGTTATTAATGTCAGGCTGGGTCGCGGGAATAAGGTCGACCTTATGACTTTGTAGCATCGACACCATGTTAGGAAACGCTGCCTCAAGTATCGTGACGTCACGCTTGTCGTTGAGCCCATGCTTTCGGAAGATGGCGCGTAGCGTGATGTCGATTGCTGATCCGGTGGCGTTAGTCGCCGCGACCCGTCCTTTCATATCTTCCACGGAACGGACAGGGCTGTCGCGCCGCACCAGAAACGTGTTCGAATAATAGCCAGGGATGCCGTCTTGGAATCCGTCTGCGATGATGCGTACATCTGTCAGGCCAGCGTTTTGAACTGCAATCGGAAAGGTTGAAAAGCCCATGCCCGCGAGATCGACGTCACCTGCCGCTAACGCGGTGATGATTGGCGGCGAGCCCTGAAAATGGATTGGCTCGATGGTATAGGACACACCTTCATGCTGCGCGATCCCTTTCTTAAGCAGCAGAAGCGGTCCATCCGTTGTGGTCACCCAGGCGATCCGTAGCTTGGTCGGATCTGCTGCTGCCGCCGCAAAGTGAGCGAAGACAGCGATTGCTGCCAAGAATGCCGTCGAACGTGTCCTCGCGTAGCTCGTCCGGGACTTTCGGAGCCAAAATATTCGAGATCGCACGGAGATCGAAATCGCTTTTGAATGCATTATCCTCCCCCCAAAATTTGTTCTGCATAGTATCGATTCCGTTCGTGACACACTAAACCATCGTGGATCCCATCGTAAACGACTAGGTTTGTCGGCCAGAACAGATAACTGCAGGGGCTTCGTGATCACATATTGTATGGTGTATCTATTACAGTTGGCTGCGCAATTCTTGTCTTCCGATCGTGAAAGGGCGGAGCATTCGTCATGCTGAAACGACTACGACCGGTTCTCCTAGTTTGCTATGTCATGTTTCTTCCGACTGTCGCGCACGCCGCGGACTGGCCGCCGGCTTTGCAGAAAGTCATCGATGGCGCCAGACAGGAAGGGCACCTAACGATGAGCACCGGCATCGTGGTGGCCGGTGGATCTGATGGCCGTCCGATGATCGAGGCTGGCATCGCCCGGTTATTTGGCGTCAAGCTCGACGTTCAGTGGTCACCGGCTCTTTCGTTCGGTCCTATGGTCGCGAAGTTGCAGCAAGAATTCCAAGCGGGCGTCCCGGCTTCGACCGATATTTATTTCGGTGCCGCGCCTCAGGTCGGCCCCTATATCGAGGGCAATCTGTTTCGGAAGATCGCGTGGACGGAATTGTGGCCCGATCGGATACCCAGCAACGCGGTCGAAGGAGGTCGTTCGCTTCGATTCGAAAGCTTCTTGCCTGGCATCCTCTACAATGTGAAGGCAGCTCCTTGGGTTCAAAATATCCACGTCATTGCTGACGTGCTGAGGCCAGAATACAAAGGAACCTTCGCCACAACGCCGTATCTCGCTAGCTTTGATGCGTTGGTCGCTAAAGAGGCCTGGGGCAAATCAAAGACCGTCGAATTCATCCGCGAACTCGCAGGCCAGATCAGCGGCTTGCTTGCCTGCGCAGGAACAGACCGCATCGCCTCGGGCGAGGTACCGGTTCTCGTACTGGATTGTGGTGGCAGCGCTCAGAATGTTCCGAAATATCGCGGAATCCTCGATACCAAAATTCCAAGCGATGTTGCGATGCGGCGCTATCTTTATATGCAAGTCCCAACGAATGCGGCGCATCCCAACGCGGGTATCCTTGCGGCGCTTTATTTAGTTTCGCCTGACGGTCAGAAAGACATTGCGTACGGGCTCGATGGAATAGACGATGACGATTATCAGGGCACCTGGGCGCGCACACGGGTTGGCGCACTACAAAAGGAAGGCGTCCATTTTTTTGACGTCGATATCGCCTGGTGGAAAAGAAATCCCGGCGCCGATAAGGATCTCGGCGATCTCGTGAAGATTATTCAAAAAAGCGGTCCGTGAGTGGGACGACGATCGGTTCGCCGACCGGCGGTGCTAAGGGTCACCCATTAGCGAAGTCGAATGAGCAAGGAAGTGCCCAATGACCTGGGATGAAGCGTACGACGTAGTCGTGCTCGGTTCGGGCCTCTCGGGTCTTTCGGGTGCGCTCGCAGCCCGCCATCGCGGCCTCAGCACTATCGTTCTGGAAAAGGGTCCGAAGGTTGGTGGCGGTACATCGTATTCAACCGGTGAATTGTGGATTCCGCTCAACAGCTTTGCGCGAAAAGAGGAAATTGCCGATAGCCGCGAGGAGGCGATAGCCTACATGCGCTATCTCGGCGCCGGCTACGAACGCACCGAGCATATGCTGGCGTTTATTGATCACGCGCCAGTTGCGCTAGACCACTTTGCGCAGCATGGCATTCGCTTTCAGTTGGTTCACGGATTACCTGATCATTATTACGACAAGGCGCCAGGATCGCGACCCGACGGCCGGATGATCGAGCCCCAACTAATTGCCGGACGTGAATTGGGGGATTGGCAGGATCGTGTGGAAACGGCTGCCCATCTCCCAGCGGGGGTAACATTCGATGAAATTATCAAATGGGGAGGTCGGGGTAACCAGAAGAATTGGGATCAAACCGTTCTTGCTAAGCGACAACGTGACGACATGCGCGGTCTTGGTGTTTCTCTAACGGCACAATTCTTGAAGGCATTGCTCGCGGAGGGCGGAACGGTTCGAATATCGACGCCGGCAGTGCGTCTCATCATTGAAGACGACCGGATCATCGGTGTTATCGCGCGTCAAAACGGCTTGGAGGTACGCGTCGCCGCGCGCCGGGGTGTGATTATTGCCTCGGGCGGATACGAATCGAATCCGGCGTTGATTCGGGAATACGAGGGTATCGGCGAAGAAAATTGGCAATCTATGTTCTCGGCGGATCTCGCGGGAGACGGGTTGATGATGGGTGCGGAGATTGGCGCGAAGATTTACGTGCTCCCGGTCAATATGGGCACTTTCCTCGGATTTCGCGTGCCGGGGAAGAGCCCCGAGGATTTGCCGACTTATCGGCCAGCGACTGTTGGCATGACTTCGTATCCTCATACCATCATCGTGAACAAGCGTGGTGAGCGTTTCGGAGACGAGTCGTATTTTCCCGCGATAGTTGCGGCAGCACGGCGGTTCGATGCATGGGCTCATACTTTTCCCAATATGCCCTGTTACGTCATTTTCGATCAGAACTACGTCGAGAAATATTCGTTTAACGGAGCGCCCGCCGGTTCAGCGATTCCGCCATGGGTGAGTCATGCGAAAAATCTCGACGAACTCGCGGAGTCACTCGAGATCGCTCCCGCGCAGCTTGCCGCTACAGTCGAACGATTTAATCGCAATGCAGCGAAAGGCGAAGATCCGGATTTTGGACGGGGGTCCGCACCCTGGGCGCGCCTCTACGGGGGTGACCTTACGCACACACCTAGTCCCAACCTCGGACCCATCGATCAGCCGCCCTATTATGCCGTTCGCCTTCGGTTGAGCGGTGCTTCTTCGGCAGGGTTGATGACGAACCTGCACGCGCAGGTGCTGCGCGTCCGTGGGGAACCAATCTTAGGATTGTATGCTTCGGGCAATGCCGCCGCATGTATCGATTTTGGCGCTGGTTATCAGGCTGGCGAAAGTCTCGCGCGGGGTATGACGTGGAGCTATTTGGCCGTTCGGCACATGGCCGAGGGTTCCTAAGCAATGGCTAGGCAGCTGTGACCAAAAACGATGCGTTAGGGTTCCCCCATCCACGCTCTTAGGCTGTCGGACACCCATGGCGGACCGACGACTATAAGATTCGGTCCCAGACGAATCCCAACGCGTACATCACTGAGAGGACAACCACAAGAAAGCGAGCGATGTCTCCGCTCGTCTTACTAGCGATAGCCAATGCGATCCACGATGCAATTTTCGGAAGTAGCTTACCCATGCTGCTCTCCATGGGCCATCTTGGAACAGCCGCAATCCGGCGATCAGGTCTAAGCTCCCTCACTCACCTTGCGAGACAGCTTTCGAAACCGTGGGATGTCTGGAGGCGGAAGCGCGCCCAAAGGGAGAGGCACAGCGGGGGGAATAAGATTCTGAGGGCACTCCCCCAGGAGTTGCACATTCTCTACGAGGCGGAAGACTTGCCGTATTCCTCGCCAGACCTCGAACCCATATCCGGGCGTCACGCCTTCGACGTGAATTCGGTAGATCGCACATGCCAACTCGGTTGCTTCTATATCGTCCTTGGCAACGTACTCGCGCCGTGAATTGACACGGCCATCGGATGCGAGCAGGCAGCATCGGTAGCTTAACATGGTGGCGGCAGGTGCGGACCAGAGTTGAATCATGCGCTGTCAAATCAGAAAGGACAATTTACATCCGCGTTAGAAACCGATTGCCGGACATTGCGAGATCGCGTGTCCGCACAACTGCCCATTGACCGACTTACAGGTCGTGCATACGATCTGTCCCGTAATTGCACGGAGGTGCAGATGATCTTCCATGCATCGATCCCCGCCGATGATCCCGCACGCGTGGCGCGCGTTCTGGGCGAACTACTCGGTGGCGGCTACAGTCCTTTCCATGTCGGTCGACACAGCTTCATGGCGAGAGGTGGTGCGGATGACGAACACGGTACTGGCGTCGAGGTTTATCCGCGCGACGAGGTTCTAGTGCCGGGCACACGTGAGGACGAGATGGTCCAGCAGGGTCATCTCGACAGTCCGCCGCGCTATGGCTGCTTTCACATGGCGGTCGGCACAAAGCTATCGAGAGACGAGATTATTGAAATCGGCAAACGTGAAGGCTGGCGTGCCCTTTATTGCAGCCGTGGCAGCTTCGACGTAGTCGAATTCTGGATCGAGAACAGCCTGATGATCGAATTCCTCGATCCCGCGATGCAGGCCCAGTACAAGGCGCTGACGAAGGGCAGGCCGGATCGGGCGGTCGCATCCTCGGCTGCGTAGTTCGAATTGTTGACGTCGATTAGGGGAGTGCTTCCTCCGAGAGATGCGTGACGAGAGACGGCATCAGCGCTGGATGCCGTTGTCCGCGTCTGCTTCGCGCTCGAACCGCTCGAGCAACTCTGAGATCCTCTTAACGTGCGGCTCCTTGTCGAAAGCATGGTAGAGAGTGCCTGCCCCGCGAACCGGATCGCCAGCAAAATATCGTTCATAAAGTTGCTGGCGGCCAGAGAAGCTTGACAGCACAGCGTCGTAAGCGAGCCGAAACAGCTTAATGCGCGTACGCGCGTCGGCATTCGCGGCCTGGTAGTAGGTTTCGACATCGGTCGCTAGCGGACCCCCGAGCTCGCTAAAGGACGGCACCATCATCAGCCCGCCAGCACCCATTATCTGGATGATCTCACACGCGCGCTGGAACATCTGTGGAAACATGAAACGCATGGCGGCAAGTGGACCATTTGCCGGCAGCATGATTCCGTAGGGTGACATGGTCGCTTGTGTCTCGGAGGCGATGAGACACGATCGGATCACCTCGGTATGATTGATGAGCTCCGCGAGCGCTCCTTGAATGTGTTGAAATTCGTCGACCTTCGTGGTCCGAACAAGCGCGAACGCTAAGGCCATCATGAATTCGGCCTTTGCCAAGTTCTTGGTTACGAATTGATGGGCCAGCGGCGCGACAGCGCCGGTGCGGTGATAAAGGTTGTTGAAGATCTCTACATCACGATAGATGAAAACTCTTTCCCAGGGCACGAGCACCTTGTCGAAAATCACCATGCAATCCGTCTCGTCGTAGCGAGCAGAGAGCGGGTAATCGAGCGAGGAGCCCGCGCCCAGATGCGCAACGCTGGGCCGGCAAATGAGCTTGATGCCCTCTGTGGCGACTGGAATCGCAAAGCCGATGGCGAAAGGTCTGGCCTCGTCTGTCGCTGCTAAGGGATAGGATGGCGCCGGCATCACGAGCAATTCGTCGGAATAAGCGGCCAGCGTCGCGAGCATGCGCGCGCCACGGATCACGATACCTTTGTCGTTGTCACCAATAGCCTTCGCCGCAAGATCCTTCGCTTGAAGCGCTACATTCCGCGTGCGATCGACCTGCGGATTGGTGAGGGAATGGGTCGAGACTAGATCGCGCTCTCGCGCGATCTCGTAATAGCGACGCACATTGGCTGAATACTGGGAACCGAATGCATCGGCGCACGACGCGAAGGTGCTTATGAGCACATTCAGAAAATCTGAGGCGCGCCCGAACATGCCCAGTGTATGATCGTGCCACCGCTTCACCATCGTTCGGCGCCGAAGCAGGTCGTCGTTGGTTTTAGGTTCAATGAAAGAAAGCCCGACGCGGTCGTCACTTGCGGGCGACCGATAGGTCAGTACGTCCACCAATTCCGGGGCGTGTTGCAGATCATAAAGTGAAGCGACCGTGTGTGCGCCCCCTGAAAACCGTGGATCACTCGTCACGTCTTCGACGCGTTCGCCATCGGTATAGATCGCGCGCCCGTCGCGCAATCCGGCAAGGACTTCGGCACCGGTTCGTACACCCATGTCTCTCTCCTAACTTGCTTCGGCCTCGCCCGTTCGCCGCTCATCGAGTTTGCGACGGCGTCCGCGCCGGCTAGCAGTCTCAGTGCGGCGCCACCTAGTCGCTCAACGTTTCGGGAACAAACAGCTCCTCCGGCGTGAAGCGACGTTTCGAGACGCCCTGCTCGAAATGGTAGCGCAGGAAAGTATCCAGGGCTTTGTGGTTCTTCGAAAGCCCGTAGGGCCAGAGATCATCGCCCATCAGCTTCCGATTCTCTTCACGATGCTCGGTGAGCCACGGGACCATGAACAGCCGGTGCATATTCGCTTCCTGGAGCCGGAAGAGCTCGGCGGCTTTGTCCTTCGATTGCTTGAGCGCCTGGTAGAGCGACTGCGCCACCCACGGATTCTTGCGATAGACCTCTTTGCGGATTGCGACGACATGCATGATCGGGAATATCCCCGTCTTCCGGTAATAAGCGCGTTCGACGGCCTCGGAATCCTCGAACAGGCGGCGTACCACGGAACCATGTTTCAAATACGAAGGGGGCACCAGCGCCGATACGAGTGCGTCAATTTCGCCGGCTTCGAGCATTTGATCGAGCGTGCGTGCCGTGCCGATATGTTGCCAGCGGACGTTCGCCGGCGGTTTGAGGGGGAACCACTGCCATTCGCCCATCGGCTGATCGACGCCGCCGATAGAGTAACTGTAGCCGTCCGCCGGCACGCCATATTCATCCGCGAGCACGCCCTTCGCGAAGGTGCCCGCATCGTGCCCATAAACGAATAGCTCGCCGACTCTTTTGCCGATGAGGTCCTTGGGAGATTCGATACCGCTACGCGCATTTACATAGATCGCGCCGTGTACGAAGAGGCGCACCGGGTAAACGGGGATCGCGACAAAAGGCGGGTCCGGCATGTGCAGTGTTGCGAGATAGAAGGTGAGGCCGAGCTCACACGCATCGAATTGCCCTTCCCGCAATGCGCGCTGGAACGTCACAGCGGGAAAGAGCGATTGGTAATCGAGATCGATGCCCTCCGGACGGACACGGCCGTCCATCAGCGCGTGCATCCTGTCGTAATTCCAGCAAGAAAAGGTGAGCTTGAGATTCGCCATATCCCCTCCCTCTCGCACGAATTGGCTAAATTCTATCACATGTTGCGCAGGCCGCGAGCCCGCACGCGATTCGTTGACCGGCTGCGCAAATGAACATAGCCTGCACCAAAAGCGTGGCTCATGGGGAGGGCTAAGATGGGCGAAGCGGCGCCGCGACGGGGCCAATCGGGCGGGCTTTTCTTCGGCTGGTGGGTCATGCTCGCCAGCTTTATCGGCATGGTCTTCGGGACCGCTGCGATATTGGTGTTCAGCCTTGGCGTCTTCATCCAGCCGCTACAGCAGGAATTCGGCTGGACACGGGCACAGATCTCGGTTGGCGCCGCAATTATCGTATGGGTCTCGGTCCTGACGCAGCCGATTCAGGGAATTTTGATCGATCGCTACGGCGTTAGGCGCGTGGTGCTGCCGTCAATTCCGATTTTCACTGTGCCGCTAGCGCTCTTGTATTTTCTTCCAGCCAACATTTTCGTGTTCTATACCGCCTGGATCGTCATCACCTTCTGCGGTCTCGCTCTATGGAACGGCTCGTACAACAAGGTGATGGCCGCTTGGTTCGACCGGAAACTCGGCGTGGCGGTTGGCATTGTGTCCGCAGGTCAAGGCGCCGGCGCTGCGCTCGTACCGGCGCTCAGCCAATCCCTCATAAGTCATTTCGGGTGGCGGCTCGCCTATGTCGGCTTGGCTGCAATCACGTTAGTCGTCACGCTTATTTTCAATCTACTCTTCCTCCGCGATAAGCCAGCGGACAAGGGCCTTCAGCCCGATGGCGACCGCGGACCGCATGTGGCCGCATCAGGCACGCCGGCCATCGCGTCGGGCTACAGCTTCCGTCAATCGGTGCGCCTGAAAAGTTTCTGGATCATCGCCACGGCCTTCTTCCTGCTCGGCACGATGAGCACAGCGCTCGTAACGCATCAAGTGCCGATGTTGATCGATGGGGGGCTGCAGCCAGCGCGAGCAGCGTTGGTTGCGTCCGCATTCGGCGTTAGCCTCATCGTGGGGCGACTCGTTGCCGGCGTTCTCCTCGATTTGATTTTCGCACCCTATGTAATGATCGCCACCTTGCTCGGCCCAATAGTCGGGCTCCTCATGTATGCGCGCGGCAGTACTGGCGACGAGGCCTTTGTGTGGTCGGCGCTCATCGGGTTCGGCGTCGGCGCCGAGTTTGACGTCTTGGGTTATCTAATCCCGAGGTATTTCGGCCGACAAGCATTCGGGAAGCTCTATGGCGTCCTGCTGGCCGCATTTCAGTTTGGCGGTGGCATCGGGGCCGCCATTCTTGGCGTGATACGCACAACGCATGGTAACTATACGCCAGGGCTGTGGGGCATTCTGGTGACAACCTCCCTTGCGGCGCTGCTATTCGCCACACTGGGGCCTTACGCCATGCCAGCGCCGCGCGGGAACGCAACCGATATCTCGCCTACCGCCGATGCGCGTAGCCAGCCATGACAACCGAGCGCGAGCTAATCGAGGTTCGCGGCGTCAAACTGATGATGCGGGACCTCGGCGCAGGGCCGAGGATCCTCTACCTGCATGGCTTCGACGGCGCTCAGGCTGCGAGCGCGCTGACAGGTCGCCTTGCTCAGGAGTTCCGAGTGCTTATCCCCGATCACGCGGGAATGGGCGAAACCGATACGCCGCCCTGGCTCGAGACGATCCATGATATGGCCTATTTCTATCTCGACCTCCTCGATACGCTCGATCTCGACGATCTCCATCTCGTGGGGTTCGATCTTGGCGGCTGGATCGCCTTGGAGATCGCCATTCGAAGTACCGAGCGCCTTCGTTCCCTCACCTTGATCGGATCCGCCGGCATCCACGTCAACGGTGTGCCCAAGGGCGATTTGTTCATGCGCTCGCCTGACGTCGTTCTCCGCAGCCTCTTCGCCGATCCCGCCAAGGCCGATGCAATCCTCTCTCGCAAGCCGACGCGCGAGGAGGAAGACACGCTGATCAAGAACCGCTTCACGATCGCCCGTGTCGGCTGGCATCCGCCGCTGACCGATCCGCATCTCGCCAAGTGGCTGCACCGGATCCAGCTGCCGGTTCACATCATCTGGGGCGATACCGATCGCCTATTTCCGCTCGACTACGCGCGCGAATTCGAACGCTCCATTTCCGGGTCGCGAGTCACCGTGCTGCCGCAATGCGGGCACGCCGCACATATCGAGAAGCCGGAGGCCTTGGCGTCGGCGATCAGCACGTTCGTCAAGGAGCACTGAGATGAAATTCTTCTACTTCCACTTCATGCCCTATCTTCATCTCGATCCACAGATTCGGGCCGAATACGATTCCTGCTGGATGGTCCTGCCGAACCGCGCCTATGATCCGAAGAGAGGGCACGAGCTTTACAACCGATATCTCGACGAGCTCGAATTGGGCGAACTGCTCGGCTTTGACGGTCTCTGCCTCAACGAACATCACTCCACTGCTTACGGCATGATGCCGGCACCTAATCTGATCTGCGCCGCGCTTGCCCGTCGCACGAAGCGCATCAAGATCGCGATCCTCGGGAACGCCACGCCGCTGCGCGACCATCCGCTTATGGTGGCCGAGGAACTTGCGATGCTCGACAACATCATGGGCGGTCGGCTGATTTGCGGCTTCGTGCGTGGTATAGGTGTCGAGTACCTTGTATGGGGCGTGAACCCCACCTACTCGCATGAGCGGTTCCACGAATCGCAAGAACTAATCGTGCGCGCGTGGACGGCGACGGAGCCGTTTGCGTTCGAGGGTAAGCATTACCACGTGCCCTGGGTGAATATCTGGCCGCGGCCGTACCAGGAACCGCACCCGCCGATCTGGACGCCGACGAACGGGAGCACCGAGACGGTGGAGTGGGCGGCAAGGACCGATCACCGCTACAAATATTTGCAGAATCTCAGCGCCGCCGATGCCTGCAAGCGGTACATGGCGCTCTATCGCGACGTCGCGCACCGAAACGGTTGGGAAGCTACCCCGGCACATCTCGGCTGGGGCTGCCCGGTGTATGTCGCTGAAACCGACGCGATTGCCGAGCGCGAGATGAAGCCGCACATTGAGAGTTTCTACAACACCTTCTTCCGCAACCCGCCGCATCGCTTCGTGCCGCCGGGCTACATGTCGCTCGAATCCATGCGCCGGCTTGCTGTCGATAAAATCCCAGTTTTCGGCCCGCAGACACTCGAGAATCTCATGAAACATGGCATCGTCCTCTGTGGCAGTCCCAAGACCGTCAGAGAACAGCTGGCCCACAATGCCAAGGATTGGGGCTTCGACACCCACATGGGCGCCTTTCACTTCGGCACGCTGCCGCACGAGCTGACGGTGAAGAGTCTCCGCCTCTTCGCCGAGTCGGTGATACCCTATCTGCGCGATGTCAACGAGCCCACCGTCTCGCAACCAGAAGCGGAATATCAGCACCAATAGCTTTGGCGGCCTTCTGGCGTAGTTTCCTCGAGCTTCGGATCGAAATGTCGGCCATGGCCGTCGGTGGCCGAAGTTCTTCGGAGTTTCCGTGGTTGCTATTCACGGTTGCGAGGGCATGACAAGCACTGAATCTCGATCACCTAGATCGATCAACTCTGATCGGCAGAATCGAAATCCAGTTCGGCCCGAAGACAAGCGCATCCGGCGTTTAACCTCACGCGCCGCCCGGGGCGCCCCAGCGCAGGAGCGGACGCGGACATTCTCGCCGCGAGTTCCCGATTTCCTGTCGTTTCCCGGACGCGAACAGCACCGTCCTCTGCTCTGTATCCCATCTTCCAACGCCGATCTAAACTACGGGCCGACCGAAATTCTAACGCGGAGATTCACAAGCGATGGCGACCGGCAAGGTAAAGTGGTTCAACGACCAAAAGGGCTATGGGTTTATTGAGCCGGAAGGCGGCGGCAAGGACGTATTCGTCCATATGTCGGCGGTCCAACAGGCTGGGATTGATTTCCTCAAAGAAGGAGATCGGGTGAAGTTCGATATCCTGACGGATCGCGGAAAGTCTGCAGCCGGGAATCTCTCGCTAATAAGGTAGGCAGATGGCAAAGCGCTTAGATCGTAGTGCAGCTCGGAAACGCCTCCTCAGCATGCCGCCTGAGCAACGCGCCGCTGTTCTCAGGCAATGTGGCGACACGCGCCATACCGTTCAGCACGTTCTGATACAGGACATGGCACCGGAGCAGTACGGAAAGCGATTTAACTGCAATGGACCAGCGATGCTCGATATCGCTCTGGAGCGTGTATCACGGGTGTTAGACTAACGTGCTTCACGAGCTTGATCGCGCCGAGCAGCGATTTGTTCTGCACCCGTTAGTTCTTCTACTGGTTCTAATGGTGTTAAGGGCAGAATTCTGGGGATGGTAGCCCCGCGCGCTTAGTCCAGATTGGAATAGCTAAAGCCATCGTCTCGCAATGCTGTAGGGACGGTGCTGGCGATTACGTATGGTCGGTTAGAAGGGGTGTTAGCAGGTTCGCACTTACTCATAGCGAGCCGCAACCCCTTCCAATCGGCTTGACTTTTCGTCCTTTTGTCGGACAATTTAATTTGCGTTTGGCCTGGTCGGTCAGGAGATTATTATGCCTCATCTCACTAAGATTTCCGGCATTTGTCCAGCGGTCTTCGTTCTCTATACGGACGCTACATGCCGCAAGATCGATGAGAAGGCTCAGCGCGCCCATTACCGCAAGCTCATCGATTATGGCGTGAACGCGCTGGTTGTCGGCGGGCATGCAGGCGAGATCGTCAGCCTCAATCCCGAAGAGCGAATGCACGTTATTCAAATGGCGAAGGAAGAGGCGAACGGCCGCATTCCCGTGGTCGGCGGTGTGGTAGCTGATTCCACCGCCGAAGCAATCGCGATGGCGAAGGATGCGCAGAAGGCCGGCGCTGATGCGGTTTTATTTACGCCGCCTTGTGTCCCGGGATGGAAGGCCGAGGTCGAATTTCTCCTGCACCATTACGGCGCAGTTGAGCAAGCGGTGGGTATTCCGATCGTTCTTTTTGCCTCGCCATCCGATCGCTATGGCACGCAATACATGATCACGCCGGCCGACATGAAGATCTTACTTAAGGCCTTGCCGAGTGTCGTTGGGGCGAAGATCACTGCGCAATGGGATATAGGTGGTTTCATGCGCATCGCGCGCGCGATGCGTGAAGTTCGCGATGTCGGCTGTCTCAAAGCGGGCGGGCAAGCGCAATTTGCGCATTACGCCTATGGCGCCGATGGCAGCCTCAGCGGCGGAACTAATTTTTCGCCAGCCGACGACATCGCCGTCTTAAAGCTCGTTAAAGAGGGCCGGACACTCGAAGCCCAAAAGCTTTCAGATAGTTGGATGCCTGTATACGACACTATCTATGGCACCCAGGTTGGGCTCCCCGTCGTCTATTTCCATTACCGCTACAAGGTAACAGCATGGCTCACTGGCGCCATCGACGCACCCTGGATGCGCCTGCCACAAATGCCGCCGCCGCTGCGCGACATTGAGATGTTGCGTGACGCCCTGCTGCGTGCGGAAAAGCCGATGGTGCGAGAAAATCTCACCGCCCTACCGGTCGCGGCGATCTGAGCAATCGACAATTCCGCGACGCAAGACGCGGTTTCCGAGAGATGCCTAGCCTAGATGCGAGCCTCGGAACTGGGCCGGCCAACCGAGCGCGTCTGCGGAAGGTAGCTCAGCCCGCATTGGCCTGCGCAGCGATGGTCCCGAAAGGCGACAGAACGGTTGCCTGGATGAAGCGCACCGAGCCTGAGTGAGGCGGTGCTGGAACTCTCATAGAGGAGGCGGAAATGCGGGGTAGGTTGTGGAGCTTTTGCCTTCTCGTGGCGGCTATGTCCTTGCCAGGCTCGGCTTTCGCCGCTGATCCGCCGATCACAGCCAGGATCGCGATGAACTTCACTTGGCAAAGCACCTTCGCGCCACTGCTCTACGGTGAAGAAAAAGGCTATTTCAAAGCCGCTAATATAACGACAGACATTCTCCCCACGCAGGGAGGCGATCAGTCGATGCAGCTCCTCGCTGCCGGCAAGGTCGATTACGCGTTCACAGATGGTGATTCGTTTCTGAATGCGACCTCCAAAAGAAAGCTCGATGCGGTGGCAGTATACGTCTGGCTTGACACCCCGACGACCGATTTGGCCGCGACGACACCCCTTCCTTCTCTGACCGCTTTATCTGGCAAAAGCGTTGGAACTACAACGTTCAGCACAATTGCGCTTCTGCTGCCCTATCTTCTGCAACGCAACGGCATCGATCCGACCGCGGTACCGATCCGCAAGGCTGATTTCAGCGTCCTCTATCCTGGATTCTTTCGGGATGAATTCGATACGGTCGAGGTACATGCACCGGGAAGCTGGCAAGCGCTGCTCGTACAGGCGAAGAAGCAAGGCAAAGAACTTTCGCTCCTACGGCTCGCTGATTTTGGCCTGACTTCCTATGACAAGCTCTTGATCGTGAATCGCGCCTTTATCAAGTCCTCGCCCGAAGACGTAAAGCGCGTCGTGACAGCGCTGGATAAGGCTCGTGCTGATGCTGTCGCGCGCGCAAGTGATAGTGAAATTGGGGCGCAAATGAAGTCGGTGATGCAGCAAGCCGATGAGGCGACGCTCGTTGCCGATTGGCACGATTACAAGTCAGTGATCAAGCGTCCTGGGCCGATTGATCCGAAGGTGTTGATCGAAAGCGCGGAGCGCCTGCGCGAAACCAAGATTATTACGGATCCGCTGCCGCCTATCGACACGCTCTATCAAAACCAAATGTGAGGGGTCGGTGGGACTTGGGAGATCAGAGCGGTGATCGGGGATAGCCTCGTTTCATTGCGCGGAGTGGGTAAGTCCTTTGCTGGCGGCGCGCGGCAAGTGACCGCGCTCATAGATTTTTCGCTCGAAGTGATGCCGCGCGAGTTCATTTGCATTCTCGGAGCAAGCGGATGCGGCAAGTCGACGCTTCTTAGACTCATTGCCGATCTTCTCCCGGTCAGCACAGGAACTATCGTTCGCGATCCGCTGGTCTCCGCTCGCGGCGGCATCGGGATGGTGTTTCAGCGTCCCGCCTTGCTGCCATGGCGCACTGTGTTAAGGAACGTCATGGCCCCTGCCGAGGTACTCGACCTTAAGATCGAAGCGCGTCAACTAGCGCTCGCCTTGATCGACCAGGTCGGACTTGGAGGATTCGAGGAGGCGCTGCCGCATCAATTGTCCGGAGGTATGCAGCAGCGCGTCTCAATCGCCCGCGCGTTGCTCAGCAATCCACCCTTACTCCTAATGGACGAACCTTTCGGCGCGCTTGATGCGCTGACCCGCGAACAGATGAACCTTGATCTTCTTGATGTGTGGTCCGAGACTCACAAAACGGTCATTCTCGTGACTCACAATATCGAAGAGGCGGTTTTCCTCAGTGATCGTATTGTGGTGATGGCTCCGCGTCCCGGCAGAATTGCAGAGATCGTCGACAATCCGCTGGGGCGGCCGCGCACCGTACCCATGATGGGAGCACCAGATTTCGGTGCGCTCTCGAATCATCTTCGCCAGCGTGTGCGCCAGGTGAGTGCCAACGGCCTGGAAGCCCGGAATCTGGCTCGCAGCAGGACGATGGGATGACCGACGTACAACTGAAGCCGACCCGACCCGAGCTCGCCATGGTGGGTAGCGACGGAGTCTCCGATGCCTCTAAGGGAAGCATACTATGGCAAGCGTTGCTAAAATCGCTGCGTGTAATGGTTTATCTCGCTACGGTGGTGGCACTCTGGTTCGCGATCGTCGAGTTTTTTGGGGTTAATTCCCTAGTTTTGCCGGCGCCGCAAGCGGTCGCGCAAGCCGCCTATGACAATTTCCCACTCCTCGTCGTGCACTCGTTGATCACGCTGGAGGAAGCGTTGGTAGGATTTGCGGTCGCTATCGTCTTCGGTATCGGCCTTGCGATCTTTATGGTCTGGTCTGAAACGATGACCAGGCTCGTAATGCCTGCGTTAGTAGCGATCAACTCGACACCCAAGGTCGTGGTGGCACCGATACTCATCATTTGGCTGGGCTATGGCACGTTATCAAAGATCGGCATGGCCTTCTTGCTCTGCGCCTTTCCCATCGTGATCAACGCGGCGCAAGGCCTTGTTGACGTCGAACCGGACCTGCTCGACCTTTACCATCTCATGAAAGCTGATCGCTGGACGGTGATGCGGAAGGTACGGCTCCCAAGTGCACTGCCCTCGATATTCAGTAGCCTCAAGATCGCGCTACCGCTCGCAATCATTGGGGCAGTCATTGGCGAATTCGTGGCCGCGCGTGCAGGCATTGGTTACCAGATCGTGATGGCTTATTCGGGATTCAAAACAGAGTTCGTCTTTGCGGCCGTCATGGGGATATCGCTAACGTGTATTGCTCTATTTGAGCTGCTGAACTGGCTCGAGCATCGCCTTCTGTCCTGGCGTCCTATAAGCGAAGGCAAGTAGAGCGCGAATGTGCCCGGATTGTTGCTCCGCAAGGCTTAGAACGCTTAGTCACGCATACGTAAAGAGTCGCTCCCAGGCCTTATTGCCGCTAGCGGCCGCTAATTTGTTTGGCTCCGGTATGAACAGCAATCCGTCGGCGCATTGAGAAGGGACTGATCTCTCGCTAGGCGTGCCCCGTCGGGCACGCGCCAGCAAGACGCTGTGTCCATCATCGTTTCGTTTACGCAATGGATAATCGAGGGATGCTCAACTGAGTACAAAATGCGAGTTTTGTCGCGAGTTGGTTGCGGCCCCCTCGCGGATCAAAGTTCGTCACATTTTCCGCGGCACCTATTTGCGTTTGCTAGGGGGCTCGAAGGACGTCGTCCGCACTGAGAAAGGTGAGGCGGAGCTGTCCCTCGCGGGACCTAACCAGTACGGACTCTCCCCTTAAACGAGTCATATCGGAGAGCACGTCAGCGGTTGCCATTGCCCTAGCCCTATTGCTCTTGCTCCGCTAAGCACCGTAGTGAGCGCTGAACTGCGGCCTATTGGGAGGACCGTCGTGGTCACGAAGCTTTTTCGGGTTGTATTTGTCTCTGGCGCGACATTGCTCAGCCTTGGGACCCTGCAGCTTCCTGCCGTTGCGGAGACCGACCTCGTGGTCGGCAAAGCAAATTCGCAAGCGGAATCGATCATGACGGTCAATGTCGGGTATGACGCTGGCATATTCAAAAAGCATGGGCTCAATTTAAAGATCGAAGATTTCAATGGCGGGGGCGCCCGAGTCGTTCAGGCGCTAACCGCAGGCAGCATCGACATCGCGATCGGCGCGGGCACCCAGATGTCATTTGTCGCGAAGGGCGCGCCTATGATGGCCGTATGCGAAAGTACGACAACGTTACCCTATTTCAGTATCGGTGTGCCCTGGGACGCACCGATCCATACCGTCGATCAGCTTAAAGGAAAGAAGATCGGCATTTCGAATCCTGGAACGCTGACTGACTGGGTCGCGCAGGAGCTCGCGCGCAAGAAGGGCTGGGGACCGGATGGAGTCGTACGCGTATCGGTCGGTGGTGGAATCGCTGCGTCATCCGCAGCATTCCGGGCCGGACAGATCGATGCCTATGTCGGTGGTACGGCATCATTTCTCGTCGAAGCGGAAAGCCATGTCGGGCGAATGCTACTTCCGGTCTCGGATTTCGTCGATAAAACGGCTTCTGGGACTCTCTATGCTTCGAACCGTTTGATTGATGCTAATCCGGATGCACTCCGCGCGTTTCTCATGGCGTGGATAGAGACGACTAACTTCATCTTGTCGAACAAAGAGGCGACGATAAGAAGCTGGGGAAAGGTGACGGGCTTCTCGGAAGCAATCGAATCTAAGCTCTACGAAATCGTAAAGGGCATGTACAATCCGGACTGCCGCTTCGATCCGGAGTCGCTCGCGACGTTGCGGCGATCTTTCGTTGATCTAAAAGTGCTTGATAGCCCACCCGACATGTCTAAGCTCTATACGGAAGCCTATCTACCACACGCGCCCTCGCGTTAGTCCTAGCCGAGCGCGCGGGATACTCCGTTTCTGCTTGTCGAATTTGGTCCATCGTCCACCGAGGAGATTTTCATGACGGATGGCGCGGTCGCGAGTGACGAGGTTGTATCGTTGCGCGATACGCCGACGCTCGAAGCTCTTTACCAAGAGGCTGTGAAGATCAATGTGCGGCCTGGCTGGCTTCAGCGCGACGAACCGGCGCCGGCCGAGAAGCGCCAGTCGGAATACCTGCCGGCCCATTGGAGCTATGATCTTTGCAAGGCGGCCCTCGATTCTGCGGGCCGCCTCATCGATGTGGCTTTGGCCGAGCGGCGCAACCTTTCTATGTTTAACCCGGTCGGCGGCAAAGGCGTGCAAACTACCAAGACGCTCGTCAGCGCTTACCAGATGATTCTTCCAGGTGAGAAGGCGCCGTCGCATCGGCACACGGCACATGCACTGCGCGTAATTATCGAGGCGCATGGCGCCTATTCGACCGTTGACAGAGTGGCGACACCGATGGAAACCGGCGACGTTCTGCTGACGCCCAGCTGGAGCTGGCACGAACATGGGCATAATGGGGACGCGCCGGCCTATTGGTTCGACGGACTCGATGTACCGCTGGTGCGAGCCCTTGAAACCAGGTTCTACGAAGACAACCCCGTGCCTTTCGATCCGAGTTCCAATCTCGTCGCGACTTCGCCTCATCGGTTCACGCGCGCCGAGATTGCGCGCCGGCTGGACCGGTCGCGATCCAATAACGAGGGGTTTCACGGTCCGCGCGTTCTCTTGGAAGCGCCGACCATGCCGACGATCGAGCTATCCATGGAGCGGTTGCCATCGGGCATGCACACCCGGCGTCAACGCTCGACGATCAATCGCATCTTCTGCTGCATCGAGGGCAGTGGCACGACAATCGCGGGCGATCAGCGGTTTGAATGGAAACGCGGCGATACATTCGCGGTGCCGTGCTGGACGAAGTTCGAGCACCACGCGGCGGAGGATGCGCAGCTTTTCCTGATGTCAGACGAGCCGCTTATGCGGTTCGGCCGCTTTTATCGGTTCGAAGCCGACTAGCCAAGGCCGCGCCGATTATTTGCTGGGGCCGGGCCATTTGTCCCGGTGTGCCGGGAAGACGCGCCAATAATCCTCGAAGGCCTTCGGCCCTGCGAGCTGGTAGACGCGATGATGCTCCGGCTCGTTTACCGGATGGCCAACAATGCACTCCGTGTAACACTCGTAGCGCATGCCGCGCGGATTCTCTCGTGCGTCCTTTTCGCAGGCGATTAACTCGGTGAGAAAACTGCGCAGCTGGAATGGCTGCGCAATCGTGCTGCGGAAGACGAGGCGGCCGTCCTTATGCACGACGAACAGCGAAACCGGCCAGAGCCCGTAATTACGGTGGATATGACCGTTTAGACTGTCGACCAGGATCGGGAAGGCGGGCTTTTCTAGGCGCTTCAATTCGCGCGCGTGCTGCAGCTTCTGCTCGAAAGAGGAATGATGCGGGAAGTTCTCGCCGGGATGCGATTCCCGCACATACACGAGGTAGAAATCGATATCCAAGGCGCGGAACTCGCGCCACAGCTCGTTCATTTCCGGCAACTTGATCGCGGTCATCGGGCTGGTGACGGCGCCCATCATGAGCACGACGTGGCGCTTGCCGCGTGCGTCCTGCAGACGAACGTTCCCGCCATCGAGCAAGACCGCGTCGAAATCGGGCGCTGGCGAGCCGACCTTCGCGCCGAGCGTGTCGGCGAGTGTGGCAGCGCGACGATGGGCTTCGAAGTCGGGGAGGTTGTAAGCGGAAGCTGGGTCAGTCATGGTTCAATCGCGGAGATTGGGTAGAACTTCTTTGGCGAAGAGCTCGAGGCTCCGCATCGCGAGATTGAGGGGCAGGGTCGCGAACGGGGCGTAGATCATGAAGGTGCCGGCACCGAATTGCTTTTGTTGATAGCGGATCTGCTCGGTCACGCTATCAGGATCTCCGATGATCGCCAGCCCGTGATCGATTAGCCATTCGAGGTTCGGACCTTTGTCCTGGCCCTCGGCGGCAAGCGCTTCCACTAGGAATTGTGCGCCACCCGTCTTGCGTTTCTTATATTCGAAGGAGCGATCGGTGCGCAGCGTGTTGCGATAGCGCTCGACGCGTTCAGGCAGCTTGCGCGCGACCGGAATCTCTCGCCAGAATTCGCGCAGATGCTCGCCCGCCTCTTCGAAGGCTTGGGCCTTGGTCGGTGCGACATAAAGCTGGCGCGAGAACATGCCGTACTCGGGTCCGGGCGACCACCCGCACTGACTCTGCGCGTATTTGCGGAAGTACTCGAAATTCTCCTTCATAGATTCAGTCGGTGCGAAGGATGTCGCCAGGGGCACATGTTTCGTCGCGCACCATTCGATGCTTTCCGCCGTATTCGCCGCCATGACCAGGGGCGGGTGGGGCTTTTGCACCGGGCGTGGCGTGATCGAGATGTTCTCGTAATGGAAGTGCTTGCCGTTCCACTCGAACGGCTCGTCCGAGGTCCAGCACTCCGTGATGAGATCCCAGGCTTCTTCGAAGCGCTCGCGCGCGGTCGTGGGATCGACGCTGTAGGAGTACCATTCCATGAAACCGCCGCGCAGCAGCGCCGAGACGAGCCGGCCTTTCGACAGAACGTCAATCATCGCGAGTTCTTCGGCGAGCCGCACGGGATGTCCGTGTAGCGGAACGCAATTACCCATCAGGACTAGCTTGGCATGGCTGGTCTCGCGCGCGACCGCCGCCGCCATAACATTCGGTGAGGGCAAGCCATGCAACGTGTAATGATGTTCAGTGAGGCAGACGCCATCGAAGCCGAGCTCATCGGCGCGCCGCAGATAGCGGAGATGGTCATCGTATTGCTGCATCCCGACCTTGGGATCCCAATAGCGACCGGGAAACGGAAATTGTAATCGGTGTTCGCTTGATTGCGGATAATAGAACTGATCGAATACCCAGACCTGCATACGCGACCCCCAAAGATTTCACTCAATCAACCACAGAGCAGCGCCGTCGGTAAAGCACGGTCATCTTGGGCGCGCGAGCGCGTCCTTGAGCATGTCCAGGTCGACGTAGCGGCTTGCGTCCAAATCGGCTTTGATCAGCCCCACATCGTGCTGCGCGTGGATGTTGCGCGTGATCGCCTCGATGTCCGGGATCGCATCGAGATCGCGGAACTCATCCTTCGAGGTGAAGAGCCAATTCTCGAAGTTACGTGCTGAGAGCTTCGTGAAATTGGCGACGATGCCGATGGCCTCGCCGCGATTGGCCGGATCGAGATACCACCGGCGCGCCCGTACATAGTCTTCGATAAGATCGGTCAGGATGGCTCGATGGCTCGCGATATAGCTCGCGCGCGCCGTCCAGAACGACAGCTCGAACTTTCCCAGCATGTCCGAGGCGCGAAACAACATCCGCGACTTCGCATCGAAATCGGGATTGTCCTGAAACGGATGGACTGCGGTGACCATGTCGGCCTTGTGCTCCAGCAGCAGAGCGTTCATATTTGGCATCGCCGCTTCGATCTCGGTGTAGTCGCGATTCTGCACCATGCCGTTTTTCAACATCATCATTTTGATTGCGATGTCCGTCGCGCCGCCGAAACCGTTGGTGACGAGCACCTTGCCGCGCAAATCGGCGACGGCCTTGATCGGTCCTTCCTTGAGCACGCGGAATTCGGGTCCGGCCCAGCCGGGCACGCCGTCTTGGACCTCGTCGGCGATGATGCGAAGGTCATCGAGCCCTGCATTCTCGACCGCGATGGCGAAGGACGTCGACCCGAAAGCGATGACATCGAGGTCGCCCGATTGCGCGGCGGTGATTTCGAGAGGCGAGCCCTGGAAATGAACCGGCTCGAGCGTATAGCTCGTGCCGTTATGCCGCGCGATCCCCTCTTTCATGAACATATAGGGCGTGATCTGCGCTGGCGTGACGATCCAGCCGACGCGGATCTTCGGCGGGTCCGCGCGCGCGGGAGCCGCGGATAGCGCGAGCCATGCGGCCGAGGCCAGGATCATGATCGTCCTTATCGGCATGTTCGTTCAGCGTCCCGCCCGCGCATCGGCGAGCGCGCGCCAAACGCATTCCGGCTTGGCCGGGAGCGGCAGGTCTTTGACACCGAGCGGCGCCAGGGCATCGATGACGGCATTGACGATGGCGCCCGGCGCGCCGACATTGCCGGGCTCGCTGCCGCCTTTGGCGCCGATGGGATTGTTCTTTGTCGGTACCGGCGCAAATTCCGAGACGATATCCGGCATGACATCGGCGCGCGGCATGGCGTAGTCCATGAACGAGCCGCTCACCAGCTGCCCTGTCTTACGGTCGTAGACGAGGTCTTCGAACAGCGCCTCGCCCAGCCCTTGGGCGATCGAGCCGTGGATTTGGCCCTCGATGGTAAGCGGGTTGATGACCGTGCCGGCATCGTCCACGGCGGAGAGTCGATCGACTTTGATCGTGCCGGTCTCCGTGTCGACTTCGACTTCCCCGATCATGCAGCCGTTCGGAAAGGTGAAATGGCCGGGAAAGGTGCCGACACCGTCGAGCCCGACACCGAACTCCGGCGGTATCGCCTGCATGGCGTAGGATTTCTGCGTCACGTCACGCCAGCTCAATTCGCGGTCCGTCCCGGCGACGCGGAATTTGCCGCGCTCTGCGACGATGTCGGCCTCGTCCGCCTCTAGCATCCAGGCGGCGAGGCGCTTTGCCTTATGTACGACTTCATCGGCGGCAAGTTTCAATGCGGAGCCGCCGATGGCGGTGCTGCGTTGTGCAAAAGTACCGCGACCGAAGAGAACCTTGTCGGTGTCGCCCTGGAACAGCCGCACATCGGCGAAGGGGATGCCGAGCCAGTCGGACGCCATCTGCGCGAACATGGTCTCGTGCCCCTGGCCGGTCGCGAGCGTCCCCACATGGAGCGCGACGGAGCCGTTCTCCGCGACCCGGATTTCCATGCGCTCCGAAAACCGTCCGGCATAGGCGCAATACATGCAAACGCCCAGGCCGCGCCTCAAACCGCGCGCTTCGGAAGCGCGTCGCCGTTGCGCGAAGCCCGTGACGTCGGCAGCGGCGATGGCCTTGTTGAGCACACCCTCGAAGTCGCCCGAATCGTAGACATGGCCGGCCGGAGTCTTGAAAGGCAGGTCCGAGCCCTGCAGCAGATTACGCCGCCGCAACTCGATCGGATCGACGTTCATCTCCCGCGCTGCCTTGTCCATCAGTCGCTCGAGGATGAAGCTTGCTTCCGGCTTTCCGGAACCACGATAGGGCCCAATATGTGACGTGTTGGTGAACGCGGCGCGGATGATCGTGTGAACATGCTGCAGCTTATAGACGCCGGGAAAGCTCGCGCTGGTGTTCACCGAGGGAATGATCGCATTTCCGCCGAGATAGGCGCCCATATCGACCACGACGTCGGTGCGGAGTGCCAGAAGGCACCCGTTACGATCGAGCGCCAGCGCCGCGTGGCCGATCTGATGACGCGCATGCTGATCGGAGCACAGCGCCTCGGTCCGATCGGGTGTCCATTTCACGCCGCGACGCAATTTCACCGCCGCCCAGAGGACCAGCGCCTCTTCCGGGTAAACGTGGTTTTTCATGCCGAAGCCGCCGCCGACATCCATCGCTCGGACGCGCAGCGAAGTCGGGGACAGGTTGAGTGCCTCACATAGCACGTCGCGTACGCGGAAAGCATTCTGGGTGCTGGTAATCAGCGTGAAACGGCCGTCGATGGGATCGGGATAGGCTATGGCTCCGCGGGGCTCCATGGAATTCGCGCTCGCGCGCGGATAGCGGAGTGTGAGCTCGGTCACATGCGCGGCAGCCGCGAATTGCGCCTCGACCGCCGGGCGGTCTCCCATTTCGATTCGGAAGCACTGGTTGCTCTGCGCTTCGTCCCAGACTTTCACTGCGCCCGCAACCAGCGCGTCGTCGAGCGTCACGGCGGACAGCACGTCGTACCCGACGGCGATCTGTTCCGCCGCGTCCTTTGCCTGCGACAAGGTCTCCGCGACTACGATCGCGACGCGATCACCGACGTAGCGCACCTTGTGGTGGGCGAGAATGGGTTGCATCGGGCAATAGCCGTGAATGCCGGGAGGCATGCGCGGGAATTGCTGGCAGGGCAGGCCGCCCAGCTTCTCCTTCGTCACATCCTCGCCGGTGAGGATGGCCAGGACACCGGGGAAGCGGGCAGCTTCGCGTGTGTCGACGCTGACGATGCGCGCATGCGCATGCGGCGAGCGCAGAATGAAAGCGTAAGCGACATTTGCGACTTGGATATCGTCCGTGTAGCGGCCTTTACCGGTAAGCAACCGCTCGTCTTCGCGTCGTTGAACCGGCTCCCCAATGCCACCACCAGACACGGAATGCATGCCCGAAACTCCCCCACAATTAGCCGCTTACGCGATCTTTGTGTCGCTTGCGCGATTTTCCTCTAGTGTAGACGAGTAGCAGCAGTCACGCCATGCCGTGCTGCTTCAGAGGCGTATCAACGAAGATAGCCGCATTCCCGCCAATAGCGCTCCGCACCGGGATGGAGCGGCAAATAAAGCGGGCCATCGCGGGTGTCCTTGCAGAGATTCGCCAGCGGTAGCGGCCCCGTCCCCCGGCCCCACGGAATGCGGTCCTTTCGCGCATCGAGCCCGGCGCAGAAATTGTAAATCATCTCTTCCTTTGCGCTCGCGAGGCAAAATACCGGCCAGCCGCTGAAATCGATGGTCCAGACGGTCTCGCCGAGACCTGGATAGTCCTCGTTTGTGATGGCCGCGCGCTTCAGGCCGCCGTTTTCCAGCGCAATCAGCTGCGGCTCATCGACGGCGAGAAAGCCCATACCCATTTTGATGCACTGCGGTGCGAAGCGCGGTAGCGCCTCATCCCAGACGGCGTCCATCTCGCCCCGTTCGATCGCACCAAGCCGGTTCGGTCCGTCAGGCATCTCGGCGGTATAGACGACCTTGCCCCCCCAAGCCTCGATATCCGCGAGGGTCATATCGTAGGCCTTCAATATCTGATTGCAGATCAAATGGATCGAATGATCCGGCTGGCCGCGCAGCGAGACTTTCAGGGGATACCGGGTCCGCTTGAGGTCGCCAAGTGTCTTCAATCCGGTCTTCGCCGTAACCGCGAAACCAAGCTGATCGAATTGCGGGAAGACCATGATCGAACGTAGCGGCAGCGGCTCTTTGTAAGGACCTTGTCCGCGTGATGCCATACCGAGCACGCCACCGGGATTACATATCGCGATGTCGGCCTCGCCGCCCACGACCGCGCCGATCGAATTGGGCGCGTCGCTCGCAAAGAAACGCAAGCGCCATTCGTTGTCGCCTTGCGGCCGCATCATGATCATCACCTGCTTGTCCGGCCACTCGACAGCAGCTACGAGCTCGGAAACCGTTTCGAGCATGAGCCGCGAGCGCATGATCACCGGCCGATGAATAGGATTTTCTATTGTCAACATGGTACGCGATTTCCTCCCTCGCGAATGGCCGCAAGGATCATTGTCGCTTACCACTTGCGACGCAAGAGAAAGCCGATGACCGAAAAAACGTGAGGTGGTATCGTTGCTGAAAATTACACAATCGTAATCGGGCAGAGCATGTTAGCTAAGATTTCTTCTTTCGCCGCTGCGATCGCCGGTTTATTTATTGCGGCGAGCACAAATGCCGCTGCGCAAAACTCTTCCACACCTGTCCATCTCGATGTGGCCACGCAGGCGCTGACGACGCAAGCGCCCCTCTTCATTGCGCAAGAGAAGGGTTATTTCGCGCAGGAGCGGCTCGAGGTCGCCTTCCAGTTCATCGGCGGCGGCACGGTCAATCTGCAGGCGCTCGCGATCAAACAGGCCGATATCGCGACCGGTTCGCCGAGTCCGGCGCTGTGGAACGCTGTCGCGCGTGAAATTCCCATTAAGGTGACGGCGGCGATCAGTAGCCTCAGCCCCGATCCCGCAACCGGATTTACATCGGCGATGTGGCTCGTGCTTCCGACCGGAACGCCGGGAAGGGGCCCGATCAAAACCTATGCCGATCTCAAGGGCAGGACCATCGGCGTGCTCGGCCGGGGACTCGGCGCCGAGATCTTCGTCGACGCCGCGCTTCAAAAAGGCGGGCTGACGCTAAAAGATGCCGAGCTGAAGGAAGTTCGAGGTGCTGACGTCTATGTCGCCTTCACCAACGGCGCCGTGGACGCTGCGACCGAGATCGAGCCCTTCGTCACGCTCGGCGCCGATAAAGGCCTGCTCGTTCGGTGGAAAAACGCGGCCGAGCTCACGCCCGGCCGCGTCGCAGCGGTGATGATGTTCGGACCGCGCCTTAGCGATCGGACGGATGATGTGGGTGCACGGTTCATGACCGCTTGGACGCGCGCCGCGCGCGATTACAACGATGCCTTCGGCCCAAAACATCGTGATGAGGATCGCGTCGTGAAGATCCTTACCACTTACACCGACGTTAAAGATCCCGCGCTTTATCCGCGTATGACGTGGCACTACGTTGATCCCAACTGCACGACCGCAGCAGACGTCCTGAAGCTGGATCTGGAGTGGGATGTGGAGCACGGCTACGTCCAGAAAAAGCCCGATCTCGGAGCCGCCATCGATGATCGTTATTGCCAAGCGGCGTTAAAGAAACTTGGCCGCTATCCGACGCCCTGACAGTCGGCCCGATCAGAGCTTCAACAGCCTAGTAACATTGCCCGAGAGCAGCTTTCCGCGGTCTGTCTCGTTCAGCGGAATGGTCGGCAGCCACTCGGCCGCCCGCGCATTCGGCATGTAAGGGTAATCAACCGAGAATATTACGTGGTCGATGCCCAGCTCGGCGATGCAGCATTGCAGCGCGGGATTGGAGAAAAAACCGCTCGTTGTAACCCAGAAATGCTTTGAGAAGATTTCGCGAAAATTGATCTTGCCGCTGCGCGAGAGCGCCTGGTCCACCCGCCACAGCAACAGCGGAATGCCTTCGCCGAGGTGCCCGAGAATTATCTTAAGATCGGGGTATGCGTCGAACAGGCCCGAGAGAACTAGGCGGATGCCCTGCGCGCCCGTCTCCATCGCATACCCCCACCCGGAGCGGAAGAAGAGCGGGTATTCCTTCGCGTAGTCGTTGAAATAAGCGTCCATCACAGCGGGATGCGGTGTCGTAGCCGGATGGAAGTAGATAGGGACATCCAGTGCGGCGGCGCGCTCGAAGATCGGCCAGAAGCGCTTGTGATCGAGAAATTGACCTTCGGTGAGGCCATGCACCATCGCTCCTTTGAAGCCGAGCCTTGTCACCGCCCGCTCGAGTTCGGCCGCGGCGGCTTGCGGATCTGGAGTCGGCAAGGCCGCGAAAGCGGCAAAACGCGCGGGGTGCCGTTGTACGGCATCATAAAGCCGATCGTTGACAGCGGGCGCTAACCGGACCGCGGTAGCGCGATCGAGCAGATGCAGTGATTGCGCCCCATGGGACAGGACCTGCATGTCGATACCGGCCTCATCCATCTCCTTGATACGTAGATTGCTCAAATCGGCAAGCCGCTCACCGATCCATGGTGAGTCGACAACGTCGTGCTTCGCAAAAAGCGCATGGAGCTCGCGGTCGTAATAATGCTCCTCGATCGCGATGATGTGCGGCTTCGTGGCCACGCTGTCCTCCCTTCCATCGTATGCCCGCGATACCGACAGGCTGCCGCGCCTTTGTAACCGGCTCTGACGGCCTTCGGCAAGGACGCGTCGTCCGAGAGATCGATGAGCGGATGAGCAAGGAAGCAGCGGATCCCAACCCAGTCGGAAAATGTGCCGTAAACGAGGCGTTGTGCCGTACGATGTAACCTTTGTCGACGGCGGCCTGCGCCGCGGCGATCATTTCAGCGTTCAGACGGACGAACTCGTTAGCAGCGTCGAAAACGCGACGGCCGCGATCCTGAATATCGCTCCAGGCGGCAACGGCCGCTTCGTCGTATTCCTGCTGCTCAACCTCATCCAGAGCGGCAGCGTTTTTTTCGTCGACGGGTCTGAGGAGCTCAAGTTTACGTTGCGACGCTTGCAGATCCTGGCGAGCGCGATCGAGCTCGGGGCTTAGATCGTTTCCTGCGACGAGCGCCTCGGCAAAGTTACTCTCCAAAAGCGCGATACGATCCTCCGCAATTTGAGCCTGCTGCGACAGTTCCCGCCGCAGCGCCGAGGTCTGAGATGCTCGAGCCCGCACGACTTCCGGCGACTCTCGCGGTTCGGCGGGTTGTTTTGATTTGAACAGGGGAAGTTTCACGGCGCGCCCCTCTTCAAGGAATCGCCATCGAGGCACGGCGAGGCCGCTTGACGCGCACCGGTGCCGCTCAATCATTTCCCTCGGCGTCGCAATAGACCGCCGATTTCGGCTTCATCACCAGCATGTCCGCGATTTCCTGTCGGAAGCCAGCGATCTCGCCGGCGGCGTAGATTGGGTATTCCCGGATGTGCGTCGCGCGCGTGAATTTCACGAGCACGCGTGAATTATTGTCTGCTGTCGGCATTAGATACCCCTCGGTTGAAACGAAAATTGCGTGTGTTGCTCGTTGCGCAACGCGCAAGACGTTGCAGCAAATAGAAAATTCGCCACTGGCGAAAACGCGCGGCTTTGCCACCCGTGTTCGTTTTGGGCCAGGAAGGACCCGGTGTTTTAGATCGCCACGTCGGCGAGAAGATCGCTCTGCGCGTTTAAGCCGCGCGACTGTCGAACGGGTCGGGGCCGAGATCGGCGTCGTCGCAATATGAGGCAAAGCCATTAGCGACGAGCACCTTCGCGACCGGCTCGAGCAAGCTCGCGACCTGGCCGACTCTGTAAGTTCCGAGCGGCTTGATGAAGGTGATGAGCGCTTCTGGCATCGGCGCCTCGCATGTTTCACGTTGAACAGATTGTCCACAGACGCTCGCATCACGCGCTTCTCGCTAGCTTCAGAGGCATGGCGATAGAGCGCTCGATCTAGGTCCGCCTACTCTCGATGCGTTCCCACGCCAATTTGCTGGCGGGCAACAGCTCGAAGCCTTCGGCAGTGATCCTTGGGTGCGCCGATTCTATCCAGGAGCGCACGTAGCCAGTGTCGAACGCCGCCCTCAGCTTGCCGAGCAATCTTTCAACCGCTCGATCGTCGTCATCCAGCGTTTCGCTGGCAGCGCTCGACTGCCTCGGCTTGCAAGGTTCAATTTTAAGTTCACTACAAGATTCCTGCGAACGCCGTTCGCAAAAGTCCGGAACGCCGTTCGTAATCTCGTGCGCGCCGTTCGCAAAAGTTTCAGCATCGGAATTGCGAACATTGTTCGCAAAAGAGGGGAACACAAGCCGATAGGAATTCGAGCGTCGGCCGCCGCGCGATTGACCGTCGCCACGCTCGATTTCGATCCAACCGGTAGCCTCGAGCTCGCCGAGGGCCTTTTGCACGCCGCGAAGACTCGCGCCGACTTCCTCGGCGATCGTCTGTGCGGCGGGAAAGCAACGGTAGTCCTTCTGGTTTTGATGAGAGGCGAGACACCAGGCGACGGCCTTGCTCGCGAAGCCAATTGAGGCGTCCCGCATCACGGCAGTAACCCAACGATAGCGGCGCCCACGGTCCGGAAGCGCGACATGCTTTGGTTCGGCCGCATTCACGCGTCCCTCTGCAGCCGGATCGATTCGGGAATTTGAGAATGTGGCCAACGAAGGATCACCGCGAAAATCGCGGCGGAAAGAGCGCTGTGCGCCTCAGCGAAGGCCGCGATAGCGCCAGCAAGCGGAAGATCGTCGCGCGCGACAGCTACAGCCCCTTCGAACGCCTCGCGCAAATGAGCGAGCTGGCTCCGATAGTGGAGGAAACGAGACTCCAGCTCAGGGGGAAAATCGTGCGACCAAGGATGGCCTTCGATTGTGTCAGCCCCTGCGAGAAGAGCCGCGATCAGCGATGCCACGCGCCGAGAGGCCGGGATGGGAGGCTGGGAGGCCGTCATGCCGCCTCACCGGCCAACAGCCGATCGAGGGCAGCCTTCGGAACGAGGATACGCTTGCCGAGGCGGATAGTCGGGAGCTCGCCTCGCTCAGCCGCAGAGTACGCGGAGCTGCGGCCGATCCGCAGGATTTTCGCCGCCTCCTCGATCGTGTAGGTCGCTTCCGCGCCAACGGTATCCATATTTAGGACGCCCCATTAATGCCTAGCATCTGAGGAGATAGACCAACACAAACGGACTTGCAAGATAATTCATCAAATGCTAGGAATTGAGATAGGACGAAAACAAAAGGCATGCGATGACACCAGAAAGCAAGAGAAGCAGGCCAGGCCCTCGGCCTGCTAAGCCTAGGAAAGGCGAGAAATCGACCATCTCAGTGCGACTCGCGCCCGCGACAAAATTGAAATTGAACCGCGCGTGCGAGCAGTCCGATCGCTCCCTTAGCCAGGAAGCGGAAACTCGCCTTGAGCAATCGTTCGATGACGTGTTCGGCAGCCCAGAGGTAAGGGCGTTCTTTGGTCACCTCGCTTTCATCGCAAGCCAGCGCGGCGGCCATAAATGGCTTTCGGACCGCGAGGCGTTCAACATTGCCCTTACAGCCATCGTCGGCGAACTCTCTGATCCGGGCTTTCTTCAGTTCATCACACCAGCGCCCGCGCGCGAAAGCGAATGGGCGGTGCTCAACGAATCAATCGAACACGCGCTCGACGATCTTATCGACGAGACAAAGCCCATGGATGAGCATTTCGCGCCTCACAGGCTAGACGCCGTGAAAAGTCTTATCGCACGCCTCGATCCCGCCGACCAACAGAGGCTCGCGACCAAAGTAGAAGCGGCGCGCCGCCGCCTGGGATGATGGCAACCCGTCAGGCGGACATCACGCGCGCATTGCGGGCAGCGAAGGCGGCCGGCGTTGAGATTGCGCGTGTCGAGATCGACGCGACGACGGGCAAGATTGTAATCTTCACGAAGGACGTAGCCGGCACCGAGAAGCCGAGCGATTTGGATCAATGGATGGCCAGCCATGCACGTTCGGCTTAAGGGAATAAATCAGATCACGAAGCAGCTCGCGGACGGCCGGCGCGAAACCTATTACTACGCGTGGAAAGGCGGCCCGCGGCTCAATGGGAAGCCGGGCTCGGCAGAATTCGTCGCGTCGTACAACGACGCGGTAGCGCGCAAGGTCGCGCCGCCGAAGGGCAGGCTGCTGTCGATCCTTCAGAAATATCAAAACAGCACCGATTTTGCAGATCTCGCCGAGCGCACGCGTAAGGATTACGTGGGCAAGATCACTGCTCGAGGCGAAGTTCGGCGATTTCCCGCTCTCCGCCATGCCGGACGTGCGCACGCGTGGCATCTTCAAGGATTGGCGCGACGAGCTCGCGAAATCATCGCGCCGTCAGGCTGACTACGCCTGGACGGTTCTCGCGCGCGTGCTGTCATGGGCGAAGGATCGCGGCGAGATCACTGTAAATCCCTGCGAGAAAGGAGGACGGCTTTATCACGGGACGCGCGTCGAAAACGTTTGGACGGCCGACGATGAAGCTGGCTTCCTTAAGCGTGCTCCAGAGCATCTACATTTGCCGCTGATGCTCGCGCTGTGGACCGGCCAGAGACAGGGCGACTTGCTGCGCCTTCCATGGTCGGCCTATGACGGAACCCATATCAGGCTTAAGCAGTCGAAAACGAAAGAGCGCGTGATGGTGCGCGTCGGCGCGCCGCTCAAGGCGATGCTCGACACGACGAAGAAAAAGAGCACGCTGATGCTCGTCAATTCGGAGGGGAAACCGTGGACCGCGGACGGTTTCCGATCGTCCTGGCGCAAGGCCTGCGCGGCGGCCGGCGTCGTCGGCGTCACCTTCAATGATCTTCGCGGAACGGCCGTCACGCGCCTTGCAATCCAGGGGGCGACGGTACCGGAGATAGCCAGCATCACGGGTCACAGCCTCGAAGACGTGGAAGCGATTCTCGATGCGCATTATCTCAACCGCGATCCTGCGCTCGCTGAAAGCGCCATCCGAAAGCTCGAGCGCAGCACCGGAGAGGCAAAGTGACAACAGCGAAGCGCGAGTTCCTATCACCCAGAGCGGCGCTAGAGCACGCGCGCAAAATCAATTTTAGCGATGCGCCTAAAGGAAAGTTGTTTAACGATTCACGCCTGCGAAATCCCCTTGAGCAGTATTGGTGCGCCGGGATGTTCGGTCTCGGATACGAGCAGCGCGTAAAGCGCACATGCCTCGTCGCACCAAACCCCGATGTTAATAACGACCGCCGAGACGCCGATTTTTTCGCACTGCTTTCCGATAAAGAACACGCATTCCAGGTAGTTGAAGCAATGACGCCTGGGCGGTTGCGCGGCAAAGAATACAAGCAACTGCAAAGGACCGGCCATCTCCAGACTGACTACGATCCGGAAAGAGGACATATCGAAGGAGCGCAATGGATCGCGGGCAGGGTCGCTGAGAAGGCAGCAATTCGCTACGCCGGCGCCGACAACCTGCACCTGGTGGTGAACGCAAATTTCTCAGCACGAGGACTCGAGTACGGCAAGATCGTCGAAGCCACGCGGCCATATCGAGGCGAGTTCGCATCAATTTGGGTGCTCGCCGACGGATTGCTATGCACAGCGCACAGCAATTCCGACATCGGATTTATCGAGGGCTGGGGCATCATTGAGAACGTCTAGCTGCAAATTTGCAGCAGCACGCCACAGGAACAAACTCTCCCAACCGAGTTCCCAACCGGCCGCCGCTGTTCTTCTGTGAGAACGTGAAAAATCCAATTAGATGAAGTGGCTGGGGGACTAGGATTCGAACCTAGACTGGCGGAGTCAGAGTCCGCTGTCCTACCGTTAGACGATCCCCCAACGCGGGAACGTCGCTGCGATCCATAGCATAGATAAGCGATTTTGGGTAGGCGCGCAGCCCCGCGCGCCGCGGTTTCGCCACGATCTCGCGGCGGTTAGGGCCCGAAGACGACGGCTTATCATCCGCGACGCGCTGGGTTAGCATAACTCCCTGTTTTCGCGAAACCGGTAGTGCCTTGCCAGAGCCGCTTTCCTTCTCCGCCGATCGGACCGCGCGCAGCGGCGAGGCGGCCTTCGCCGCGCTCGATCTCGGCACGAATAATTGCCGTTTGCTGGTGGCGCGTCGCTGCGCCGATGCGTCGCCCGCCGCTCCGTTTCGCGTCGTCGACGCTTTCTCGCGCATCGTTCGCCTCGGCGAAGGCCTGGCGGCGAGCGGCGTTCTCTCCGAAGCGGCGATGGCGCGGACGCTCGATGCGCTGAAAGTCTGCGCCGAGAAGATTGCCGCGCATCGCGTCGCCGGCGCGCGCTCCATCGCCACCGAGGCCTGCCGCCGCGCCAGCAATTGCGCCGAGTTCATGGCCAGGGTCGCGAGCGAGACCGGCATCGCGCTCGAGATCATCACCGCGAAAGAGGAGGCGCAACTGGTCGTTGCCGGCTGCGCACCGCTGCTCGATCCGCGTATTTCGTATGCGGTGGTCTTCGATATCGGCGGCGGCTCGACCGAGTTGGTCTGGCTCACCATCGAGGGCGGTGTGCCGCGGATCATCGATTCGCAATCGCTGCCGCATGGTGTCGTCACCTTGAGCGACCGCTATGGCGGACGGGAGGTGTCGGAGGCGACCTATGCCGCGATGGTCGCCGAGATCGACACCGTGCTGCGCGATATCGAACAGCGCCAAGGCATCGCGTCGCGGATCGCGGCGGGGCAGGTGCAGATGCTCGGCTCCTCGGGCACGGTGACGACGCTCGCGGCGGTCCATCTCAATCTGCGGCATTACAGCCGCCGCCGCGTCGATGGCACGGTGCTGCGTTTCGATGATCTGCGCCGCGCCTCGCGCCGCCTCGCCGCGCAAAGCCATGACGAGCGCGCGCGCAATCCCTGCATTGGCCTCGAGCGCGCCGATCTCGTGCTCGCCGGCTGCGCCATTCTTGAGGCGATCTGCCGTCTCTGGCCGGTCGGCCGCTTGCGCGTCGCCGATCGCGGCATCCGCGAAGGCATCCTGCTGGGCCTCGTCCAAGGCCACTGAGCCCGGGATCCCATGGCGCGCAAACCGAGTCACGGCGCGCGGCGCGGCATGGCGGTGCGCGTCAAAACGGCGAAGCAGCGCACGCCGTCATCGGCCGCCTGGCTCGCCCGCCAGCTCAACGACCCCTACGTCGCCGAGGCCAAGCGACTCGGCTACCGCTCGCGCGCAGCCTTCAAGCTCATCGAGCTCGACGAGCGGTTTCACCTCTTGAAGCGCGGTGCGCGCATCGTCGATCTCGGCGCGGCGCCGGGCGGCTGGACGCAGATCGCGGCGCAGCGTGTCGGCGCGGAAGCGGGCCGTGGAAAAGAGGGGAGGGGCAAGCTCGTCGCCGCCGATATCCTGCCGATGGAGCCCGTGCCCGGCGCGCTGGTGCTGCAGCAGGATTTCCTCGACGAGAAGGCGCCGGGAGAGATCATCGCCGCGCTCGGCGGCGCGGCCGATCTCGTCCTCAGCGACATGGCGGCGCCGGCCACCGGCCACGCCGCGACCGATCATCTGCGCATCGTCGCTCTCGCCGAGGCGGCCTATGAGTTTGCGAAAGAGGTGCTGGCGCCGGGCGGCGCTTTCGTCGCCAAGGTCTTCCAGGGCGGCGCCGAGGGCGATCTCCTCGCTAGTTTGAAACGCGATTTCACCACCGTCCGCCATGCCAAGCCGCCGGCGAGCCGCACCGAATCGGCTGAAGTCTATGTGATCGCCCAGGGCTTCAGAGGACCGAATCGCGCACAAAAGCAGGGCTGATCTGTCCTCCAGGGCTTCCCTCGGCCCCATTCCGGCCCTATATATAGTCGCCAACCTTCATTGGGAGGCAGCATGGAAATCCGCGAGGCGCTCACTTTCGACGACGTCTTGCTGGTGCCTGCGGCCTCGGCGGTCCTCCCCAACGAAACCGATACCAAGACGCGCCTCACCCGCGAGGTCTCGCTCGGCA
>Ga0134128_10001041_pt1 | contig 37051 bp, 38 predicted proteins | sample KB31754_FD_96462 | JGI IMG/M metagenome (GOLD analysis project Ga0134128, IMG submission 96462) | Terrestrial soil microbial communities with excess Nitrogen fertilizer from Kellogg Biological Station, Michigan, USA - KB3-175-4 | ecosystem: Environmental > Terrestrial > Soil > Unclassified ...
CATGGCCAACCAGATTGCCACCACCCTGGGAATCAAGGCGCAGCTGAACCCGATCGCCACGTTCAAGCAGTCCCGTGACCTGATCAACTCCAAGAAGCTGACCGGTGCCTCACGCGCCGGTTGGCAGGCAGACTACCCGTCGCTGTACAACTTCCTCGGCCCGCTGTACGGCACCGGGGCAGGGTCCAACGACGGCGACTACTCCAGCGCCGCGTTCGACGCGAAGCTGAAGGAAGGCCTGTCGGCCAAGACCGTTGAAGACGGCAACAAGATCTTCAACCAGGCGCAGGAGATCCTGCTCAAGGACCTGCCGGTCGTGCCCCTGTGGTACCAGGCGGTCCAGGGCGTGTGGAGCAACAACGTCAACACCGTGGAGTTCGGTTGGAACGGCGTTCCGCTGTACTACAACATCACCGCTAAGTAACATTTGTCGTAGTGCTGCATAAGTTGGGGGACCCGGTCTTCGTACCGGGTCCCCTCGCTGTTGTCCGAATCATCTATTGTCTGAATCACATACCTTTGTGCTACTTTCCGTACTAGCGGCAATGCGGCGATCCCGTACCTTGTCCAGTACAGTCCACTATTTGAACAGGTAATTTCATGAACGATTTGCCATCAGGAACACCGGGGGAGGAGACGCCGTAATGGTCATGTTCACGCTCCGCCGCTTCCTGCAGCTGATTCCCGTCTTTTTTGGGGCCACGCTGCTGGTGTACTTCCTTGTTTTTGCAACCCCCGGCGATCCCATTGCCGCCCTGTCCGGCGGCAAGCCGATGGCGCCCGCCGTCGAGGCCGCCCTCCGCGCCCAGTACAACCTGGACCAGCCGTTCTGGATCCAGTACGGCCTGTACTTGAAGAACCTTGTGACGCTCAATCTTGGCCAGACGTTCTCCGGCCAGGACGTCTCCGCGGTGATTGGCCGCGCCTACCCCGTCACGGCCCGGCTCGCCATCATGGCGCTTTCCATCGAGGCAATCTTCGGCGTCCTGTTCGGTGTCATCGCCGGCCTGCGCAAGGGAAAGCTGTTCGACGGCACCGTCCTGGTCGCCTCGCTCGTCGTCATCGCCGTTCCCACCTTCGTGCTCGGCTTCGTCCTCCAGTTGGTCGTCGGCGTCCAGCTCGGCTGGGCCCGTCCCACCGTCAGCGGCGCGGCCCCGTGGAACGAGCTCCTCCTGCCGGCGATCGTGCTGGGGCTCGTGTCCCTGGCCTACGTCATCCGCCTGACCCGTGCCTCCATCAGCGAGAACATGAACGCCGACTACGTGCGCACCGCCACGGCGAAGGGCTTGAGCCGCACGCGTGTGGTGGTGGTCCACATCCTGCGCAACTCGCTGATCCCCGTGGTCACCTTCCTGGGCGCAGACCTCGGCGCCCTGATGGGCGGCGCGATTGTCACGGAGGGCATCTTCAACGTCCCAGGCATTGGCAACCTGCTCTACAAGGCCATCCTGAAGGGCGAAAGCGCCACTGTGGTGGCCGTGGTCGGCATCCTGGTCATTGTGTTTGTGGTGGCCAACCTGGTTGTGGACCTTTTGTACGCCTGGCTCGACCCAAGGATTCGCTATGTCTGAGAAACTGACACCTGAAACTGACCTGACCAAGCCGGTGACCCCGGTGTCGCGCCAGGGCAAGACGTCCAGCCGCGTCATCGAACACTTTGTGGCGCCGCTGGAGGAAACACCGCTTGCGGCCATTGACAACGTCGATGAGACGGCAGCCCCACTGAGCCTGTGGGCCGACGCATGGCGCAACTTGCGGCGCCAGCCGCTGTTCATCATTTCCGCCTTGCTGATCGTGCTGGTTCTGGTGGTGGCGTTCGTGCCCCACCTCTTCGCGAGCGTCGACCCCACGAGCTGCACGCTGAACGATTCCTCGGAAGGGGCACGGGCCGGGCACCCGTTCGGCTTTACGCTGCAGGGCTGCGATGTTTATTCGCGCATGATCTACGGCACGCGGGCCTCGCTCCTGGTGGGTGTCCTCACCACCCTGGGCGTCCTGGTCGTTGGCGGCACCATGGGTGCCCTGGCCGGCTACTACGGCGGCTGGATCGATACCGTTCTGGCCCGCCTGGCGGACATCTTCTTCGCGCTGCCGCTGATCCTCGGCGCCATCGTCATGATGCAGCTTCCGGCCTTCCGCGACAACCGCAGCGTGTGGACGGTGGTCATCACCCTGGTGATATTCGGCTGGCCGCAAATTGCCCGCATCACCCGCGGTGCTGTGATTGAAAACCGCAACGCCGACTTCGTCACCGCCTCCAAGGCCCTGGGGCTGTCACGCTTCAACGCGCTGGTGCGGCATGTCATCCCGAACTCGCTGGCCCCCATCATCGTGGTGGCGAGCATCTCGCTCGGAACGTTCATCGTTGCCGAGGCCACCCTGTCCTTCCTGGGCATTGGCCTGCCGGACACCGTCATGTCCTGGGGTAACGACATCGCGGCCGCCCAGCCGCAGGTGCGCAACAACCCCGGCGTGCTGCTGTGGCCCGCCGCCGCGCTGTCCGTCACCGTCCTGAGCTTCATCATGCTGGGCGACGCCCTGCGTGATGCGCTCGACCCCAAAGCAAGGAAGCGGTGACAGCCATGTCCAATCATGCAACAGGCGGAACTGCGAACCCCGGCGCGGCACGGACGGACGACGTCCCGCTGCTCGAAATTCGCGACCTCGCCATCACCTTTGAAACCTCCAACGGCCCGATCAACGCGGTGCGCAACGCGCACCTGACCATCATGCCCGGGGAAACGGTGGCCATTGTCGGCGAGTCCGGCTCGGGCAAGTCCACCACCGCCCTGGCCGCCATCGGACTGCTGCCGTCCAATGGGCGCGTCAGCGGCGGCCAGATCCTCTTTGACGGCGAGGACATCGCCAACGCCAGCGAAAAGCGGATCATTGAGCTCCGCGGAAATTCGATCGGCATGGTCCCCCAGGACCCGATGTCCAACCTGAACCCGGTGTGGAAGATCGGCTTCCAGGTCAAGGAGACTCTCAAGGCCAACGGGTTGGCAGGGGCAAACTCCAAGGAGCGCGTCGCCGAGGTCCTCGCCGAGGCCGGCCTGCCGGATGCCGCCAACCGTGCCAAGCAGTATCCGCACGAGTTCTCCGGAGGGATGCGCCAGCGCGCGCTGATTGCCATCGGCCTCGCCTGCCGCCCACGCCTGCTCATCGCCGACGAGCCCACGTCCGCCCTGGACGTGACGGTGCAGCGGCAGATCCTGGACCACCTGGACCGGATGACCAGCGAGCTGGGCACGGCCGTGCTGCTCATTACCCACGACCTCGGCCTGGCCGCCGAGCGCGCCGAAAAACTGGTCGTCATGTACAAGGGGCAGGTGGTTGAATCGGGACCCGCACTGGAGATCCTGCGCAACCCCCAGCACCCCTACACCCAGCGCCTGGTCAACTCGGCCCCGTCGCTGGCGTCACGGCGCCTGCAGTCGCAAAAGGCGAAGGACGCGCTGGCCGCGGCGGTCGCCGGCCTTGACACGCCCCTGGACGATGAAAACGACCCGGCCCATGTCGGCAAGGCGCCCACGGACGCCGGGCTCGCGCCGTCGTCCGTCCCCGCGGCGCCCGCACAGCCGGTCAGGGCGGCACGGCCCGCGCCGAACGGTGAGCGCAAGGGTGCCCAGGCCGGCGAAACCATCCTGGAGGTCAAGAACCTCACCCGGGTGTTCAAGCTCCGCGGCGCGCTCGGCAAGTCCACGGACTTCAAGGCGGTGGACGATGTGTCGTTCAGCGTCCCGCGCGGCACCACCATGGCGATTGTTGGCGAGTCCGGTTCCGGCAAGTCCACGGTTGCGCAGATGGCCCTGAGCCTGCTGGCACCCACCGAGGGCAGCATCCTGTTTGACGGGGTGGAGGTGAACTCGCTGAAGGGGAAGGCGCTCTTTGACTTCCGCCGCCGCGTGCAGCCGATCTTCCAGGACCCGTACGGATCGTTGGACCCGATGTTTAACATTTTCCGGACCATCGAGGAGCCGCTGAAGATCCACAAGATCGGCGATTCAAAGTCCCGGGAGAAGAAGGTCCGCGAGCTGTTGGACCAGGTGTCCATGCCGGCCAGCACCATGCACCGGTTCCCGAACGAGCTCTCCGGCGGCCAGCGCCAGCGCATCGCCATTGCGCGTGCACTGGCGCTGAACCCGGACGTGATCATCTGTGACGAGGCCGTGTCCGCCTTGGATGTCCTGGTGCAGGCGCAGGTGCTGAACCTGCTCAACGAGCTGCAGGAGGATCTGGGCCTGACATACCTGTTCATCACGCACGACCTCGCCGTGGTCCGACAGATCGCCGACCACGTCACTGTCATGCAGAAGGGGCGCGTGGTGGAGGCCGCCTCCACGGACGAGGTCTTCAGCAACCCGCGGCAGGTCTACACGCAGGAACTGCTCAACGCCATTCCGGGGGCTACGCTCCTGGTTTAGCAACGGTTTCATCCGCAGGCCGGCACCCCCTCACCGGGGTGTGCCGGCCTGCGGCGTTTCCTGGGCGCTGATGCGGGGGGTGCCGCGGCGGGCGGGTAGATTGGGGGCCATGGAGAAACCCATGTTGCTGCCCGGAACCGGGCCGCACGCCACGCTGCTCTTCATCCATGCGCACCCCGACGACGAAACCCTGGTTACCGGCGCCACCATGGCCGCCTACGCCGCTGCCGGCGCCCGCACGGTCCTGCTCACCTGCACGCGCGGCGAGCTGGGCGAGGTCATCCCGCCGGAGCTGGGCCACCTGGAAGTGGGGCGTTCCCTTCGGCTCCCGGACGAGGCCGCCATGGACGAGCCCGCCACGCCCGACGACGGCCGCGTCACGCCCGACGCCGGCCGCGGCCCGGGTGCCCCGCCCGCCGACGGCACGGGGCTGGCCCGGGTGCGCGAACGCGAGCTGGCGGCCGCCCTGGCGGCGCTGGGTGTCCGCGAACACCTCTGGCTGGGCCAGGGCGTGGCCGCGCCCGCCTCGGGACCGGTGGTGTTCCGGGACTCAGGGATGCAGTGGGGGCCGGACGGGCGCGCCGTGGCCGCGTCGACCGTCCTGGAGGGCGCGCTGTCCCGGGGTTCGCTCGACGAACAGGCCCGGCTGGCGGCCGCCGCCATCCGCGCCCTCCGCCCGGAGGCCGTGGTGAGCTACGCGGCGGACGGCGGCTACGGCCACCCGGACCACGTCCGGACCCACCAGCTGGCCATGGCCGGCGTGGCTCTGGCGGCCGGGCCCGCCGACGGCGTGCCGGGCTGGAAGGTGCCCCACTTTTTCGCCATTGTCAGCGACCGGCCGGAGCGGCCCCTCGAGGCCGGCATCCCGCGGATTGCGGTCCCCGGGGACAAGGCCGCCAAGGCTGCGGCGATGAGGGCGCACCGGACGCAGATTGTGGTGGACGGGGACCGGTATGCGCTCAGCGACGGCATCTGGCGGGACATCTCCGGCGTGGAGGAATTTGTTGAGCTGGCGGCGGGACCGCCCGGATCCGGGGACGCATGACCAGCCCTGCAGCCCCCGGGAGCCCGCCCGGACGCGGACCCGCGGGGCCAGGGCCGGAGCTGCCCCCGGACCTGCCCCCTGAGGGCAACCCCCTGCCGCCGCCCCGCCGCTGGGCGATGGTGGCGGCCGCCGTCGGTGCCGGCATTGGCACCGGCCTGCTGGGCACCTCGCTGCATGGCCACGCCCTGTATGCCGGCGCGACGGCCATCCCGCTCGGGTCGCTGGCCGCCCTGGTGATGCTGGCGGCCGTCGAGCTGTTTGTGGGGCTGTGGGGCAGGAACGCGTGGACGGTGGTGCTGTGCGGCGCCGCCGCCTACCTCTGCGCCGGGGTGCTGTCCCTGCAGCGCGGCGCATTCGGCATGATCTCCGCGAACATCCAGGGGAACGTGTGGCTTTTTGGGATCGCCGTGGCCACGCCGCTTGTCGCCTGGCTGGCCTGGGCCGTCCTGCGCCGGAGCCGCCGATAGTACGGATCGGGCGGGTGTGGCGCCCGCCACGTCGCGAGGCGTGTGCAAGGGTGCGTGGAAGGGCGCCAGCTGTGGACTTCCACGCCGCCGCACGGGGGCAAACGGCGCGGGCGGCGCAAGTGCTACGCCGCGGGGAAACGCCGCTTCCGGGGCGCGGGAGGCGGGGGAACAGGCTTGGCCAGCCGGACGTCGTCGTACGCAATGGCGACGTCACCGGTACGGGTCGCCACCGTCACGCCCGCAGCGCCACGGGCCATGAGCTGGCCGAGTGCGTCGGTGGTGCCGCCGTCGATCGTGTAACGGACCACCACTCGGGTGCCCAAGGGGAGGGCGGCGAGGACTTGCAGGGCACGGTTCACCTCTTCATACTAAGTCTCGCCGGGATGCGGGCCGGGGTACCGTGGGGGATAATGAACGTACCCCGGCCTTCCAGCCGGCGGATAAGTCGTTGTGAGGAAGGTCGGGACGTGACGTATGTAATTGCGCAGCCGTGCGTGGATGTCAAGGACAAGGCATGTGTGGAGGAGTGCCCTGTTGACTGTATCTACGAAGGTGAACGCTCGCTCTACATCCACCCCGACGAATGCGTTGACTGCGGCGCCTGCGAACCTGTGTGTCCCGTGGAGGCCATCTACTACGAGGACGACACCCCCGACGAGTGGGCCGAATACTACAAGGCCAATGTTGAGTTTTTTGACGTGCTTGGCTCCCCGGGCGGTGCCGCGAAGATCGGCAACACGCACACGGACCACCCCCTGATCGCCGCGCTTCCGCCGCAGAACCAGGGCTGACGCGCACCCCATGACCCCGGCACCGACCCCGCCTCCGGCTTCCGCGAGCCCCGCAACCGGGGGCCAGGCCCGCCATGGCCTGCAGCTTCCCGACTACCCGTGGGACGCCATGGCCCCCTACCTGGCCACGGCAGCCAAGCACCCGGACGGGCTGGTGAACCTGTCCATCGGCACGCCCGTGGACCCCACCCCGGCCCTGATCCAGGACGCCCTGAAGGCGGCATCGGACGCGCCCGGCTACCCCACCACGCACGGGACGCCGGCGCTCCGCCAGGCGATCGTGGACTGGTTCGCGCGGCGCCGCAACGTGCCGGGCCTGGATCCCGACGACGTCATGCCCACGGTCGGCTCGAAGGAACTGGTGGCCTGGCTGCCGCTGCTGCTGGGGCTGGGGAAGGACGACGTCGTTGTCCGCCCCACGGTGGCGTACCCCACCTACGACATGGGCGCGGTCTTTGCCGGTGCCACCGCCGTCGCCGCCGATTCGCTGGAGGAGCTCGACGCCGGCGCCCGGGCCCGGGTGCGCCTGGTCTGGGTCAATTCGCCAGGCAACCCCACCGGCATAGTCCGTTCCGTGGACTCCCTGCGCGAGATCGTGGCGCAGGCACGCGAGGTGGGCGCGGTGGTGGCCTCCGACGAATGCTACGGCGAGCTGGGCTGGGGCCCGTGGGACCCGGAAAACGGGGGCGAACCCGTCCCGAGCATCCTGGACCCCCGGGTCACGGGAGGCAGCCACGACGGTTTGCTCGCCGTGTATTCCCTCAGCAAGCAGTCCAACCTGGCCGGCTATCGGGCCGCCTTTGTGGCCGGGGACGCGGGCATCATGGCAAACCTGGTCAACAGCCGCAAGCACGCCGGCATGATTGTGCCGTTCCCCGTGCAGGAGGCCATGCGCGCCGCGCTGGCGGACGACTCCCACGTCAGCGCCCAAAAGGCCCTGTACCGGTCTCGCCGCGAACAGCTGGCCCGCGCCCTGGAGGCCTTTGGGCTCACCATCCACCACTCCGAGGCCGGGCTGTACCTGTGGTGCACCGCGGGCGAGGACACCTGGACAACCATCGGCAGGCTGGCGGACCTCGGCATCGTGGTGGGTTCCGGCACGTTTTACGGGGAGGCGGGCCACGGCTTCATCCGTGTTGCGCTGACCGGGACGGATGAACGCATCGGCGCCGCCGTGGCGCGGCTCGGCGCAAATTCGTGACGTCTTGTCCACCCGGCGGCCGGATGTCCAGCTGCGGATTAGTGTTGGATGGCACCTAAGCGGTAGTTTCGTATCTAGACGTCTATGCCACCGTGCACCGTTGCGCCGAATTGCAGCCGCTGCCCCGCAGCAACTTCGACGGCCGCGCAGCCGGGCCGAGCGGTGCGCGGTGAACCCCGTGGGCGGAAAAGTTGCATAGATCTGACCAGAGCCTTTCGCAGGCTACCTCATGAAGGGGACTCCATGTCTGATTCCACGAGCGCCACACTGCGCTACGACGGCGGAGAGCTCAAGCTTCCGCGGATTGAAGCCGTCGAAGGCAACGCCGGGTACGACGTTTCCAAGCTGCTGGCCAGCACCGGCGCGGTCACCTACGACCCCGGGTTCGTCAACACGGCCGCCACCTCCTCGGCCATCACCTACATTGACGGCGACCAAGGAATCCTGCGCTACCGCGGCTACCCCATCGAGGAGCTGGCCGAGCACTCGAGCTTCCTGGAAGTGTCCTACCTGCTGATCTACGGGAACCTGCCGTCCCCGTCCGAGCTGGAAAAATTTGATTCCAGGATCCGCCGGCACACCATGCTGCACGAGGACCTCAAGGGCTTCTTCGGCGGCTTCCCGCGCGACGCCCACCCCATGCCCGTGCTCTCTTCCGCCGTGTCCGCGCTGTCCACCTTCTACCAGGACTCGCTGGACCCCTTCGACGACGAGCAGGTGGAGATGGCCACCATCCGCCTCATGGCCAAGATGCCCGTCATCGCCGCCTATGCCCACAAGAAGTCGATCGGCCAGCCCATGCTGTACCCGGACAACTCCATGGGGCTCGTCGAGAACTTCCTGCGCCTCAGCTTCGGCCTGCCCGCAGAGCCGTATGAGATGGACCCCGTGGTGGTCAAGGCCCTGGACCTGCTGCTGATCCTGCACGCCGACCACGAGCAGAACTGCTCCACCTCCACCGTCCGCCTGGTGGGCAGCGCCAACGCCAACATGTTCGCCTCCGTCTCCGCCGGCATCAACGCCCTCTTCGGCCCGCTGCACGGCGGCGCCAACGAGGCCGTGCTCAACATGCTCCGGGACATCCAGTCCAGCGGCGAGCCGGTGGAGAAGTTCGTGGAGCGGGTGAAGAACAAGGAAGCCGGCGTCAAGCTCATGGGCTTCGGCCACCGCGTCTACAAGAATTACGATCCCCGCGCCAAGATCGTCAAGGAGACCGCCCACGAGATCCTGGCCAAGCTTGGCGGCAATGACGAGCTGCTGGACATCGCCATGCGCCTGGAGGAGGTGGCGCTGACCGACGAGTACTTCATCTCGCGCAAGCTCTACCCCAACGTGGACTTCTACACCGGCTTGATCTACAAGGCCATGGGCTTCCCCGAAAAGATGTTCACGGTGCTCTTCGCCATCGGCCGCCTGCCCGGCTGGATCGCGCAGTGGCGTGAAATGATGAAGGACCCGCAGACCAAGATCGGCCGCCCGCGCCAGCTGTACACGGGCGAGCCGGAGCGCATGTACCCCTCGCGCTAGCTTCGCTGCTCGAGCTTGTCCATGCATCATCCACGTACGACGGCGGCGGGTGGCCTCCCCTGGGAAGCCGCCCGCCGCCGTGCCATCCGGGGCCGCGACAAGGGCCGCCAGCAGGAGAAAACGGAATGTTGAAGATGATTGCCCAGGCCTCCGCCCTGGCGCTGGGCCTGGTCACCGTGGTGCTGGGAGTGGTGGCCCTGGCCGGGCACCCGGAACTGTGGCCGTTCACCATCGGCGCCGCCGTCATTACGCTGGTGCTGGCGGCCGTGGTGCTGGTCGGCAAAAGGAAGCGGTCCGCCGGAAAGTAGCGGATAACGCACGCCTGTGCCTTCTCCGGCGCGTGCGTGCTTCCTCCTGCGCGGGCGCCAAATGGGCCAATAGTGAAACATGTGTGCTAAAAAAGACTTGTGCCGAAAATTGTCAATGCGGATGACCGCCGCGAACTGGTTGCCGACGCCGTCTTCGAAGTAATCTACCGCCAGGGGCTTGCCCAGACGTCATTGCGAAATGTGGCCGAGCGGGCCGGCCTGGCCCTGGGTTCAGTGCGGCACTACTTTGAGAACCAGGCGGAACTCATGGAGTTTGCCTTCCGCGTCAATTCCGAGCGGATCCACCTGCGGGCCCTGGACCGCCTGGAGGACCTGGAACAATCTGCGCTGCCCCAGGATGCCGGGGCCCTCGTGGAGAAATGTGCCGTGGTCCTTGAGGAACTCCTGCCCCTGGATGCCCGGTCCAACGCCGAGGCCGTGGTGCGCACCGAGTTCATGCTCGCCGCACGCACCGACGTGGGCCTGCGGGATGCCGCGCAGGACGACTACCGGGCCACAGGCGCCGTGGTGGGGCGCGTCGTCCTGCAGCTGCTGGAAAGCGGCCTGATGGCCGGCGCCCCCGAGCCGGTGGACGTGGCCGAGCGCCTGATCGCCGTGCTGGACGGGCTGGGGCTGCGCATGGTCCTGCAGCCTGGCTGGGCCGGCCCGGAACAGGGCCGGGCCACGCTGCGCCGGCACCTGCGCGCACTGCTGGCCGCGTAGGGGCCCGGATTCCGGGGGCCTGGATGGGCCGGCCGGAGCCGCCCCTGCCGCCGAATCGCCGCTAAGAGTAATCTGGGTCCAAGGGAGTGCCGCAGTCAGGCCCGCGGCGCGTGGAGGCGAGAACTATGCATCATACCGGCGGCCCGGGCTGGCGGATCACCATGGACACCTGCGGTCCCATGCTGATTGCGCTGTACATTCGAGATGTGGCGGGCCTGGCCGGAGCGGGGAGGCCGGCGCTGTCCCACGTGGCACCGCAAGTGCGGCCGGCCGACCCCAGCCAGCTGACGGCGCATGTGGGCGGCACCGAAGCCCTGCGGGACCAGTGGGAGCACTGGTGGGGCCGGCTGCTGGCCGTGCACCCCGGGATGGAGCCGCCGCTGGTCCCCCCGAACTTTGGCGATTTTGCCGGCATGCCGGCCCTGCAGCGGGTATTGCAGGCGCACTACGGGGCGGCATTGACGTGGTCCAGGGAACAGAGCAGTGCCTACCAGCTGCTGGCGGCGGAGCGCGAGACCCTGGGCGGGCACAAGGTGCTTGCCGACATGGTGCAGAACCGGGAAATGGAATTGGGACGTAGCGCACGGGACTTCACGCTCACCATCGTGGAGATGCCGCTGGCCGAGCAGCGGGCCTGGTTCATTGAGCCGGACCGGCTGATCATGAGCCAGCACCTGCTGGACGACCACCAGGCCTTCCTCAGCTACGTCCAGCCCGTCGTCGAGTTGCTCGTCTAGCCGCGGTCCCTGCCCAACCATGGCGCACTAGGTGCTCACTCCGGGCCGGTTTTGAGCAACTACGGCGTCACAGATGGGGCCGTCGCGAGCGTGACCTGCACGGTGCCGGCGGGACCGGCGGCGGCGGGCTGCCATCCGGCGTTGGTGCCGGTTTTCTGGTTGGTGTCGCCGCGGGTCCACTGGCGGCCGTTGTAGCCAACCTGGGTGATGCCAAGCTGGTGGGCATTCGCCACGGCCCACTGTGCCACGGCCCAGCCCGTCCTGTCGGTGACCTCCAGCAGCAGGGAGGAGGGCCCGCCGTCGGCCGCGGGGGCCGCCGCGACGGGTCCAAACACCGCGTTCAGGGCCTGTTCCACCGCCGTCGGCGTGCCTCCGGCCGTTGCCGGCGGGAGCGTGCAGCTCAACGCACCCTGCGAATGGCCCGTCAAGGCGGAGGCAAACGCGCGGGAGAGGTCCTCATGCTGGGCATACGCGTGGGGGGAGGCGGAACGCTGGACGATCTGGGCGGCGTCGTTCAGGGGCATGTCCACGTAGCCCGGCACCTTCTCCAGCGCGTTGTAGAAGGCTGTGGCGGAGTACACCGGGTCCATGATCTGGGCGGCGGTGCCCCAGTCCTGCGACGGCCGCTGCTGGAACAGCCCCACCGAGTCCAGGTCCCCGTAGTCGATGTTGCGCAGCTTGGATTCCTGCAGGGCCGTGGCCAGGGCGATCGACGCGGCCCTGGCCGGCATGCCGCGCCGGACGGACAGGGCGCTGATGAGCGACGCGCTTTCCGTCTGGTCCACGGCCAGGGAATACGACTTGCCGTCCACGGTGGCCGTGCAGCCAATGGCCAGCGGCGGGGCAAACGCGTCACGCAGGTAGTTGGCCACCCAGAAGCCGCCGGCCACGAGGAGCGAGGCCGCCAGGGCGGTCACCGCCAGCCAGGCCACGAAGGCACGGCCGCGCCTACGGCTCACGGCCGCGCCCCGGGCCGGTGAAGGAGGTGCAAGCGTCCCTAGTTGCTGTGCAGCGAGTCGTTGAGCTCCACGGTGGACCCCTTGCGGGGGAGGACCTCAACCTCGCCGGAACTGGAGTTGCGGCGGAAGAGCAGGTTGGGGGTGCCGGAGAGTTCGCTGGCCTTGACGATGATGGTGGTGTCCTCGCCGTCGTCGTTCTTGGGCCGCAGGACCCGCACCCGGGTGCCGGCGGTGACGTAGAGGCCGGCCTCGACCACGGAGTCGTCGCCGATGCTGATGCCGACGCCGGAGTTGGCCCCGAGCAGCACCCGCTCACCGAGGGAGATGCGCTCCTTGCCGCCGCCGGAGAGCATGCCCATGATGGACGCGCCGCCGCCGACGTCGGTGCCGTCGCCCACCACCACGCCGGCGGAAATGCGCCCTTCGACCATGGCGGTGCCCAAGGTGCCGGCGTTGAAGTTCACAAAGCCCTCGTGCATCACGGTGGTGCCTTCGGCCAGGTGGGCGCCCAGGCGGACGCGGTCGGCGTCGGCGATGCGCACTCCGGGGGGGAGGACGTAGTCCACCATGCGCGGGAACTTGTCGACGGAATACACTGTCACCACGCCGCGGCGGCGCAGGCGGGCGCGGGTCAGCTCAAAGCCGTCCACCGGGGCGGGCCCGAAGTTGGTCCACACCACGTTGTTGAGCTTGCCGAAGATGCCATCCAGGTTGATGGTGTTGGGCGCGACCAGGCGGTGGGAGAGCAGGTGCAGGCGCAGGTAGGCGTCAACGGCATCGGCAGGGGGCTCGTCCAGGTCGATCTGGGCGAACACGACGGTCGGGGTGACGCCCCGGTCGTCGTCCCGCCCGGGCACGGCCAGCGAGGTCAGCTCGGGGCCGGCCTCGCGGGCGGCCCCCAGGGCGTTGACTGAGGCGCCAAGTTCCGGGCTTGGGAACCAGACATCGAGGACAGATTCGTCGTCGGCGATGGAAGCCAGGCCGAATCCGTGGGCAGTGCGGTCTGCGGGGGTTGCTGGGTTCTGCGTCATGCATGAAGTCTATCGACCCGGTGCGCGCGCTCGAAACTGGCTCCCGCACGGCCGCGGCGGCCGACCCCGCAACCGCGCCCGGTAAACTTGGGCGGTGACTTACAACGACACCACACCTCCCGCTCCCCTCCACGCCGCACCGGCCACCCGGCTCGACCTGGCGGGCGATGTGGCCGAGCTGGCGGCCGCGCTGATGGACATTGAAAGCGTCTCCGGCAACGAGGCCGCGCTCGCCGACGCCGTGGAGGCCGCCCTGCGCGCCCTGCCGCACCTTGACGTGACCCGCAACGGCGACGCCGTGGTGGCCCGGACCGCCCTGGGCCGGGCCGAGCGAGTCATCCTGGCCGGACACATTGACACGGTCCCCCTGCCCACGGTGCCGGGATCCCGCGGCACGGTGCCGAGCTCCTGGGACGGCGAGGTGCTGTACGGCCGCGGCGCCACGGACATGAAGGGCGGCGTTGCCGTGCAACTGGCCATTGCCGCCACCGTGACGGAGCCCTGCAAGGACATCACGTTCATCTTTTACGACCACGAGGAAGTGGCGGCATCCAAGAGCGGCCTGGGGCGGCTGGTGCGCGAGCACCGGGAACTGCTCGACGCCACCTTCGGCATCCTGCTCGAACCCACCAATGGCACCGTGGAGGGCGGCTGCAACGGAACCATCCGCCTTGAGGCGACCACGCACGGCCTGGCCGCGCACTCGGCACGCGCCTGGATGGGGGAGAACGCCATCCACGCCGCCGCGCCCATCCTGGCCCGGCTGGCTGCCTACCAGCCTGCCACCGTCACCGTGGACGGCCTGGACTACCGGGAGTCCATGAACGCCGTCAGGATCCACGGTGGCACGGCCGGAAATGTGATCCCGGATGCCTGCGTGGTGGAAATCAACTACCGGTTCGCACCGGACAAGTCGCCGGCACAGGCCGAGGCGCACGTGCGGGAGCTGTTGTCCGGCTTCGAGCTGGTCTGCACGGACTCGTCCGCCGGGGCCCGGCCCGGGCTCAACTCGCCGGCCGCGGCGTCGTTCGTGGCGGCCGTGGGCCGCGAACCGCTGCCCAAGTACGGCTGGACCGATGTGGCCCGGCTGGGCGAGATCGGCATCCCGGCCGTGAACTTTGGCCCGGGCGACCCCCTCCTGGCCCACAGCGACAATGAGCACGTGGCGGCCGACGACATCCGCGCCTGCCTCGCCGCCCTCAGCCGCTGGCTGGGATAGCCGGGCTGAAACGCGTAAAGTGGCGGAGCCGGTGTTTTTTGTAGTCCGGCGTAAAGGAGACGCCAAAGGCCGCCCGCGGCCGACGCGTCGGATCGCCGGACGGAAGAACACCGGGCCGCCGCGCCTCCGCCGCGGTCAGCCGGCCACGCCCACCCTGGTCCTGACGACCTTGACGCGGCTGGACATCTTCGATTCCACGAGCTTGGCGATCCCGGAGAGGATCAGGCACAGGCCCACGTAGATGACTGCGGTGACCATGAGCGCCGGCACCACGGGGGAGCCGTACTGGCCCTGGGAACCCAGGAAGTTCGCGTAGTAGAGGACCTCGTTGTACGTGATCAGGAAGCCCAGCGCGGTGTCCTTGAGGATGACCACCAGCTGCGAGATGATCACGGGCAGCATGGAGCGTACCGCCTGCGGCAGCAGGATGATCCGCTGCACCTGGCCCTTGGACAGGCCGACGGCGAGGCCGGCCTCCCGCTGCCCCTTGGGCAGCGACTCGATGCCGGCCCGGAACACTTCGGCCAGGACCGAGCCGTTGTACAGGATCAAGCCCGTCACGACGGCGATGAACGGCGTGATGCCCTTCACGCCCGCGGAGGGCAGGCCGTAGTACATGATCATCATCAGGATCAGCAGCGGCACGGCGCGGAACAGCTCGGTGAACCAGTAGCACGGCACCCGGACCCAGCGGGAGTCCGCGAGGCGGCCGAAGGCGAGCAGGATGCCCAGGACCAGGCTGCCGACGGCGGCCACGGCGAAGGCCTTCAGCGTGGCACCGATGACCGTCAGGAACATTTGCTGGACACGCGGGAAGGTGAAGATTTCCCACTTCTTGGCCGTGAACTGGCCGGATTCATTGAACCTGAAGAGAATGAAGGCAATGATGCCGACCACCACAATGATGGTGGCAACGTTCAGGTAGACATTGCGGGTGCGTGCCTTGGGGCCGGGAACGTCAAAAAGTACTGAACTCATCGGGCCACCCTCCACTTCTTCTCGAGGTAGCGTTGCAGCGGCGTCAGGATGCCAAGGACCAGCACCACAAAGATCACGGCCACCCACAGCAGGCCCGGCAGCAGCGGCTCGCCGCGTTCGCTGAGGTAGGCGCGGATGGCACCGGCCTCGAACACGGAGAAGCCGGCGGCAACCGTGGTGTTCTTCAGCAGGGCAATGAACACGCTGAACAGCGGCGGCAGCACCGAGCGGAACGCCTGCGGCAGCACGATCAAGGTCAGGGTCTGCATGAACGGCAGGCCGATGGCGCGGGCGGCCTCGGATTGGCCCACCGCAACGGTGTTGATGCCGGAGCGGATGGCCTCGGAAACGTAGGTTGCCGTGTAGAGCGAGAGGCCGACGATGGCCGCATTCATGAAGCCGATTTCCGGCAGGCCCAGCTTGGGGTAACCGAGGGCAAAGAAGGCCAGGATCAGGGTCAGCGGTGTGTTGCGGACGGCGTTGACGTAAAGTGTTCCGGCCGCGCGCATGGCGGGGGCGGGGGACACCCGCATGCCGGCGACGACGGTGCCCAGGATCAGGGCGAAGAACGCGGAGATGACAAACAAGATGCCGGTGTTCTTGAAGCCGGTGACGAAGAGCCCGCTGTTGTCAATGAGTACATTCACAGTGCAGTGTCACTTTCAGTGATGTCGAGAGGACGAAACCGCAAGGTGGCGTGCCGGCCCCCAAGGCCGGCACGCCACCTGCAGTCATGGACTGTTAGTACTGGTCAACCTTCGGCTGTTCAACCTTGGTGCCGGACTTGCCCAGCGTGTCGTCGTAGATCTTGGTCCAGGTGGCGCCGCCGTCGGTGAGCGTCTTGTTCAGGAAGGTGCGCAGGGCGGTGTCGCCCTTGGCAACGCCGATGCCGTACTTCTCAACCGTGAACGGCTGGCCCACGACCTTCAGCTTGTCCGGATCCTGCGAAGCAAAGCCGAGCAGGATCGCCTGGTCCGTGGTCACGGCGTCGACCGTGCCGCTCTTGAGGGCCTCCACGCACTTGGAGTACAGGTCAAACTCCTGGGTCTTGACCTTCGGGAAGTTGTCCTTGATGTTCTGGATGGGCGTGGAGCCCGTGGCCGAGCAAACAGTCTTGCCGTCCAGGTCCTTCTCGCTGTTGATGGAGGTGTTGGACTTCTGTACCAGCAGACCCTGTCCGGTGATGAAGTAGGGACCGGCGAAGTCCACAATCTTCTTGCGCTTGTCCGTGATGGAGTAGGTGCCCACGTAGAGGTCCACGTCCCCGTTGGCGAGCGCCGTCTCACGGTTGGCGGACGGGATTGCCTTGAATTCGATCTTGTCCTTGGCGATGCCGAGGGAAGCCGCCATCCAGGTGGCAATCTCGATGTCGAAGCCCGTGCGCTCGCCCGTGGCGGCATCGAGGTAGCCAAGGCCGGGCTGGTCTTCCTTGACACCGATGCGGACGGCCCCGGCGGACTTGATCTTGTCATACGTGGGGCTGCCTGTCAGGGCAACGTCCTTGGCCACTTCAAAGTTGGGGCCCGCGGCGTTGTCGCTGGCGGTGCCGGATGTTCCGCCGCCGCCGCAGCCGGAGAGGGCAAGGGCGGCAGCTGCGGCGATCGCCGCAACGCTGAGGCTCTTTCGAATGAAGAGGTTCTTCATGGGGTTCCTTTCATAAACGGCCGGGTGGCCGCTGGTGCGAGTGAAAAAATTTGAGCGTGATGGGACTCAAATATGGTCAAGGCTAGCCGTTGGTCAGGATCTTGGAGAGGAAGTCCTTGGCCCGGGCGCTTTGGGGATTGGTGAAAAATTCGTCCGGGGTCGCTTCCTCCACGATCTGCCCGTCGGCCATGAAAACGACCCTGTCGGCGGCCTTGCGGGCAAATCCCATCTCGTGGGTCACCACCACCATCGTCATGCCGTCCTTGGCCAGTTCCACCATGACGTCCAGGACCTCGTTGATCATTTCCGGGTCCAGGGCGCTGGTGGGCTCGTCAAAGAGCATCACCTTGGGCTTCATGGCCAGGGCGCGGGCAATGGCCACGCGCTGCTGCTGCCCGCCGGAAAGCTGGGCCGGCAGTTTGGCCGCCTGGTGGCCCACGCCAACGCGTTCCAACAGCGCAAGTGCCAGTTTGTCGGCGTCGGCCTTGGAAGCGCCCTTGACCTTGATGGGCCCCAGGGTCACGTTTTCCAGGATGGTCTTGTGGGCAAACAGGTTGAAGGACTGGAAGACCATGCCGACGTCGGCCCGCAACGCTGCGAGGCCCTTGCCTTCCTTGGGCAGGACCTTGCCTTCAATGGTGATGGTCCCGTCATCGATGGTCTCGAGGCGGTTGATGGTTCGGCAGAGCGTGGACTTTCCCGAGCCGGAGGGCCCGATAACCACCACAACCTCACCCTTTTTGACCTGCAAGTTGATGTCCTGCAAAACGTGGAGGGGGCCGTAATGCTTGTTGACGGCCTTAAGTTCCACGAGGGCAGGTGCCTGTACGGGATTAGTCATGAAGCGAATCTATCCAACAATCCGCGGCCAAGTGAAACTCCTTCACGGTTCCGCGGTGATCGTAACGCGTTCGATACCTCGCCCGCACTTTTCCGGCCCGCGCGCACTGGGGGATTCACGTAGCCTTAGTGGCATGAGTGCACCCACAGGATCCAGCAGGCCCTCCCGTCCCCTGACGAAGCGCTTCGGCAGCTGGACGACAGGTGTGCCGGCAGGGTCCACGGCGGATTCGCGGCTGTTGGACACCCCTCCAAGCAGCGACTTTACGCACACCGATCCGTGGCGCGTGATGCGGATCCAAAGCGAATTTGTCCAGGGCTTCGACTCGCTGGCCGAGATCGGCCCGGCCATCAGCGTGTTCGGCTCCGCCCGCACCAAGCCGGACAGCCCGCACTACCAGACAGGCGTGGACGTGGGCCGGCTTCTGGTGGAGGCCGGCGTCGCCGTGATCACCGGCGGCGGGCCCGGCTCCATGGAGGCCGCCAACCGCGGCGCGAGCGAGGCCGGCGGCCTGTCCATCGGCCTGGGAATCGAGCTGCCGTTCGAGCAGGGCATGAACCAGTGGGTGGCGCTGGGCGTGGGCTTCCGCTACTTCTTTGCCCGCAAGACCATGTTCGTCAAGTACGCGCAGGGCTTCGTGGTGCTCCCCGGCGGCCTGGGCACCCTTGACGAACTGTTTGAGGCCATGGTGCTGGTGCAGACCAGCAAGGTCACCCAATTCCCGATCGTGCTGGTGGACACGGCTTTTTGGTCCCCGCTGCTGGACTGGATCCGGGACACCATGGTGGCGGAAGGCCTGGTCTCCCCGGGCGACATGGACATTGTCCAGCTGGCCGACACCCCGGAGGAGGCCGTGTCCCTGGTCATGGCCGGGGAGGCCGGCACCAAGGTTGGGGCCGTGCCGCGGGCATGATCTGGCACCATTGAGGGGTGAGCTACTTCCTGATCTTCCTCGCCGTCATGCTCGCGGCCGCGGTGGCCGTGTACGTGGTGGGTCTCAGGCGGCCGGACGGCGACGTCTACGCCGACGGGCTCCAGGCGCCAGTCGCCAGCCTGCCGCCCGTGTTGCTGCCTCCGGTCCCGGCGCCGGACGACGTCGACAAGGTACGGTTCGGGCTGGGCCTGCGCGGCTACCGCATGGACCAGGTGGATCAGGTCCTTGACCGGCTCCGTGACGAACTGTCCGCCAGGGACGCGAGGATTGCCGAGCTGGAAGCCCCCGCCGCCGGGCTTAAGCACGACGGCGCCACCCCCGACCGCGGGCACCTTGCCACGGCGTCTTCCGCGGCAGCCGCTGAACACGGCAGTACCGCCCAGGGCGGCGGGACCGCCCAGGGGGACACGTCCGGCGTCGAACCGGGAAAGGAAGCCTGAGCATGGCGGCAGTTGTAGTGGGGGCGGACGGGAAAGCGCGGTGTGCGTGGGCCGGCATTGAATCCGACCAGGCGTACCAGCGCTACCACGACGAGGAATGGGGCCGGCCCGTCACCGGCGAACGGGAGCTTTTTGAACGGCTCAGCCTCGAGGCGTTCCAGTCGGGGCTGAGCTGGATCACCATCCTGCGCAAGCGCAGCGCCTTCCGGGCCGCCTTCGCCAACTTTGACCCCGCGGCGGTCGCGGACTTCGGCCAGCCGGACGTTGACCGGTTGATGGCCGACGCCGGCATTGTGCGCAACCTGATGAAGATCAACGCCACCATTGGAAACGCCAGGGCCATTCTGGCGCTCCCGGAAGGCACCACCCTGGGCTCCTTGCTGCAGGCGCACGCACCGGCGGCCCCGCGGCCGGCCGGCGAGGCGATACCCGCGAAGACGGCGGAGTCCGCCGCGCTGGCCAGGGAGCTGAAGAAGCGCGGCTTTTCCTTCGTGGGGCCGACCACCGCCTATGCCATGATGCAGGCGGTGGGCCTGGCCAACGACCACCAGCCCGGATGCTGGGTGGCGGAATCACTGACCCGGCCGTGACGGAAGGCGCCGGGCGGAAGCCGGGGCGGACGCGGGGCCCCGCCACCGTGAACGAACTGATGTACGCCGCGGCGCGCCGGCTGCTGGCACCCCTGCGGCGGGCGCCGTGGTGGGTGAAAGTGTCCCTTGCCTACGGCGCGGCGCGCCTGGTCTCCTTCGCCATTCTGGCGGGGGCGGCCTACCACGCCGCGGAATCGCCCTGGTCCGGTGCGCGGCCGGACTACCTGGCCTTCATTGACCGCTGGGACGCCGGCTGGTACGAGCGCATCTTCGACGGCGGCTACCCGGCCACCATTCCGCGCAACCCGGACGGCACGGCGCAGCCCAACCAATGGGCCTTCTATCCCCTGTTTCCACTGCTCGCGCGGGGCCTGAACGCCGTGACCGGGCTGCCGTGGGCGGTGGCGGGCCCGCTGGTGGCCACCGCGGCCGGCTTTGCGGCGGCACTCGTGATCTACCTCTTGTTTCGGCGCTTCGCCGCGCCCGGCACGGCGCTGTGGGGCGTGGCGTTCTTTGCCACCTTTCCGGCGTCGCCGGTGCTGCAGGTGGCGTACGCGGAGTCGCTGAGCACTCTCCTGCTGGCCGCCGCCCTGTACCTGCTCATCCGCCACCGGTACTGGTCCGCCGTGCCGGTGGTGGTGCTGCTGTGCCTCTCGCGGCCGGCGGGGGTGCCGTTCGCCGCCGTCGTCGGCGTCCATCTGGCGCTGCGCTGGAGGCGGCGCCGCCGCGAGCGGTTCCCGCAGCGGGAGGCGCTCGGGGGGTTGGCCCTGCTGGCCGCCAGCACCGTCATGGCGTTCGCGTGGATGCTGCTCGCGTGGTGGGTCACGGGGGAGCCCGGCGCCTATGCGGACACCGAAACGGCCTGGCGGGGAACGCACCTGGTGCTGTTCAAGCCGTGGTTTGACGCGGGCGTCTCCCTGGCGGGCCCGTGGTTGGGTCCGCTGCTGCCGGTCCTGCTCGTGGCGCTGGCCGCGCTGTACCTGAATTCCGGCTCCGTGCGGCGCATCGGCACGGAACTTCGCCTGTGGTGCGCCGTCTACCTGCTGTACCTGCTGGCCGTCCTGGATCCGCAGTCCAGCACCTTTCGGATGATGCTGCCGCTGTTCCCGCTGGCGCTGGCCGCCGCGTTCATTTCCGCCAGCCGGGCGTACAGGTGGGCTGTGCTGGCCATGTTTGCCGTCCTGCAGCTGGTGTGGGTTGTGTGGCTCTGGCAGCTTTCGGCGGTCAGTACCGGCCAGGCCTGGCCGCCGTGACGACCAATGGCTTTTCCGTCCGGCCGCAAGGCGGCCCCGATTAGCACCCGGCACCGGAAATACGGAATAATGGATTGTGAGGGATACAACACGAACCTGCATGTGGGGAATGCCCCGCAGGCCTGTGGGTTCGAACTACGAAAAGGGGAAGTCCTTATGGCGGCCATGAAACCCAGAACCGGCGACGGTCCAATGGAAGTGACCAAGGAAGGGCGTAGCCTGATCCTGCGGCTGCCACTGGAAGGCGGCGGACGCCTTGTGGTGGAAATGAACGCCGACGAGGCCAGCAGCCTCAAGGAGTGCCTGGTCGGTGTGACCGAGTAGTTCGGGCAAACCACCAACGATTGACCTGCGGGGCGGCCAAGCTGCCCCGCTTGGCGTTTAAGGGCCGGACCACGGTCCGATTCCAGGTGCGGGCCGGGCGCAGCTCAGCGCTTGACGGCGAGCAGCAGGCCGTCGCCGGTGGGCAGCATCGCCGAGATCAGCGACTTGTTGTCCCGGACCAGCTTGCCCACCTTGCGCAGCACCACGGTGCTTGCCTCGCGGATGGCGGGATCGGACACCCTGTCCTTGTCCAGGGCGTCGTTGACCACCAGCAGCCCGCCGGACTTCAGCAGCCGGATGCCCTGCTCCACATAGGCGGGAAAGCTGGGCTTGTCGGCGTCGATGAAGACAAGGTCGTAGGCCGCGTCCGTCAGCCGCGGCAGCACGTCCTGGCCGCGGCCCGAGATGGTGCGCGTCCGGTTGGCAGGCGAGCCCGACTCGTTGAACGCCTCGCGCGCCGCCTTCAGGTGGTCCACGTCGGGGTCGATGGTTGTCAGGACCGCACGCGGGCCCAGCCCGCGCAGCAGGGACACACCGGAAACACCGGCCCCCGTGCCGACCTCCACCACGGTCTGGGCCTTCGAGGAGGCAGCCAGCACCGTCAGCGCCGCGGCAACACCGTGCGTGACGGGGAACAGGCCCAGCTCGTGGGAGCGTTCGCGGGCGCGGCGAAGGACGTCATCTTCCACAGGGAGGCCCTCCGCGTAGGACCAGCTGGTGGACTTGTCGGCGCTCATGGGTGGTGTTTCCTAAACTGTTGCGGCGGATTCCTCTAGCCTACTGCCTGCGCCGTGGGCTGAATTTCCCATTTGCACAGCAAAAAGCCAGTTTCTTTTGGCAGAATATGGGAACCCGGCGGCAACTCGCCGGGGAGGTTTGTTTCGAGCCGCAAGAATTGAGGTGCAGCCATGGGTCAGGTTCCCAGCCCAGCAGTTTCGACTGCCGTTTCCGCTGCCGACCCGCAGTGGACGCCCCCGTCGTGGGACGAGGTTGTCACCAACCACTCGGCGAAAGTCTTCCGTCTTGCCTACCGCCTGACCGGCAATAAGTACGACGCCGAGGACCTCACCCAGGAGGTGTTTGTCCGCGCGTTCCGTTCCCTGGCCAAATTCAAGCCCGGCACGCTGGACGGCTGGCTGCACCGCATCACCACCAATCTTTTCCTGGACCAGGCGCGCCGCAAGCAGCGGATCCGCTTCGACCCGCTGGCGGAGGATGCCGAGTCGCGGCTGGCCGGCGCCGACCCCGGCCCCGAACGAACCTTTGAATTCAACAACCTCGACGTCGACATTGCCGCCGCCCTGGAGGCGCTGCCGCCGGACTTCCGGGCGGCCGTGGTCCTGTGCGACATGGAGGGGCTGTCCTACGACGAGGTGGCGCACGCACTGGACATCAAGCTGGGCACCGTCCGCTCCCGCATCCACCGCGGCCGCGCCATGCTGCGCGAGTCGCTGGCGGACCTGGCGCCGGGGCGCGGCAAGGATGTGCGGCCGCCGAAGAAGCCGCTGCTGAAGCTGCCGCGGATTGCCGGTGCCCGCTAGGCATGGGTGCCCGTGTCAAAAGGTGTTCGGAATCGTTGCTTTTAGTCTCGAGAGGGTAATCTTCCTAACGTGTTTGGTATCAATACCCCCGAGCTGGTCCTGATTGTCATTGTGGCGCTCCTGGTGATCGGCCCCGCGCGCCTCCCGGGCTATGTGGAGAAGCTCAAGAACCTGATCCGGGAGGTTCGCAGGATGGCTTCCGGCGCGCGCGAAACCATCAGGGAAGAATCCGGGCTGGACATCGACGAGATCGACTGGAAGAAGCTGGACCCGCGCCAGTATGATCCCCGCCGCATCATCCGCGAAGCCCTCCTGGACGACGACGACGTCGCGGCCCTCAACTCCCTGAAGGCCGCCCCCGGTGCCGCCATTGCCTCCATGATGGGCAAGGACGGCGATGAAACTGCGGTGGAAGCTGCGCCGAAGGCCCCCGTGATGCAGCGTCTGGCCGAGGGCCAGCGCGCCCCGTTCGACCTGGAAGCAACCTGACGCTGCGCGCGTTCGAGACCGTTCGGGACGATTATCTCCAACGGATTAGCGCGGGGTGACGCCCAGCGGCAGGCCGGCCAGCCCGCGGGGGCGGACCGCCAGCTTCCCGGCGATGTCCAGCAGCGCCGCGGCGCCCGGCGACTCCGGGTTCGCCAGCACAATGGGGGCGCCAATGTCCCCGCCCTCGCGCAGCGCAACATCGAGCGGAATCTGGCCCAGCAGCTCCACGGGCGCATTGACGGTCTGGGTCAGCCGCTTGGCCAGGACCTCGCCACCGCCCGAGCCAAACAGCTCCATCGTGCTGCCGTCCGGAAGCGTCAGGAATGACATGTTCTCGATGACCCCGGCCACCTTTTGGCCCGTCTGGACGGCAATGGCCCCTGCGCGCTCGGCGACATCCGCGGCGGCGGCCTGGGGGGTCGTGACCACCAGGATTTCCGCCTTCGGCAGCAGCTGGGCCACTGAGATGGCCACGTCCCCGGTGCCGGGGGGCAGGTCAAGGAACAGGGCGTCCAGGTCGCCAAAGTACACGTCGGTCAGGAACTGCTCCAGGGCCCGGTGCAGCATGGGGCCGCGCCAGGCGACGGGCTGGTTGCCGCTGACGAACATGCCGATGGAAATGACCTTGACGCCATGGGCCACGGGCGGCAGGATCATTTCGTCCACGCGGGTGGGCGCCTGCGTGATGCCCATGAGCGCCGGCACGGAGAAGCCGTAAATGTCCGCGTCCACAATGCCCACGCGCAGCCCCCTGGCCGCCAGGGCACACGCCAGGTTGACCGTCACCGAGGACTTGCCGACCCCGCCCTTGCCGCTGGCCACCGCGTACACCCGCGTCAGCGACGACTCCGCGTTGAACGGGATGCCGCGCTGGGGGTTGGTGCCCTTGAGCCTTTCCTTCAGTTCGGCGCGCTGTTCCGCCGTCATGACGGTCAGGTCCACGTCGACGCCCGTGACGCCGTCCACCTTCATCAGGGCGTTGGTGGCGTCCTTGGTGATGGTGCCCCTCAGGGGGCACCCCGCAATGGTGAGGCGTACGACGGCGCGCACCCGTCCGCCGTCGAACGCCTCCACGGACTCGACCATGCCCAGCTCCGTGATGGGCCGGCGCAGTTCGGGATCGATGACCGTGGCGAGGGCGGCGTGGAGGGATTCGGGGGACGGAGCGGACATGTGGTGCTGGCCTTAGGGGTTGGCGGGGCGTTTTGCGGGGACGGTCTTGAGCGCCTGGGTGGCGGGGTTCCGGGACGTGCGGGGCTCGCGGACGGGCTCGGCGTCGTCGTCGGAAATGTTGATGAGCTCCTCCAGGAGGCTGCGCAGTTCGGAGCGGACGAAGTCGCGGGTGGCCACTTCGCGCAGTGAAATGCGCAGTGCGGCGACCTCGCGGGTCAGGTATTCGGTGTCCGCGAGGTTGCGTTCATTGCGCGTGCGGTCCTGCTCGATCTGGACCCTGTCCCTGTCGTCCTGGCGGTTTTGGGCGAGCAGGATCAGCGGCGCGGCGTAGGAGGCCTGGGTGGAGAAGAACAGGTTGAGCAGGATGAACGGGTACGGGTCCCACTTGAGCCCGAACAGCCCCACGACGTTCAGGGCAATCCAGACGATCACGACGACGGTCATGTACAGCAGGAAGTTCGCCGTGCCCATGTAGCGGGCAAAGCGTTCGGCGAAGCGGCCAAAGAGGTCCGGGTCGCCGGCAAGGTTTGGCAGGAGCCGCGACTTCAGCTCCATTGGCGTGTCGAGGCCGCCGCCCTTGGTGTGGTGCCTTTCAGCCAATGCGGCCTCCCAGCTTTCTGATCGGGGCGCCGTCGTCGTGGGTGCGCCAGTCCTCGGGGAGCAGGTGGTCCAGGAGGTCGTCCACCGTCACCGCGCCGACCAGCCGGCCCTCCTTGCTGACCACCGGCAGGGAGTTGAGGTTGTAGGAAGCCATGGTGTGGCTGACGACGCTGAGGGTGTCCTGGTCGGAGACCGGCTCCAGGTTCTTGTCCACCAGCGTGCCCAGCTGCTCGGGGGGCGCACTGCGCAGCAGCTGCTGGATGTGCACCACGCCCAGGAAGCGGCCCGTGGGCGTTTCCAGCGGCGGGCGGCAGATGAAGATGGCGGAGGCCAGGGCCGGGGAGAGGTCCTCGCTGCGGACGTGGGCCAGCGCCTCGGCAACGGTGGCTTCCGGCGGCAGGATCACCGGCACCGGGGTCATGAGCGCGCCGGCCGTGCCTTCCGCGTACTGGAGCAGGCGCCGCACGTCCTTGGCCTCGTCCGGTTCCATGAGCAGCAGCAGTTCCTCGGCCTTGGCCTGGGGGAGGTCGGCCAGGAGGTCGGCGGCGTCGTCCGGGTCCATCTCCTCCAGGACGTCGGCGGCACGCTCGCTGTCCAGGGCGGAGAGCAGGGTGACCTGGTCCTCCTCGGGCAGTTCGGACATGATGTCCGCCAGGCGTTCGTCCTGGAGCTCGCTGGCAACCTCCACCCGGCGTTTGTCGCTCATTTCCTGCAGGGCGTCGGCAAAGTCGGCCGGCTTGAGGTCCTCGTGGGTGGCCACGAAATGCGTGGCGCCCTGCGGCTGCGCTGCGTCGTCGGTGCGGGCGTCGGCCCAGTCGATGAGCAGCGTGTGGCCGCGCCGCAGGCCGCGCAGGCGCGAGGTGGAGCCGCCCCGGCGCACAAACATCTTGGTCACCAGCCAGTCGCCGTTGCGCTGCTGGTCCATCGCAATGTCCTCGATGACGGCGTCGCCGCTGCCGTCCACCAGGGTCACCTTGCGGTCGAAGATGCCGCCCACCACCAGCTGCTCCGCCCCGCGCTGTTCAAAGCGGCGCAGGTTGACCAGCCCGGTGCAGATGATCTGGGACTGGTCCATGGACGTCAGGCGGGTCATGGGCACGAAGACGCGCTTCTTGCCCGGGACCTCAACGACGATGCCGACGGCGTGGGGCGCCTTGTCCTGCTGGCCGCGGCCCAGCACCACCACGTCCCGCAATTTGCCCAGACGGTCGCCCAGCGGGTCAAAGACGTCCAATCCAAGGAGGCGCGCCACAAAGATGCGCGTGGGTTGTGTGCTCACCCTTACAGGCTACTTCCCAAGGCTGACATTGACGTAACCCGGGGACGCCCTGCAGCGGGGGCGTATTTCACTGCCAGCGATACTTCAGCCAATGCGCAGGATCATGGTGAACAATGGAAGGCATGGCAAACCTCTTTGGACGCACCCGACCAATGGATGAGGCCCGCGTTGTTCCCACGGGGGAAACAATCGGCTCCTACACCTCCTATTTGGACGCCCAAAAAGCGGTTGATTACCTGGCGGATGAGAAATTCCCCGTCCAGCACGTCTCCATTGTGGGCAACGACCTGAAAATGGTGGAACGCGTCACCGGAAAGCTCAGCTACCCGCGCGTGGCCCTTTCCGGGGCCATGACGGGCGCGTGGTTTGGCCTGTTCATCGGCGTCATGCTCTCCTTCTTTGACAGCAATGCCGGGGCCGGGGGCGGCCCGTACCTGAACGTCATGACGGCCGTGCTGATGGGCGCTGCGTTCTGGATGCTGTTCGCCATCATCGGCTATGCGGCCCAGCGCGGCAAGCGGGACTTCACCTCGACAAACCAGGTGCTGGCCAGCAACTACGACGTCATTGTCACCCCGGATGTGGCCATGGACGCCCGCCGGCTGCTCGCCCAGCTGCCCATGAACTCCGCCGCGCCCCGCCCGTACCAGGGACAGGGCCAAAACCAGGCCCACCAGGGGTACCGCCCGCCGGCCCAGCCGCCGGCGTCCGGGCAGCAGCCGCCGGCATCGGGACAGGCCGGGCAGCAGCCGCCCCGGCCCGAAGGCTGGCACGACCCCTACGGGGCGCCGCAGCAGCAGCCAGTCCCGGATGTGCCCCAGACCGAGGAAAGCCATGAGCGTCCGGGCCAGGCGCCGCTGAGCGGCCCGCGCCGCGGCCAGTTCCCGGACCTGCCCGACGGCCGCCCGCAGTACGGCGTCCGCGTGGACAACCCGCCGCAGCAGGCGCCCGCGCCCGAGCAGACCGACGGTGACGTCCGGGAGCCCTGACTTTCCAACTGGCCCACGGCCGTGGTCGAAATACCGCGTTTCGCGGTGGCCTGGCGGACCGGCTTAGTGGCCATTTGCGGCGTTCGACGCCGGAGCACGCCTTGCGCCGCCGTCTCGCCGGCCGTCCCAACGTCAGTCACCCGTGGCTTCCGCGGTCTTGGTGCCGCCGCGGAGGCCAATCAACCCATCAGATCCTGCGGTTATGCGCGCCACGTCATCAATGACCGGTCAGGTAACGCAGTCATGGGGCGGCCTAAACCCGGTTACGTGACCGTTGGGTGGTCCTGGCGTGGCGACAACATGATCATCTGACCTCACAATGGCCGGCCGGTATCCGTCTGGCCCCGATGTCCCGGCGCGCATCGGGGAGAGGCAGCCCGGCCTCCACGGAGTGGGCCGCCTGGTTGGCCGCCGTCGTGCTTTTCGCTGCAACGGACGTGGCGGGGAGGCGCTTCAACGGCGCGCTGCAGGCGCAGTTGCGGGAGGCCCCGTGATGACGGCGGGACCTGGGGTCAACGACGTCCTCCGCGCCCCGCCGGTCAGGCGGACAGGCGGGCCATCCAGGCCTCGACATCGTCCGGGGTGCGGGGGAGCGCGGCGCTGAGGTTGACGGGGCCGCCGGCGGTGATGAGGATGTCGTCCTCGATGCGCACGCCGTTGCCGCGGTACTCGGCCGGGATGGCCAGGTCCTCGTCCTTGAAGTACAGGCCGGGCTCGATCGTGAAGACCATGCCCTCGGTGATGGTGCCGTCCAGGTACAGTTCGGCGCGGGCCTGGGCGCAGTCGTGGACGTCAAGGCCGAGGTGGTGGCTGGTGCCGTGCGGCATCCACCGGCGGTGCTGCTGGCCCTCGGGGGAGAGCGCCACGGAGGCGGAGACGGGCAGCAGCCCCCAGTCCTCGAGGCGGGCGGCCAGCACCTCCATGGCGGCGTTGTGCACGTCACGGAACTTGCGCCCGGGGACCGCGACGTCAAACGCGGCGTCGGCGGCATCCAGGACGGCCTGGTAGATCCTGCGCTGCACCTCGGAGTACTTGCCATTGACCGGGATGGTCCGGGTGATGTCCGCCGTGTACAGGGAGTCGGCCTCGACGCCGGCATCCACCAGGAGCATCTCACCCTCGTTCACGGTGCCCGTGTTGCGGGTCCAGTGCAGGATGGTGGCGTTGTTGCCGCCGGCGGCGATGGTGTCGTAGCCGAGCTCGTTGCCTTCCTCGCGGGCGCGGGCGAAGAACGCGCCCTCCACCACCCGCTCGCCGCGCTTGTGGCCCACGGCGCGGGGCAGGGACCTGATGATTTCTTCAAATCCGGCGGCCGTGGCGGCGACGGAGATCCTCATCTGCTCGATTTCCCAGGCGTCCTTGAGCAGGCGCAGCTCGGAGAGCGCCTCGGCGAGCTTGGCGTCGAGCTCGTCCAGGGCTGCGAAGTCCATGTTTTCGGGGTCGACGGCGGTGTTGTAGCGGGCCGTGTCCACCAGCGCGTCAATGTTTTCATCAACCTTGCGGACCAGCCGGACGGAAATGCCACCCACGGACGGCTCGCCCACGCTCTTGGTGATGGCCACCTCAAGCTCGGAGATGTCCACGGTGTCCAGGCACAGCAACGCCTTGAACTCGGCCAGGGTTGGCCGCGGGCCAATCCAGAACTCGCCGCTGCGGGAGTCGGCGTAGAACTCCTTCGTGTCGCGGCCGGCCAGCGGGCGGAAGTACAGCGTCGCCCGGTGGTGCCCGCCGTCGTCCCCTTCTCCGTCGGCAACGGGCTCCAGGACCAGCACGGCGTCGGGCTCGTGGTCCACGCCCAGGCCCGTCAGGTGGGCAAAGGCGGAGTGCGGGCGGAAGCGGTAGTCGCAGTCGTTGGAGCGGACCTTCAGGGCGCCGGCCGGGATCACCAGGCGTTCGCCCTTGAACTGCTCGGAGATGGCCCTGCGTCGGCGCGCGGCGTGGTCGGCCACTTCGGCCCGGGTGGGCAGTTCGGTGGGCGCCGGCGCCCAGTTGGAGGCCATGAAGGCGCGGAAGGCCTCCGAGTCGGGGCGGTGCGAACGGTTGTTCACCCGCTCCTCGAGCGGCTGCTGGATGGATTCGGGATGCTGGGTGGGCTGTTCCGTCTGGTTCATTCCCCAAGTCTCTCACCGGCGTCGCGCCCGGACAAAGGCGCGGACAGGGGCGCCGGGCTGGGCGCGGACAAGGGCGCCGGGCCGGGCGGGACGTAGGCTGGGGGAGTGAGGATCGATCTGCATGCGCACTCAAATGTTTCCGACGGCACCCAGGCCCCTGCCGAGCTGGTGGCGGCGGCGGCTGCGGTGGGCCTCGACGTCCTGGCGCTGACCGACCATGACTCCACGGACGGCTGGGCGAAGGCGCTTGGCGCGGCCCGGCACCACGGACTGGGTCTGGTCCCCGGCATGGAGATTTCCTGCAAGACGTCCCGCGGGGTCAGCGTCCACCTGCTCTGCTACCTGCACGACCCCACCCATCCGGGCCTGCTGGAGGAAATCACGAAGGCCAAGGATGCCCGCCTCACCCGCGCCGAACGCATGGTCGAACGCCTGTCGGAAGACTACCCGCTGAACTGGGACGACGTCAGCGCCCATGTGGCACCCGGCGCCACCGTGGGCCGGCCCCACATCGCCGACGCCCTGGTCGCGGCCGGCATCGTCTCCGACCGCAACGAAGCCTTCGCCAGCATCCTCACCTCGCACTCGCGCTATTTTGTCAGCCACTACGCCCCGGACCCCGTGCTCGCCGTTGAACTGGTCCGCGCAGCCGGAGGGGTGCCGGTCTTTGCCCACCCCATGGCCACGGCGCGGGGCCGGGTGGTGGAGCCGGAAATGTTCCATGACATGATCGACGCCGGGCTGCTCGGCCTGGAGGTCGACCACCGGGACAACCCGCCCGAAAACCGCATCTGGCTCCGGAACCTCGCGCGCAGGGAGGGGCTGCTGGTGACGGGCTCGTCGGACTTCCACGGCGCCGGGAAGCCGAACCTGCTGGGGGAAAACACCACGGCGCCGGAGATGCTGGAGCGTCTCATCGCCGCCGGCACGGGGTCCGCGGCGTTCCTGCCCTAAGTTTCGAACAGCGGAAGCTTGCCGGGTACCGGGGTCTCGACAGGCCCGGCCGCCGGCGGCCCGACCACCGTGGCGACGTGCCCAAGCCGTGCCGCCATGACCTCGATGGCCTGCGGGTTCGCGTCCACACACACAAACCGCCGCCCCAGCTTCGCCGCGACGGCCCCAAGCGTGCCCGAGCCGGCGAAGAAGTCCAGCACCCAGTCGCCCTCGCGCGAAGACGCGGCCACGGCGCGGCGCACCAGACCCTCGGGCTTCTGCGTCGGGTAGCCGGTCTTTTCCTTGCCCGTGGGCGAGACAATCGTGTGCCACCACACGTCCGTGGGCAGCTTCCCCCGTTCACGCTTTTCCGGCGTCACCAGGCCCGGGGCCATGTACGGCTCCCGGTCCACCTCGGCGCTGTCGAAGTGGTACTTCTTCGGGTCCTTGACATACACGAGGATGTTGTCGTGCTTGGTGGGCCAGCGGTTCTTGGCACGCGCCCCATAGTCATAGGCCCAGATGATCTCGTTCAGGAAGCATTCCCGGCCAAAGATCGCATCCAGCATGACCTTGGCGTAGTGGACCTCGCGGTAGTCCAGATGCAGGTACAGGGTGCCGTTGTCGGCCAGCAGCCGCCACGCCTCCACCAGCCGCGGCTCCAGGAACTGCCAGTAGTCGGTGAACGCGTCGTCGTAGCTGTGCAGCGCGCCCTTGATGGTGTCGTAGCTGCGCCCGCCAAAGCCCACACGGTCGCCGCCGCCGTCGGCGTTGCGCACCATGGTGGTCTGCCGGCGGCTCTGCACCCGCCCCGTGTTAAAGGGCGGGTCCACGTAAATCATGGTGAAGGAACCGTCCGGGAGTGTGGGCAGGAACTCGGAATTGTCCGCGTGGACCACCAGGTTCGGGCCCGTCCCCTCCGCCTGCCACGCAGTCGTCGTCATGGGTGCCTGGTGCTACTCGCCTGCGGCTTCCGGCTGGCCGACAACCTCGCCGTTGCGCCGGCGGGTGCGGGTGCGGGTGCGGCGCGGACGTGCCGCGGCCGCCTCGCCGGCTGTCTCCGCGGGCCCGTTGTCCGGGGCCTCGCTGCGCTCGCTGGGGGACGTACGACGCCGGCTCCGCCCGCCGTCGTTCCTCTCACCCGTGCGCTTCTCACCGTGGCGTGCCCCGGAGCGGTTGCCGCCGCGGTTGGCCCCGTGGCCGCCGTCGTGCCCGGCGTCGTGGCCGCCGGACCGCGGCGCGTTGCGCTTGCCGGTCTCGCCAAGGTCCTCCAGAACCTCGGCGTTGATGCCTGCGTGCGTGCGCTGGCTGCGGGGGAGGCGGCCCTTGGTGCCTTCGGGGATGTCCAGGTCCGTGTACAGGTGGGGTGAGGAGGAGTAGGTTTCAACTGGCTCGGGCACGCTGAGGCCCAGGGCCTTGTTGATCAGGGCCCAGCGGGGCATGTCGTCCCAGTCGACGAACGTGACGGCGGTGCCCTTGTTGCCGGCGCGGCCCGTGCGGCCCACGCGGTGCAGGTAGATCTTCTCGTCCTCGACGCACTGGTAGTTGACCACGTGCGTGACGTCGTCCACGTCGATGCCGCGGGCGGCGACGTCGGTGGCCACCAGCACGTCCACCTTGTTGTTGCGGAAGGCGCGCAGGGCCTGCTCGCGCGCGCCCTGGCCGAGGTCGCCGTGGATGGCGGCCGCGGCAAAGCCGCGGTCCACCAGTTCCTCGGAGACCTTCGCGGCGGTGCGTTTGGTCTTGGTGAAGATGATGCTGCGCCCGCGTCCCCGCGCCTGCAGGATCCGGGCCACCACCTCGATCTTGTCCAGGTTGTGGGCGCGGTAGATCAGCTGGCGGATGTCGCGCTTGGTCAGGCCCTCGTCGTCGGGGTCGGCGGCGCGGATGTGGGTGGGCTGGGTCATGTAGCGGCGGGCCATGGCCACCACCGGGCCGGGCATGGTGGCCGAGAACAGCATGGTCTGGCGCACGGCCGGGGTTCCGGCGATCAGGGTTTCGACGTCGGGCAGGAAGCCGAGGTCCAGCATTTCGTCTGCCTCGTCGAGGATGACGATCTTGACGTTCTTGAGGTTCAGGTGGCCCTGGCGCAGCAGGTCGATCAGGCGGCCCGGGGTGCCGACGACCACTTCGACGCCCCTTTGCAGCGATTCGACCTGGGGCTCGTAGGCGCGGCCGCCGTAGATGGTGGCGATGCGCACGCCGAGGTGCCTGGATGCCGTGGTGAGGTCGCCTGCCACCTGGACCGCGAGTTCGCGGGTCGGCACGATGACCATGGCCTGCGGGGCGCCGGGGACGGACAGCTTCTCGAAGCCGTCGTCCTTCGGGCCCACCACGCGCTGCAAGGCCGGAATGCCGAAGCCGAGCGTCTTGCCCGTGCCGGTCTTGGCCTGGCCGATGATGTCGTGGCCGCCCAGGGCGATGGGCAGTGTCATGGCCTGGATGGGGAAGGGGTGGGTGATGCCGGCTTCGTTTAGCGAGCGGACAATGTCCGCGTGCACGCCGAAGCTGGCGAAGGTTGCCTTTTCTTCCTGGCGGGGAGGTTCGTTGCTGACCAGGCTGCCGTCAATTTCAACGTTCTCGCTGCTGTCTTCTGCCTGCAGGAGGGAATCTGCTTCAATGCTCAAATGCTTACCGTTCAATTCGTCTATACGGGTGCGTGCCCTTACGTTGGCTCGACGCCGGCGTTTTAGTGCCGAACGGAGCCTGGCGGGGGCACACAATCTTGGGGAAGCCGATCGCGGGCTAACAAAAACGTGTCCTTCCCTCGCCAGATTGGCGGGCGGGACGGACCATGAAAAAGACTCGCGTAGGGGCGGGCTGGTTGAATCGAAAAACATCAATCAACGACCGGGCATCCATGTCTACCTCTCCAGTCTAGCTGGTCACGACCGTCGGGGATCGAGCTTGTCGAGATCCGGGGCTCCGCTCCCCAGCCGCTCCCGCTGCCCGCCAGCCCGCAGCGGGTCCCTCGCCGCCGTGGCCCCAGGCCCAAGCAACGGGGCCTGGGCGGCGGGGACAAACTGCACCGTGCGCTTGGCAATGTCGGCCGTTACGAGCTTCACCCGGACCACGGTGCCCGGCTCAAGGACCCCCTCGCAGTACCCTGTGACGGCAGGGTCGGCGATCTGGATGGCGCTGCGTGCCGCGCCGGCCTTGGTGGCGTGCCCGTTCTGACGGGGGCCGGCCAGAACGACGGCGTCGAACTCCGTCCCGACCTTGTGGCTCAGCAGGGCCGCCTCCACGATGTCGATGGCGGCCCTGTCCACCTTGCTGGCCAGCTGATTGGACGCTGACATGATGTCCGGCAGTTCATCCAGTGCCTGGACGGCCCAGGGCGGCGCCTCGGCACCGGAACACAAGGCGGCGCAGATGGCCAGGACAAACCGGTCCACGAGGCGGCGCAGCGGGGCGGTGGCATGCGCGTAGGGCGCGGCGACGGCGGCCTGGGTCACCTCTTCGGGGACCGTGCCGTTAAAGGGCGTGTAGCCGGCACCGCGGAACAAGGTGGAGGCGGCGTGCATCAGTGCCAGCTGTTTCGGGTCCGAGGGGTCCAGGGTGCGCAGGTAGGCGCCGTACTCAACGCCCTCGGCCCACGGCTTGCCCAGGGCCACGGTCTGCATCCGGTAGTCGGCCACGGCGTCCCCGTCCGGCGCGGGCATGGTGCGCAGGATCCCCACCTTGCCCTCCAGCATCACCTGCGCGGCGGCCATTCCTGTCAGCAGGGAGATTTGCGCGTTCCAGTCCTCAATGGGCAGGGCGGGCCGGAACTGGAGCACATACCGGCCGTCCACGAAATCCACCTCCTGGGACGGGACGTTCAGGCTGGCCCCGCCGCGGGCGCGCTCCAGCTCGATCCGCTTCGTCCCTATCTCCTTTAACAGCGCCAAGGTGCCGGCAAAGGCGGCAGGCGCGTTTCCGGCGTCGAGCATGTCCTGGGCCTCCGCGTAGCTAAGCTTGGCGACGCTTTGGACGGCGGCGCGGCGGACGTGTGCGGAGGATTGCGTGCCGTCCGCGGCGAGTTCAATCTCCCAGACGAAGGCCGACCGGGGATCGTTGGCGAACAGGCTGGCGGCGCCTTCGCTCAGCCGGACCGGGTGGAGCGGGATGCGGTTTCCGGGCGTGTAGATGGTCTGGCCGCGGCGGCGGGTTTCCGAGTCGAGGGGCCCGCCGGCGGGCACAAAGGACGGGACGTCGGCAATGGCGTAATGGACCAGGTAGCCGCTGCCCCTGCGCTCAAGGTACATGGCCTGATCCAGGTCCTGGGACGCGGGCGGGTCAATGGTGATGAAGGGCAGCGCCGTCAGGTCCAGGTCAGGGAGGGTGTGCCCGGCAATGACCTTCTCCACCTCGGCCACCACGTCCGGGCTGAAGCCGTCCGGCAGCTTGAACTCCACCGAAAGGGCCGCCAGGGCCTCGGCCAGTGTCTGCTGCGCGGCGCTGCCCTTGACGCCAATGTGAGAGTACGGCACGCAATCAGCGTAAACGATTGGACCCGTCATGCAAGGGGTGGCGCGGCACGGGATACGCTGGAGCCTATGAGTACCCCGCCTTCCTCCGCCGACGAGCCGATCTCCGCAGGAGAGCTCAGTGCCAGGTATGACAAGTTTGTGGTGGACCTGCTCGGTGGCATCGCCTACGGGGAGCTTTCCGGCTTTGAGCGGCTGTCCTCCGACGCCCGCTACTCGCCAACGCTCAACGACCGCTCCGTGCTGGGCAAGATGGCCGTCGCCGAGTTTGGACACTATGAGATGGTGTGCGGCCGGCTGCTGGCCATGGGCATGGACCCGGAACTGGCCATGCTGCCGTTCCAGCGCATGGTGGACGCGTTCCACGAGCGCACGCAGCCCGCCGACTGGCACGAATCGCTCATGAAGGCGTACGTGGTGGACGCGATCACCGAGGACTTTTACGCGGCCATCGCCGAGCGCCTGGACGGGGAAACGCGCGGCATCATTGCCAAGGTTCGCACCAGCACGGAACAGACGGCGCTGCTGGAGGGGCTTTTGAAGAAGATGCTCGACGAGGACCCGCGGCTGTCGTCGCGGCTGGCACTTTGGGGCCGGCGGCTCGTGGGCGAGGCGCTGACCCAGGCGCAGCGGATCGGCGCCCGGCACAGCTTCCTGGTGGGGCTGAGCCCGGAGGGGACCCAGGAGGAGTCCGCCGCCGAGGTGGCGGCCATTCTGGCGCAGCTGACCCGCGGCCATTCCAAGCGCATGAGCAGGCTGGGCCTGACCGCCTGAGACGTCCCGTCCTGGAACGTTTCCGTCCCGGGGCGTCCCCGCCCGTCATTCGCGCCCCGGACAGGCGGCTAGGCCGGTGCGGCGTCGGCCACGATCCGCCGGACGGTTTCGTCCAGGCCTTCGGCGGCCGTGATGCGTTCCTCGGAAATTCCGGCCAGGGCGTTCCAGCCGTGGTACCAGCCGCGCATTTGCTTTTCCCCGAAGTCGGCCAGCTTGTGGGGCCGGGTCTGGTGGCGGCGCAGCGTTTCCTCCAGCGTGAGGTCCCAGGCGTAAAACAGGCTCGGGCCGGAGTGGCCGTCCCGCAGCCGGCACAAGGGCTCGCTGTACCGTGCAGCGTTGAACATGCCGTCCATGACCACTGTCCGCCCGTGACTGAGCGCCAGCGCCGCCGCGAGTTCAATGAGTTCCACGCTCAGCGGCGAGTAGTTTCCGGTCTCACCGAGGATGCCGCGGCGGAAGTAGTCCTGCTCGATCCACACCGCGCCCAGTTCCTGCTGCAGCGCGCGGGCCACAGTGCTCTTGCCGGAGCCGGAATTGCCTCGCAGCACGATGAGGGTGGACATGCCTCCATCCAAGCACGGAGAGCGCGGTTCCGGGGTGCGCCGCCGCCAGGCCGTTGGGCCGTGGTGCCCCGCTGCCGGTCCCTGGCCTGTGACGTGCGACGCCGTCCCCTCCGTGACGTCGCACCGCACCGGTGCCCGTCCCCGGCACCCGCGTCCAAATCCACAGGCCTCTCGGCCGCGGAGGATGCCCGGCGCTGGTGCCAGGACACGGTCCGGGATGCCCGCCTGGGCCGATGCCGGCGGCAACGTGGTCATCTGCGTCAAGAACTCGGGCAAGTTCACCACCCGCTACCCGACCGTGGAGTTTCAGGAGGCTGCACACCTCGACGAAGGCGGGATCTGGCCGGCGCCCTACGCCCTTCAAGAAGGGAGCCCCGCGGTGGAGGGGAAGGTCGCCGAAGTGGTGAAGGCTGCCGTTTCCTAGCGGGCCTTGGCGTCGATCTCTGCACGCCGGGCCTGGACGATGCGCCGGAGGGCGGCGTCCGGCAGTTGCTGCCCGACGGAAAAGTGGATGCTGCCGGTGGTCGTTTCGAAGTCCGCCAGGACGTCCAGGCTCGAAGCGATGACGGCACCGCTGAACGGGTAGACCGACAGGAACGTTTTGGCCCGCACGGCGGCGATGAGGCCCTTGCCGCGATAGATGAGCGCCGCCATGGCGTAGCTGGTGCCTTCCTCCGCTTCAGGGACCAAGCCG